>Ga0224748_10321_pt1 | contig 14301 bp, 14 predicted proteins | sample LIM_F_Water_Neg_FD_182074 | JGI IMG/M metagenome (GOLD analysis project Ga0224748, IMG submission 182074) | Enriched cells from gastrointestinal tract of the lab mouse from Pacific Northwest National Laboratory (PNNL), Richland, Washington... | ecosystem: Host-associated > Mammals > Digestive...
TTTTGATGAACAACTTTACGCTTTATATGATTGCCAGCGAAAAGGCAAAGCTTTCCCTTATCTGCTCGGTCACAGGCGGCGTATTGAATATGGTGCTTGACTATGTGTTCCTTGCATGGCTTGATATGGGAATCGGCGGGGCGGCGGTGGCAACAGGGCTTGGATATTCTGTGACAGCAGCTGCAGGCCTGTTTGTATTCAGCCGGAAAAAGAACCTGCTGCATTTTAAAAAGCCGGTATGCCGGCTCCGGGTTCTGGCAAATGCGGCGGCAAATGGGTGTTCGGAAATGGCAACGGCACTTGTTACAGGAATCATTACGATGATGTTTAACTGGATGATGCTGCATTATGCCGGTGAGGACGGGGTTGCGGCTGTCATGATTATCATGTATGTGCTGATGTTTGCAAGCTCCCTTTATACCGGGTATTCGTATGGTGCCGCGCCCATGCTGAGTTTTTACTATGGGGAACAAAACCGTGAAAAATTAAAAACGCTGATTTCGGTGAGCCTGAAGGTCATTGCCGTGATTTCCGTAATGACGTCCGCAGCTTCTTTTCTGCTGACAAAACCGCTGGTATCGGTATTTGCCAGGCCGGATAATCCGGTGCATGAGCTGGCAGTTACGGGCAACCGCGTATGCACGACAGCCCTGTTTTTTATCGGATTTAATATTTTTGCCAGCGGGATGTTTACCGCTTTGTCGAACGGGATTGTTTCGGCTGTCCTTGCATTTTCGAGGTCGTTTGTATTTATGGCGGCTGCCATGCTTGTGCTTCCGGTGCTGCTTGGCATAAACGGCGTCTGGCTGGCGACACCGGCAGCAGAGCTGATGGCGCTTGCACTGTCTGCGTTTATGTTTTTGAAATACCGCAGGAAGTATGGATATTAGGGCGTAACTGATGCCATTACTGTTCACACAGGACTTTGCAGGGTCTGCCCCAGGGGCATTCACTGGATAAATCGGGCTGTTTCCCGGATGCTGCTTGACTTGCAGGCTTTCAAATGGTATATTCAGCAGACAGGGACAGGAGGGAACATACATGATGATACGCAGGGCAGTACTTTCGGATATGGAAGATATTTGCAGTATTTATGAATATGCCAGGGAGAAGATGCGCAGGTCCGGAAATCCCGGGCAGTGGGGAGACCATTACCCGCCGGGGGAGATTATAAAAGCAGATATATGCAGCGGGAACAGCTATGTGCTGACAGACGGCTGCAGGACGGGTGCCGTATTTGCCCTGATTATCGGAGAAGATGCCACCTACCGGCGGATAGAACAGGGCAGCTGGCTGAATCAAAAGCCATACGCAGCACTGCACCGGATGGCAGGCAATGGAACCTTCCGCAATGTGTCCGGCATCTGCCTGGAATTTTGTGAAGCAAGGCTGCGGGAAGAAAAGATATCCAATATCCGCGCAGATACGCATGCTGACAATGGCATTATGCAGCATCTGCTGGAAAAAAACGGGTTCCAGAAATGCGGGCGCATTTATGTACGGGATGGCAGCCCGCGGATTGCTTATCAGAAAATTTTCTGACAGAATGCAGGGAGTCAGCCTTTGGGAGCACGCCTTTGGTAAATCAGTTCCGTAATCTGTCCGATATTTTTACAGCTTTCTAATTTCAGGTTCGTTTTCGGGAATCCTGCAGAAAAAAGCGGGATTCCATCTCCAAGGGCCACTGGCATTACATAAATGTAATACTGGTCAATCAGGTTTTCGCGCATAAAGCAGCGGATAATTTCGCCGCCGCCCATCAGCCAGATATTTCCCGGGTATTTTTGGAAAATAAAATCCAGCAATGGTTTTCCCGGCTGCAGGGATGTGAATGTGACATCCGGGTCATGCTGGTTTTGCCGGCGTGTGCATACATAGCACGGCATTCCCTTATAGGGCCATTTTTCAGGCGAAAGGTCATATTTTACCTGCCGGTAGGTTTTTCCGCCCATAATGACTGCCTGCATGGAATTGTAAAAGTTCTCATAACCAGGGTCCGGCGAAGGCCCTGGCGTTTCATCTAAAAAACCAATCGTTCCATCTTTTTCAGCAATATAGCCGTCTAAAGACATGGCAATATATAAAATCAGTCTGTTCATGACAGTTCTCCCTGTTTTTTCATATCGGTTATTTCCAGTTATCCTGCATGCGTTTTGCATACATGTTATTATACAGAAAAACTGTAAAAATACAATCATAAAATCATGCAATCCTGAGATTTTTTAAAATTCCTATTGACAGTGGATTTTTTTTGGCGTATATTTAAAACAGATGTTTTGATACATATGTTGCAAAACGATTCATTTAAAACAAGGAGGTATTCTATGCCGCCAAAGGCGAAATTTACAAGAGACGAAGTCATACAGGCCGGACTGAATATTGTGAGGGAGCATGGAATGGGAGCTTTGTCTGCCAGGGCATTGGGCGCGAAGCTGGGCAGTTCTGCAAGGCCTGTGTTTACCGTATTCCAGAGCATGGAAGAAGTGCAGGAAGAAGTAAAAAAAGCGGCCAGGTCCGTTTATGCCGGATATGTCCGGAAAGGCCTGGCACAGGAGCTGGCATTTAAAGGTGCAGGAACGCAGTACATTCAGTTTGCCGTTCACGAGCCAAAGCTGTTCCAGCTGCTTTTTATGACAGAGCACAGGCACAGGCCGGCAGCTGTCAATGTAATGCCTGTGATAGATGATAATTATCAGGATATTTTACAGTCTGCACAAAACGGGTATCAGCTGTCCCGGGACGAGGCGGAACAGCTCTACCGCCACCTGTGGATTTATACGCATGGCATCGCGGTACTTTGTGCAACAAATATGTGTGTATTTACCGCAGAAGAAACCGGCAGGCTGGTGACACAGGCTTTCAGGGGAATTTTGAAAGAAATAAAAACAGAAATAAAAACAGACAGGGCATAAGGCCGGAAAGGGAGAAAATCATGAATAAGGAAAAATGGATAAATATGGCAGCGGCGTATTCGGTTATCTATACGCTGATAACGTTATTAAACAGTATTTTATATCTTGGAAACGGCATTCAGGAAGACCCGGGCGGCAACTGGCACGAGCTGGACAGGGCTATGGTTCTGCTCATTGGCTTTACAGCCTTTACCCTGTGCACGAGCCTGCCAGTCAAGCCGCTGGTGCTGCGGTATCTTGCTGCGTATGTGCCGTCCCAGCTGCTGGTATTTGCGTATGTGTGGTTCAGCGGGCTGAGGGAAGAATTAGCCAAAACAGCATACCGGGATATCTGGATTAATTTTACAGGCATGTTTGTACTGTTCTGCGTGGCTGGCACGCTGGCGGACTTCTATAAAGCAAAAAAGAAAAAAACGGCTGTTTAATATGCATCAGGAAGCCGGGGCGTCCCCTGGCACAATCCGTCCATTCTTTGTAAAATGGGCATTGACACAAAGCCCTTCCATATAGTTATAAAATTCCTGGCGGGAAGCAGCATCACTGACCAGGGACGTGCAGGCACCGGATGCTTTTGCGGGAAGCAGCTGCCAGCTGGCGGTATTGTCCGGTTTCAGCGTCAGCTTTGCGATAGCTGTCCGTTCGATATTCTGGTAAAAGATAAAATTTCCAAGGCTGTAAAAGACCGGTTTTTCTTTATAATATTCCACGCCCTGCAGCACATGCGGGTGTGCGCCGATTACGGCATCGGCACCCGCATCAATCAGGGCATGTGCCATCGAGACCTGATACGCTTCGGGCTGTGTGCTGCGTTCAATGCCCCAGTGTACATAGACGCATAAAAAATCACATTTTTTTCTGGCCTCCGAAACAGCAGCAGTCAGCCTGGACGGGTCGTATGCAGAAAAAACACCGGGCTGTGCATTTTCCACATTCCAGGATACCACCGGGAATACACGCGAAGCAGCCAGAAATCCAAAGGTACGCCCGCCTGCTTTTTTCGTAATCAGCCTGCTGGCGCGTTCCAGTGAGTTTCCGGCTCCGGCATAGGCGATTCCTGCATCATCCAGTGTCTGGAAGGTGTCTGTGAGGGCATCCGTGCCATAGTCCAGTACATGGTTGTTGGCAAGCGTGACAATGTCTGTGCCGGATTCTTTCAGTATGGACACATAAGACGGGTCTATGCGGAACGTAAACTGCTTGTCAGGAGCCTTCGTGCCGCGCGTGCTGTATGGAAATTCATTGTTCAGCATGGTAATGTCTGCGCCGGACAGCTCGTTTCGCAGCGGTTCGGACAGGACAGCGGAAATGCCGGACTGGTTATAGTTTGCCAGCACATAGTCACTGAAATAAACATCCCCGGCAAACACAAGGGTTGCTTTTTTCGGGGTGCCGGCTTTTTTTCCTGCGGCATTTTTAGAAGCAGTGCCGGCTGTTTGATTTGTGCTTCTTTTCGTTTCGCCTGCAGCATCGGAATTTTCCGCTGTGCTGCCGGAAGCCCTTGTGCTGCCGGAAGCTTCTCTTGCAGGCTTTATGGAAGCTTCTACGGCACGGCTGCCTGCGGCCTGCGGCTGTGCGGAACCGGCCTGGCTGGATTCTGCGGCCTGCCTTCCATCCGCCGCAGGACTGTCCGGTGCAGGATTTTTGGCTAAAGCCAGGCTGTCTGCATAGGACATCATCTTTACAATTGCGCCTTTGCCTGTCAGTGTCTGATAGGCAAGGAGGGCAAGCAGAAGACAGAGCAGGACCGAAGATGTGACAAGTGTGCTTTTTAAAATACTGCGGTAAATTTTGCGCCGGTGCTTTTTCATTTGCATAAATCCTCCTGTAAACATGCGTGTCTGGTTCATTCTGCATGAAGCTTTTGAACTTTCAGCCAGTTTTATTATAACAGATGATGGGATTCTGGCAAGGGCACAGGACGGTGTTTTACACAATCTGGCCCTGATCTGGGAAAATTTCATCCGAACCGGTTGTATTTTCCTTTCATTTAGGATATTCTAAAAGGGCATATGCAGGCGTCGGCGCTGCCGGACAATGCCTGCCAAATGACTGTCTGCGGGAGATAAAGGGATTATGAAGGAAAAAATACTGATTGTGGATGATGAAACTGCCATTGCAGATTTAGTAGAGGTATATCTGAATAATGAAGGATTCGAAGTCCGTAAATTTTATAAAGCAAAAGACGCGCTGCACTGTGCCATGCAGGAAGAACTAAGCCTTGCGATTTTAGATGTGATGCTGCCGGATATGGATGGATTTACGCTGTGCCAGAAAATCCGGGAAAAGCGTCTGTTTCCGATTATTATGCTGACCGCAAAGGTGGAAGACATGGATAAAATCACAGGGCTGGCGCTCGGGGCGGATGATTATATTACAAAGCCGTTCCAGCCGCTTGAGCTGATGGCGCGGGTCAAATCCCAGCTGCGCCGCTATACCCGTTACAATACGCAGGAAGCAAAAGAAGACCTGGAAGAATACGATTTCCGTGGGCTGCATATATCCAAAAGCAGCCATAAATGCACGCTGAACAGCAGGGAGCTGACACTGACGCCGATAGAGTTCAGCATACTGTGGCACCTGTGCGAGCACCGCGGAAATGTCGTTTCCTCGGAGGAGCTGTTTGAAGCGGTCTGGGGCGAGCAGTATTTAGACAGCAACAATACGGTTATGACGCATATCGCAAGAATCCGTGAGAAAATGAACGAGCCGCCGCGCAGGCCGAAATACGTCAAGACGGTGTGGGGAGTCGGGTATACGATTGAATAGAAAAAAACAAAAAACAGAAAATAAGAAAATAAGATAAAGAAGGAAATAAGATAAAGAAGGAAATTCCATTGAGCAAAAAGAAGCAAAAAACAAACAGCAGCCGGAATGATTCGATGAAGATACAGGTCATGCTCCAGTATACCATATCGGTCATCGCAGCGGCTGCGCTGATTGGAGGGGCAGGGGTGCTGTCGTGGGCTGTCTGTACCAGCCGCATCTGGTATGGCACGGAAATGCTTTACCCGGTGCTGACCTGGATTAAGCGGTATCTGTTTATTGTATATGCGTTTCTATGCATGGCCTGCAGCATGCTGCTGGCATATTATTTTATTGCAAAGCCGTTCCGCTACCTGGATGCGGTCGTCCAGGCATCCGGGCAGCTGGCGCACCCGTCCGAGGATGCCATTGTACTGCCGCCAGCCGTGCACAGCGTCCAGGATGAGCTGAACCTGCTGCGGGAGCGGGCACTGCGCAATGCCATGATTGCAAAAGAAGCAGAACAGCGCAAAAATGACCTGATTGTTTATCTGGCCCACGATTTGAAGACACCGCTGACCAGTGTTATCGGGTATCTGGCGCTGATGCAGGACGAGCCGCATATTTCACAGTATCTGCGGGAACGGTATACCGGTATTGCACTGGATAAGGCACAGCGGCTGGAAGATTTGATAAACGAATTTTTTGATATTACAAGATTTAACCTGACGACGCTGACGCTGGAAAAAGAGTCGGTAAATTTAAGCCGCATGCTGGAACAGATTGCAAGCGAATTTGAGCCGGTACTGGCAGAAAAGGGGCTGTACTGGCAGACGGAAATTGCACCCGGCATTGAGCTTTTATGCGACCCGGACAAGCTGCAGCGGGTGTTTGACAACCTGATACGCAATGCGGTTAATTACAGCTATGCTGATACGGAAATCCTGCTGACGATGACAGCGGAAGAACATACGGTGCGGATTTATATTAAAAATCACGGCCGCACCATACCGCCGGAAAAGCTCGGGCATATCTTTGAACAGTTTTTCCGGGTCGATTCCTCACGGGCATCCGCAACCGGGGGAGCGGGGCTCGGGCTTGCGATAGCCAAAGAAATCGTAGAGCTGCACGGGGGCAGGGTATGGGCGCAGAGCCAGGAGGAAAGCGTGGCTTTTACAGTGGAAATACCTGGTGGCGGAAAACAGAAGCATGCAGCTGGATAAACAGAAGCCGGATAACTGCCTGCGAAAATAAAGGGGAGAGGACGTGTCCGGGCCTTTGGGTGTTATTCTGCCGGCGGTTTTTTGGCATCTTTTTGGAACATTTCGTGCAGCTCTGTCCCGGACTCCTGCATGCCCCGTTTTATCCATTCCTTAATCCATCCGTAAATTCCATATGCCAGAAAGCAATTCAGGTATGCCTGTGCATTCGGCATATGGTCTGGAATCCCGATGTTATCCGTAATGGTGTCGAGCATAATGCGGGACAGGCCGGCCTGATAGAGCGCGGTATAAAATTCAGCATGTTCCTTATAAAAATCCAGAAGGCTGACAAAAACCGTATCAATGGATGCATCGGGGCTGTTTTCAAAGGCAGCTCCCCATTCCCTGGCCAGGCGGTCGGATTCCTGTTTTAAGACATCCTCCCGGCTTTTAAAGCTGCGGTAAAAAGAGGCCCTTCCAACGCCCGCCTTTGCGGTCAGGCTGCATATGGATATCGAAGAAAAATCCGCTGTTTTCATCATTTCCAGCAGTGTCCGGGTGATTTGCTTTTTTACATGGGTATTTTTGTCTGTCTGATTCATATGCTGACCGGTGTTCTCCTTTCGGTATTTATTTTATGGTACAGTCGTCTCACGGGAAAGTCAACCGGCAAATCTTGACATTTCCGCGGCTTTGTACTACTCTTTTTCTATCGCAAGAAAATTCAGGATATTTCAAATGCGGACAAAGGAGGAAAAAAATACGGAGACAAAGAAAAGTCATGTTGAAACAATCACGCTGGAACAGGTTCCAGACAGTGAAAAGAAAAGCTGGCCTTCGATTGCATTTATCTGGGCCGGAAATGTCATCTGCGTGCCTGCGCTGATGATTGGTTCCATGGTATCTGCCGGACTGGATTTTAAGGATTCCATTCTGGCGATGTTTATTGGTTATGGCATTGTGGTGGCACTGATGATGCTGATTGCAGCACAGTCTGCCCAGACAGGCCGGCCGACGACGGTGGCGGTATCAAGGGCGCTGGGCGACCGCGGCTCGCAGCTTACGCTTTCCCTGATTATTGCCGTGTCCATGATTGGATGGTATGCGTATCAGACAATTGTATGTGCATCTTCTTTCTGCACACTGATGCAGTCCAGCTTTGGGATTTCGTTTCCGGAATGGCTTTCCTGCATTATCTGGGGCACGCTGATGCTGGTGACCGCGTTTTACGGCATCGGGCTGACCAATGTTTTAAATGCGGTCAGTGTGCCGCTGCTGTTTGTATTTCTTGTTTACGGCGTGTCCATTGCACTTGGCGACGGCGGCGCTGCGGTGCTGTCTGCTTACCAGCCGGCAGGCGATGGCGGCATGATGGCGGGCATTACGATTTCCGTCGGCGGTTTTATTTCCGGTGCCGCTACCTGCGGTGATTACAACCGCTACAGCAGGGACGGGAAAAGCGCGGCGCTTTCCTGCCTGTTTGGCGTGATTCCGGCAGGAGTGGGTGCGCTGGCCTGCGGCGCGGTGCTGTCTATCTGCTCCGGCGATTCGGACATTACCGTGATGTTTGCAAATGTGGGGCTGCCTGTGGCGGGCATGCTGGTACTGATTCTGGCTACCTGGACAACGAATGTCGGGAATGCTTATTCGGCTGGCATTGCGGTTGTAAATATTTTTAAAATGAAGGATGACAAGAGGGCTGCGGTAACCGCTGTCTGCGGCATAATCGGAATCCTGCTGTCCCTGGGCGGCATTGTTTACTATTTTGTGGATTTCCTGTCAGCGCTCAGTTACCTGATTACGCCAATCTGTGCGGTTTTAATCGCAGATTACTGGGTTGTCGGGCATGGAAGGAGCGGGGACTGGGAGCCGTTTGAGGGCGTAAACTGGCTGGGCATCGCCGCGTGGGTGTGCGGTGCGCTCGTAACGTATTTTGATACGTTTTTTATACCGGAGCTTGTCGGCATTGCCGTAACGGTAGTGATTTACTGGGTTTTATGCCTGGCGGTGAAAAATCCAAAGTATAATCCATTTGCAGGACGGGCATAAAAATACAGGAAGCTGTTTCTGGCAGGAAGATTCTGGTTTGTGGCAGATTGTTTCAGGGAGAAAAAGAGGGGGTAAAAAATGGCAAGAGAGTTAAGACGCAGGGAATTTACAAGCATTGTTTATGGTTCCAGCTTTTACGGCGGCGGCGGTGGCGGCTGCAGTGAGGAAGGGCTGGCTTTAATCGAAGCAATGTATCAGGAAGATGCGGATGCATCTTTAAAAATGATTGATATTTCAGAAATGGAAGATGATGCGGGCATTGTTTCCACTATGGTCGCAGCGCTTGGCTCCCCGGCTGCGACAAAGGGGAAAACGTTCCAGAAGGAATCGGTCAATGCAGTAAAGGGCATGTGCGAACAGGCCAGGTTTGAGGGGAAGCAGCTGCGGTATGTATATTCCGGCGAGATGGGCGGCGGCAATACCATGCTTCCGCTGTATGCGGCATGGAAATGCGGCCTTCCGGTTCTTGATACGGATGGAAACGGGCGTGCGGTACCGGAGCTGAATACCGGGCTGCTGCCGGTGCATGGCATTCCGACCAGCCCGATTGTCCTGGCCAGTGAAGCCGGGGACACCATGGCGGCACGCACCGAAGACCCGATGGACTGTGCTGCCTGTGAAAGAATTGCCAGATACATGTGCCAGGCGTTTGACCAGGGCATTGGCATTGCGGCATGGATGATGAATAAAGAGCAGCATCTGAAAGCATCCGCGATTGGGCAGATGACGCTGGCAATCGAGGTCGGGGACATTCTTATGGAAACGCCGCCGGCGGATGCGGTAAAAAGGCTTGGGGAATATTTTGCAGCAAAACATATCCCGTTTGAGGCAGCTGTGGAAGCGGGCACGATTACAGATATCAGGATGACGACGATGGGCGGCTTTGATACAGGGATTACGACCATCCGTGCAGATAACGGACAGGAATTCCAGGCTGTTTTCCAGAATGAGAATCTGTATGTGCAGACAGAAGGAAGGATTATTGTGACCGTGCCGGGCATTATTTCGATGCTGGATTTGGGCGGTGGCAAAATGGCGGTTCCGGTATCAAACAGTGAAACATATGCCGGACAGCGGGTTGCACTGACACTGACAAAGGCGGACAGGCGCTGGTATGACCTGCCGGCATGCTATGGCTGCTGGGAAGAAGTGCTTGCAAGCGCAGGCTACCGGAACGTGAAGCCGGAAGTGAAGTTCTGGGAAGCATAAACAGACTGCCAAGACGGAGGTTAGAATGAAAAGAAACAAGGCTGCCGCATGAAGAAAAACGATACAGGATATAGCTGGTTTGAATGGTCCTTTTATACCATATCCTGTATATGTTTTGCTTCGTGCGGCAGCCCTGTTTTCTGAAATTTCCAGCTGCCATGGCAGTCTTTTCAATTGAAGTCTTCATGCAGTTTCTCCTATACATCCTGCATAGCCGTCTTCAGTATACATATTCCCTTCGTTTTTCCAGATGGCAGTAAGCAGTGCCGTTTTTGGTATAACCGTTTGTGGAAAAAGATATTTCATTCTGTCCGGTATCGGAGCATGCTTCTTCCAGGACACTTTCAAAACTCCGGGGCTGTTTTCTTTCGCGGCGCTTTTCGTCCTTCTGCTTGGAAGCTGTGTCGCGAAGGCTTGTTACGAAAATCACGTTTTCAATCCGAAATAAACTGTTAACATATGCTGCTTTACTCCCCTCCCTGGTTGTAAATTTCAACAGGCTGCAACATCCTGCGCAAGATGCCAGACGCACCTTCCAAAATCCGTTTTTCCAGTGCTCTTATTATTAATATCGGCTGATATGCGGATTTCTTAACCGTCCCGGGGTGTTTTGTGGCAGCAAAAATCAGTGCTGTTTTCATTGGCTGGTACAGCCAGGCTGTATACCGGCTAATCTGCCTGTATCTGTTCTTTCAGGGACTGCAGAAAGGCATATGGGATGTGCAGGTTTCCTTTTCCGGTACCGAGCTGGATATCCGGCTTGTTTTTGCCATGGAAATCCGAGCCGCCGGTAATCAGAAGGCCGAAGGAAGCAGCCAGCGCGCGCATGCGCATTTCATCGTCCCCGCTGTTTTCCGAATATACGGCTTCTATGCCGCACATTCCGGCATCCTTCATATCCTGTATCATCTGCTTTAATTCGTCTTCGCTTAACTGGCATAAGACCGGATGTGCCAGGACTGCAAGCCCGCCGGCTTCCCGAATCAGGTGCACGGCCTCAACCGGAGTGATTTTCGGCCGTTCGATATAGCAGCGGCAGCCTTCGCCAAGATATTCGGCAAAGACCGTGCGGATGTCTGGAAGCTGTCCGGTTTCACATAAATACCGGGCGATGTGGGCACGCGTCAGCACGCTGTCCGGGAATTTTTCTGCAAGTGCTTCCATGGTAATGGAAAAGCCTTCTTCCTGCAGGCGTTTTGTCATGCGTTCGTTGCGGGTTGTGCGGAAATCGCGGAATTCTTCCAGCTTTGCTTTCAGCCTGGGATATTCCGGCGAGACATAATAGCCAAGCACATGGATTTCGCGGCCTTCATAATCGCACGAAAGCTCCACGCCCGGTACCAGCTCGATGCCAAGCCCTGCCGCGGCTTCTTTCGCTTCTGCAATGCCGTCCATCGTGTCATGGTCGGTTAAGGCCATAGCGCACAGGCCGGCTTTTTTTGCTTCGGCTAAGAGTGCGAAAGGGGCAAAGGTGCCGTCCGAAGCCGAAGAATGGACGTGCAGGTCTGTAATGCGTGTGTCTGTTATCATGATAAAAACTCCTTTCCTGTAACTGCCGGGTTCTGGCAGCGAGATAACTCTGTGGGTATGTGAAAACTGTTTTTTATCATATCATACAATCGGGAAGCTGGCAAATGGGTAAATTCCGGTGCAGCCTGATGTTCTGGACATCCGGCATGCCTTGTGCTACAATAAACAAAACATTACAGGGCCGGACAGGAGCTGCCTGTGGCGGGTATTTTGGGAAGGTGAGCCAATGCGGAAATACTATATAAGCACATGGGAAAAAGAACGGGACAGAAGATATATTTTTCCAGCAGTCTGTGATTCAGAAATGAAAAATATAAGCAGAATCCATCCTCTGCTGCAAAAGCAGGCAGATGCTGTCTACCGGGCTGTCTGCGGGGATAGAAATATTTCAATGATTATAGTTTTTGGAAGTGCTTTGAATATGCGGTGTACCGGAAAAAGCGATATCGACCTTGCAGTCAAATTAAAAGAAGAATGCATATCGGACGAAATGAAAAACAGCATTTCGGAAAAAATACAGGCTGCATGTGACTGGAATGCGGATATTGTGTGGCGTGACAGGCTGCAGGAATCCGACCAGATTTTGCAGGATATCAGGAAGGGAGTGATTTTGCTTGAGCAAGCTGCTGAAACGGGCAAAAGTGAAGCTTCATAATTCTTTGCATAATTATCACTTGATTGCAGAGGATGATGCCTATCTGGATGACTGCTGCTATAATCTGCAGCAGGCAATGGAATTGGCATTAAAATTTCTGGTTGAGATACATGGGGAGCCGTATATCAGGAACCATGATTTGCGGGCCCAGCTGAACAAGCTGAATATGCTTGGGATTGAAGTGCCATATTATGAGGAAATCAGCAGAATGGCGGCAACATTAAACAGCTGGGAAGCAGAGTCACGATATAAGGACAGTTTTTCGGCTTTAATAGATGAAATTGATGCAGCAGCGGAGTATGCCAAAGCACTGATTTCATTTGCGGAAAATAAAGTAAAAGAGATTGAAAACGGGTCAGGCTGCATTACGGATTTTTGAGGGAAACATGCAGCAGGGTACAGCGGTCATATTATTGATAAGGACTGGCATAAAAACAGATTTTCATGGTTCTGTTTTATGCCAGTCCTTCTTGCGGTATAAAATCAGGCGTTTTTCTGCTCCCGCACAAGGTTTTTCTGTGCGGCAGCCAGCATCAGCTTAATCCGGTTCAGCTGGTTGACCTCGCTGGCTCCCGGGTCGTAGTCTACGGCTACGATGTTTGACAGCGGATAGCGGCGGCGCAGCTCCTTGATGACGCCTTTGCCCACGATATGGTTTGGCAGGCAGCCAAACGGCTGGGTGCAGACGATATTGTTTGTACCGGAATGAATCAGCTCTAACATTTCCCCGGTTAAGAACCAGCCTTCCCCGGTCTGGTTTCCTTCTGATACGATAGGGGAGGCATATTCTGCCAGCCTTTCGATTCGGGCCGGCGGGTCAAAGTGGCGGCTTTTTTCGAATTCGTCACGGGCAGCGGCACGCAGCCATTCGAGCAGCTTCATGCCCAGCTTTGCATTGCGCACGTTCTTTTTCGGGCTGTCCAGCATCTGGGATTTGAATTTCTGGTTGTAAAACGTGTACAGCAGAAAATCCATTAAATCCGGCACGACAGCTTCTGCGCCTTCGGCTTCTAAAAGCTCTACCAGATGGTTGTTGGCAGAGGGCAGGAATTTTACCAGTATTTCGCCGACGACGCCGACACGCGGCTTTTTGACATCACGCCTTGGCAGGTTATCAAAATCGCGGATAATATCCCGGCACAGGCGCTTGAACCTGCGGTGTGAGAGAATCCGTTTCTGCGAAACAAATGCGATGGCCTGCTGCTTCCATTTTTCGTGCAGCTGATTGGCAGAACCAGGCACGGCTTCGTATGGCCTTGTGGCGTACAGGCAGCGCATGAAAATATCACCGAATTCCAGTGCATACAGCCCGTGCTGCAAAACCGCCGGGGTAAGCACAAAGCCCGGATTTTTTTCCAGCCCGCTTAAATTAATGGAAATTACGGGCACATCCGGATAGCCTGCCTTTTCCAGCGCGCGGCGGATAAAGCCAATATAATTGGAAGCACGGCAGCCGCCCCCGGTCTGTGAAATCAAAACAGCAGTCTGGCTCATATCATATTTTCCCGAGGTAACCGCGTCCATAATCTGGCCGACGACCATCAGGGAAGGGTAGCAGGCGTCGTTGTTGACGTATTTGAGTCCCGTGTTGACAGCCGTGCGGTTATCGTTGTTCAAAACAGCCATATGGTAACCGGCAGCGTTAAAGGCCGGTTCAAGCAGCTCGAAATGAATGGGCGACATCTGCGGGCAGAGTATCGTATAAGTCTGGCGCATTTCTTCGGTAAAAACAGTCCGTTCAAAGGCGGACGGTTTGATTTCGCGCGGCTTTTGACGCTGCTCGCGCACGCGGATAGCGGCCAGCAGCGAGCGGATGCGGATGCGGGCAGCGCCAAGGTTGTTTACTTCATCTATTTTCAGGCAGGTATAAATTTTATCAGAGCCGGTTAGAATATCACTGACACAGTCAGTCGTAATGGCATCCAGCCCGCAGCCAAAGGAATTCAGCTGAATCAGGTCCAGGTTATCCACGGTTTTGACATATTCCGCAGCGGCGTACAGG
>Ga0224748_10322_pt1 | contig 14291 bp, 13 predicted proteins | sample LIM_F_Water_Neg_FD_182074 | JGI IMG/M metagenome (GOLD analysis project Ga0224748, IMG submission 182074) | Enriched cells from gastrointestinal tract of the lab mouse from Pacific Northwest National Laboratory (PNNL), Richland, Washington... | ecosystem: Host-associated > Mammals > Digestive...
AAGTACGAGCTGAAAGGCGGGAACTGTAAGGTATTCAAGGATAAAGGCTATTCCGGGAAAAACACGGACAGGCCGGAGTTTCAAAAGCTGCTGGGAGAAATCCGAAAAGGCAGGGTACGGCGGGTAATCGTCTATAAGCTGGACCGGATCAGCCGCTCCATTCTGGATTTTGCGAACATGATGGAGCTGTTTCAAGAGTACGATGTAGAGTTTGTTTCCTCCACCGAGAAATTTGACACCTCGACCCCGATGGGCCGGGCCATGCTGAATATCTGTATCGTATTCGCACAGCTTGAACGTGAGACAATCCAGAAGCGCGTGACAGACGCTTATTACTCCCGGTGCCTGAAAGGCTTTCACATGAGCGGGCAGGCCCCATACGGTTATCAGTTGGAACCGACAGTGGTTGAAGGTATTCGTACAAAGAAGATGGTGGCAGATCCCGAAACCGCTCAATATGTGAAGCTGATGTTTGAGATGTATTCCGAACCGGAAACGTCCTTCGGGGATATTACCCGTTACTTTGAAGAACAGAATATCAAAGTTTACGGAAAATCCCTGTTCCGCACTTTCCTCTCCCAGCTTTTGAGAAATCCGGTCTATGCACAGGCAGACTTGGAACTCTATGAGTTTTTCAAGAGCCAGGGGGCGGCCATTGTCAATGACGCTTCTGATTTTGCCGGAACCAACGGCTGCTATCTCTATCAGGGCCGGGATGTAAAGGAGGATAAGGACAGGTGCCTGAAAGATCAGATACTTGTGATTGCCCCACATGAAGCACTTATACCATCTGATGTTTGGCTGAAATGCCGGAAGAAGCTAATGACGAATAAGACTTTTCAGCAAGGCCGCAAACCGAAAAATACATGGCTTGCCGGAAAAGTTAAATGCGGGCATTGCGGATATGCGCTAAAGGCCACGCACAATCCTAAAAGCGTTGAATATTTCCGTTGCACAAAACGTATTCAAACAAAAGGTTGTCCGGGCTGTGGAAAAATCCGAAAGACTGAATTTGAGGAATTTATCTTCAATGCCATGCGGGCAAGATTTAAGAACTTTCAAGTCTGCCATGACAGAGAGGAAAAGGTAAATCCGAAACTGACCGCCCATCAGATCGAGCTTGCACAGGTCGAGGCTGAAATTGAAAAACTGCTTGATACACTGACCGGAGCCAATGCGACACTGCTTGCTTATGCCAACAAAAAAATTGAAGAACTGGACACTCGCCGCCAGACCATTTCAAAGGCGATTGCAGAATTGTCCGTTGAAACAATGTCACCCCAGAAGGAGCAGGAACTTTCCTATTACCTTGACCACTGGGACAGCATTGAGTTTGACGACAAAAGAAAAGCCGCTGACGGCCTGATTATTTCAATCAGCGCAACCAGCGACCACGTTCAAGTAGAGTGGAAAATCTGAACACTCTTGATTTCGCCACTCTACTTACTTTCAAATCTAACATTTCTTTTTAATCTTGTTTGTACCCCTTGTACACCGATGCTTGAGACGGTGGATGATGAGCATTCTGTGACGATAAGCCACCCTATGGAAAAGGGGCATTATATTTCTTTTATTTCTTATGTGACATCGGATGCGGTGGATTTGGTAAAGCTCTATCCGGAGCAAGGGATATCCGTGCGGTTTCGGAAGAAGGGGCATGGTATAATCTATGCGTATTGTAACAGGCATGGAATGTTTAAAACGGTGGTATAATGCTTGGATGCGGCAAAGAAATATGCGAAAGTTGCATAAAGAAGATGGGATTTTTGGTAATGCGAAATCCAGCCATATTTGGTTGATGCCGAAAGACGAGAAATAGCTCCCTGATGCAAAAGGACAAGGGCTTCCATGCAGTAAAACAAAATAGCCATAGAATTATATCTATGAGCAGTAAGATAAAAACAGCCATAGGATTATTCTCATGAAAAGAAAGGAATGCGACATGCTTGTTGTCACATTCCTGATGTTAAAATAGGATAAAGGAGGGTTTGAATATGCCATTTACCGAGATATGTATTTATCAAGTGAAGCCGCAAAAAGTAGAGGAATTTGAAACGTTAATGCTGGAAGCTAAGAGCTTTTTGGAAAACAAGGAGGGATTGCTTCTGCTTCGGTTTGCCAAAAGAGGGTATCACATAGATATGGAGCAAATTAAGGAAGGGCTTCCACCTCTTAAAATCACCCGCATTGTAAAAAGCGTCAAGTATATGCTTTACTGGGAATTTGATACGAAGGATAACTATGGAAAAGCACAAAAAAAACTTTATCAATGTTATTGGAAAGCTGTTGAAAAATGCCTGATAGTTCCGCATGATAAATATTTAGGGGAGGAAGTGTTTTAATGGATTTAGAAATCCCCTGTTCCACCCTTAAAAAACTTAGGCGATAGTTCGGATAACTTGAAGAACCTAAAACAACTTTCCATAAAATACAAAAAAGCAGAGTGATGATATGCAGATAGACAGACTGATTCAAATTGTGTTTTCTTTATTAAGGCATGAAAATATAACAGCAAAACAACTGGCAGAAGAACTTTGTGTTTCTACCCGCACAATATATAGGGATATCAATATACTTTCGACTGCGGGTATACCGATTACGTCACAAAAGGGGTATGGCGGCGGGTTGGCTTTATTACAAGACTTTTCGCTGGACAAGTCTTACTTTACGCAGGAGGAACAAAATAATATTGTACAGGCTTTGCAAATTTTAAAGTCGTCAAATTACCCCGATGCGGATAAATCATTAAATAAGGTTGCAGGATTGTTCAGCCACAATTTGCAGTCCGAATGGCTGGAAATTGATTTTTCGTATTGGGGGAGCCCTGAAAAGGAGCGAAACAATATTACAGCTTTAGAACGTGCAATAATCAATAAATATGTGATTACATTTACTTATTTCAATGCAGAGTTGACGACAACCAGCCAGATTGTTGAGCCGTTAAAATTAGTGTTCAAATCACATGCCTGGTATCTTGTCGCCTATTCAAAGCACAAAAATGATATCCGCACTTATAAAATGTCGCGTATAAGGGAACTTCAAGTTACAAATCAATTATTTGACCGTGAATTGCCAAAGGATTTTTCTATTACCCCTACCTATAAGGAAGAGTACAATACGCCTGTATTTAGATTGCATTTTTCAGAAAAGATAGCGTATAAAGTTTATGATGAATTTCAAGAGAAAGATATTAAAAAGTTAGATGACGGTACGCTGGAAGTGGTTTTCAGGTACCAACTTAGTGATTGGACTTTCCTTTACCTTCTTTCTTTTGGGGAATATGTGGAAATTAATGAACCTGTCGAAGCAAGAAACATCCTAAAAGAAAAGGCAAAAAAGATATTTTCTATGTATTGACAAAATATCCGTCATTACAGAAATAAAAAGCATTGTTGTGGCGGAAATCTTGCAGCATATCTCCACAGGCGAAACAGGGCTTGATTAATATTATACTGAATAAAAATCAACTAAATATGGAATAAAAAGTGCCGAGACGGAAAGATTTGGTGAGACGATGGAATCATAATAATAACAATAGCCATTATGGAGATTAAGTTCTCTTTGATGGCTATTTTTTACCATATTAGGAAAGTTCTCCGAATTTCCCATATGGTGAAAAAGCAATAATCGCACTGCGGCTGAGGGGAAACATGTCGCTGCCGCGACCCGCCGCAGGCGGAGAATCCTGCAAGCAGGATTCTTTTTTATTGTGCGTTTTGGGATAGGGGAGTATAATAAATACATGCTAGATTTTAAGAGAGATGACTGTAAAACGCTGTTATGGTACAGGGAAGAAATCATGATGGTATTTGGGGTTATGATTGCGAAAGGAACTTATTAATAAGTGGATAAGAAATGGGCTCTATATAACATTTTTTATCCAAGCAACAAGATGAGTACGTAAGGCCTGGACAAAGCCTGCAAGCTTATCACATGGGGAAGAAGGAAAAATGGAAAAGAAAGAACAAAAAAAGATGTTTCCGATTAAAGCGAAGCTGCTGGGAACGATATTGCCGGTAGCTGCAGTCATGGTATTGGCTATTGCCGCCTCCTCTTATTTGATTTCCAAGAATATCATTACAGAATATTCGCAGAATCTGTTAAGCTCGTCCATTGCAAATCAGGCGAATGAGATTGAGTCGTGGCTGGACGAGAATTTGTCCGCTTTCCAGACCGTAAAACAGGCGATTGAGGGAACGAATCCGGATGAAGCGGCTCTGCAGCGTATATTGGACAGTTATTATCAGTTTAATGATAATTACCCGGAAGGGCTGTATGTGGCAGATGAAAACGGAAAGCTTTTGAAAGCGGCAGAATCGGATAAGGCGGAGAGCAACCTGTTGGAATCCGTGTGGTATCAGGACGGTATTACAAGGCTGAACATGGCATTTACAGATGCATATACAGATGAGAATGGCGAAGCGCTTGTCAGCGCCTCCGGTATTTTGGACGATGGCTCCCATGTTTTGAAAGTAATTTCAGCAGATTTGTCCTTGCAGCGTATCAGCATTATCGTAAACAGTTTTATTGAAATGGAGGATGCGCAGGCATTTCTGGTCAATGCCAAGGACGGTACGATTCTCGCCCATCGGGATAATAACCTGATTTCCACAAGGCTTGCTGATGCCGGCGATGCATTTATGCGGGATGTGGGTGAAAAACTCAGCCAGTATGATTATCGGATGACGGAAATAGATGATAGGATGACAGCGTTTACGGAAATAGAAGGAACGGACTGGATTCTGGTTTCTTATATCCCGACGGAAACGATTTATGCGGATATTAACGGTGTCAGAATCCTAATGATTGTGATTGGGCTGATATCGCTGTTGTTGCTTGCCGTTTTGATTGAGCGGGTTGTCCAGGTAGTAATTAAGCCGGTGAAGGAGCTGACAAGAATCATTACTTCTATGACCGACGGTGATTTTACGGTTCGTGTAACGACAAAGAGCAATGATGAAATCGGTGTTATGAGCCGTGGCGTAGAGCGGTTTATTCAGTCTATGCGCAGTATGATTTTGTCTATTCATGGTGTGTCTGATAAGCTGCATATCCAGGCAGACAACAGCAATGGTGTTTCGGGTGAAATGTATAATGCTTCCAGATTGCAGAGCGAGTCGATGCAGGAGCTGAACAACACGGTAGAACAACTTTCTGTTTCGGTCAATGAGATTGCGGAAAATGCTACTACGCTCGCATCCGTAGTGGCGAATACCAGAGACGATGGTGAGCAGGTAGACCTCAAGATGCAGGCAACGGTAGAGGTTTCCCGTCAAGGAAAAGCAGATATGCAGAATGTGGGCGTTGCAATGCGGAGCATCAATGAATCGGTGACGAAGCTTCAGCAGGCAATCAATAAAGTAGGAAAGGCGTCCGGGGAAATCACGGATATTACGGGTGTAATCAGTGATATAGCGGACGAGACAAAACTATTGTCATTAAATGCTTCGATTGAGGCGGCCCGGGCAGGAGAGGCAGGACGGGGCTTTGCGGTAGTCGCAACGGAGATTGGAAAACTCGCGCAGACCAGCTCAAATTCCGTACATAATATCGAAAGTTTGATTTCGGAAATTAATGTTCTTGTAAAGGATGCAGTCAGTCAGGCGGATGACAGTGTCAACAACATCCAAAACAGCGGCGAAATGGTGAATGATGCATTGAAGACATTTGATACCATTTTCAATAATATTGATGAGGTCAATAATCTGGTGCAGCAGATGATTGAAAAGATGGAACAGGTAGATAATGTTGCAATCAATGTGGCGGCAATTTCAGAGGAGCAGGCGGCAAGCTCTGAAGAGATTCTGGCTACATCGACTACAATGGTAGAGCAGGCACACAGCATCACTGGAAACAGTGAGACGGTTGCAGGAGGGGCAAAAGAGTTGACAGAGTCGGCGGTAGAGCTGGCAAATCAGGTGAACATGTTCAAGGTGGATAGGGAGGATGGAGTATGAGAAAAAAGCTGGGAATACTGTTGAGCGTTGTGATGATCGGGATGCTGGCGCTTACCGGCTGCGGAAGCGATAGTGGCGTTGCTTCAAATAAAGACATAAAAATTCTTCTTGTCCTGAATCAGATGGACAGTTTCCGTGAGACGCTTGTTGCGGCGGCGAGGAACACCGCTGAGGCGGAAGGTGTGCAGCTTGACTTTAAGGATGCGGAAGGCTCGATTGAAAAGCAAGTGAATTATTTGAAATCTGCTGAGGCAGAGGGTTATAATGTGATTCTCTGTAGCCCGGTATCCGCGGAGACGGTTGTGGAGCTGAAGGCGAGTGCAGGGGACATACCGATTGTTTTTATCAATAGCTGCCCGGATGAAAAGCAGTTAAAGGAAGGGAAGTATGTCTATGCCGGATCTGACGAGTATGTGGCAGGGCAGTTTCAGGCGGAATATGTGTTAGACAAGCTGGCAGGCCGTCAGGAGATTAATGTGGTGCTGTTAAAGGGCGAAAAAGCTCATTCTGCGACGAACGGGAGGACCAAAGGAGTAAAGCAGACATTGGAGAGCAGCGGGAAGACAATCAATTATGTATTTGAGGATTATGCTGACTGGAATCAGGAGCTGTCGAAGCATCTGTTCGAGACATTTTTAAGAACCGGCTCGCCGGTGGACTGCGTGCTTTGTGAAAATGACTCTATGGCGCTTGGAGTGATTGAAGCGTGTAAAGAGGCAAATATTGATTTGGGTACCTTGCCGGTGCTGGGTGTGGATGCGACGGCAGACGGGTGCGCTGCAATTAAAAACGGGGAGATGGCATTCACCGTTTGCCAGTCTGGTGCCGGTCAAGGGGAAGCGGCGGTAAAAGCGGCAATCCAGTTTGCTAAGGGAGAATCTGTCGATTCGCTGGAAGGTGTCAGCGAGGATGGGAAATACGTTTGGGTTCCTTTTGAAAAGGTGGACAGCACAAATGTGTCGCAGTATAGTAATTAGCGTTTTGGAGGGAGGCTGCTCTGGCTGTAATAGCAGGCAGCCCCTTTTTTATTCCTTATATGCCATTGGTGAGGTGAAACATGGAAGATTCCATGCGGAGACTGAAGCGGTAAGCGGATATTGGGCCTGTTTTTTGATTGTTTTGGATAGTCAGGTATTGGGTAAATTCACGGTTGCTGCCTGCTGCCGGATGGATAGACGGTTTGTCACGATAGCACTTTTAAATATTTGTAAACATGTTGAAGCACATGGATAGGGATTTCTTGTGTGTAAGAGGTTTTTGTGCTTAGGAAGATGAATCAAAGACCCCGCTGCAAGCAACGGGGTATCAAACTTGCAGCGCTGCAGAGCAGCGGGGTATTTGACCCTCGCGGCAGTCGCCAAATGTCTGCAAGCAGCCACTTGGCTCGTTGCTCGCAGGAATAAAAAGCAAGGATAAGATAAAGATACGATAAGGCTTGCCGGGAAGTTTATTGATTTTGGCATATTGCAACAGAAAAGCTTCGACGATTGCCAACATATTGCGGCGGCTGATATTATTACCTCGTGGAATTTTAAACATATTGTAAATGTAAAGACGGTAAGGGGAGTGAAAATCATTACAACGCTGGAAGGGTATAAAGATGTACTTATCTACCCGCCGTCAGCATTGCTTGAGGAAGACGAAGATGATTATGAGTAAACCGGAAGTAAGCAGCAAATTTGATGTGGATGATATTAGAAAAATCCGCGAATACAATTCCCTGCGTCATATTCATATGGCACCGAAGGAAATTATTGCAGAAACGCAAGCAGGGGCAGAAAAGTTAATACAGATGCTGGAACAGCGAAAAGCTACGAAGGTTTAACAAATTCACTGACGAGTTTGATAAAAACTATGATTTGTGATGAAATATTTGAAATGCGCAGGAGGGTGGAAAACAGCAATTCTCTGGTGGTATATAATGGAATATCCCATGTACTGGTAGTGGTGCATGGGGTATCTTTATGAGATGAAATTTTTATGTATGAATGAAGGATGAAAATAATTTTGCAAGAAATAGAATATTTAGGTTGAATTTATCCTAAAATGTAGTATATACTATTACTACAGACAAAAGGAAGGGAAGTGTGTGTTATGCATATTGATTTAAAGAACTTAGTATCTATTTCAGAAGCAAACCAAAATTTTTCAAAGGTTGCGAGGATGGTGGATGAGAATGGGGCTGCTGTGATACTAAAGAATAATTCACCCCGATATGTTTTGATTGATTACAGCAAATTACAGGAAGATACGGACGCAGATAATGAAGCATTGGAGGCTGTTGCGGCTCGCATATTGCAAAAGCATAAGAAAGCGTTTGAAGAATTGGCAAAATGATTTTATTGAATAAGGAACAGATTAAATATCTCCATAGCAAGATGATACAAGAAACTGGAGGAAGTAATGGGATACGCGATGAAGGATTGTTGGATTCTGCATTGTCAGTACCTTTTCAATCTTTCGGAGGGATGGAACTTTATCCGTCCATGATTGGAAAAGCAGCCAGATTGTGTTATGGGTTGATAAAAAACCATGCTTTTTTTGATGGGAATAAACGCATCGGCATTTATGCTATGTTGGTTTTTTAGAATTGAACGGAATGGAAATGGAGTGCAGTGAAGAAGAATTGATTGCGTTAGGTTTGGGGATTGCATCTGGAAAAATTGAAGAAAAGGATATTGGCATTTGGATTGTGAAGCATAATAGAGGAGAATGAGTTGGCAAATATTGGGGAAAAGGGTTACAACTTGTAACCTGATTTGTTAGCATATAATTATATTGCTATATCAATAAGGATGAAAATAATGAGTGAGTTTAGAGAATTTTTAAATGAACAATTGCAGGATGATGAGTTTAGAGAACAGTGGGAAAAGAATCAGCCCGAAATGGATTTAATTTGTGCAGATTTATATACAAGTTTATTACAGAATATTGATGCAAGAGAATGAGGGGGTGCGGACAAAAAACTGGACTTCCACGGACTCCGAAAGGAGCTGGATTACTATGTATTGTCAGCCAGGCATTTGATTACGCCTGTGACAGGGAAATCATGAGCTGGAACTTTATGCGGAAGGTAAAAATCAACGAGGACAGGTGTAAAGAGCATGAAGATAAGGAACTTGGTGTATGGGAAGATGATGAAATCAACACCCTACAGTCGTGCTCCATGAATTGCTGGAACAAATGCAGAAAATATCGTAATTCTCCGGCACTCTTTATTCTTTGCGGCACTGGTTTGAGATTGGGAGAGTTACTTGCATTAAAATGGAGCAAGGTCGATTTGGAACACAGAACCATTAAGATTGGGCGGACGCAGACGGAATATACAGATTATGATACCAATTCCCAAATTTATGAGGAAAGCACCTCGAAGAACAAGACTTCCTGTAGAACCATAGTCATTAACGATTTTACTTATAAATGGCTGATGGAACAGAAACGCAGGACAGAGCAGGCAGGGATTGAAAGTGAATATGTCATCCCGGCAAACAGCGGACGGATGGTAAAGGAGAGCAGTGTTACCAGTACATTTAAGGCTTTCTGTAATTATGTGGGAGTGGAGTACAAGCCTTCTCACACATGCAGAAGGAGTTATGTAACAAACTGCTTGGATAAAGGCATGAAGCTGGCATTAATTTCAAAAAACGTAGGGCATATGAGCAAACGCCTGCGGCTTATTGCCCAAAAAGCACAACCTTAAACACCTATTATAAGTGCAAAAATGATTACGAAAACAATCTGGCTATACAGAATGAAATCTTTAAAATATATGATTTCGATTTTGACGGTGGACAAGTGGAGACGATGTTTGCATAAGATTATCAAAGTGATTTGATGGTAACTGTTACGGGAATCAGCAGATTTTTTAATGATATAACAGAAAATAAGAACATATGTTTAGTGATGGCATTTAGAAAGAAATTCACGCAGAAAGCGCCTAAAATACTGGCAGTGTGAGCATCAAAGCAAACATTATGTAAAACCATAGAAAACCCGGAAACCTTGATAAACACTGGCTTCAAGCTTGGCAACACTTGGCAACACTTGGCAACACCCAAAATCGCCCCAAAATGAAGCTTAAAACAAAGCGGAAGCCCCTAAAACTGCGGCTTTGGCAGTCCTAAAGGCTTCCTTAGGGGAGGATAAGTATACTGGACTGGAAGCGAAAGAAACCTGATAAATAGGGCATTTGCGCGTCCTCTGAAGGTGTTGGCAACACTTGGCAACATATTTTTTTGTCGGTGTGGAAGAGGTTAAGTTTTGGATTTGTTGGGTAGAAAAAACTGAATATGGAGAAGGCGTGCCGGAGAAAGGAGAACGGATAAGTGATGCTCTGGCGGCATGTAAAAGGATATCCCATGCGTTGATTGGCAGTGCATGGGATATTTTATAAAATTGTGAATATATGTTGATATATTAATATAGCTGTTTTTAGGTAAATGTGGTATATTATGATAACAGAAATGTTTCCAAGGAGGCTATACCTAAAAGATAGGAGAAAATGTATGAGGAGACAGAAAATATATCTTGATACGTCTGTAATCAGTTATTTATATCAGGAAGATGCACCAGAAAAAATGAAGGATACTTTGAAATTGTGGGAGGCTATCAAAAGAGGCAGGTATGAGGTCTGCATTTCCAATATCGTGATGAATGAGATTTATGAATGTGGAGAGGAAAAGCTTTTCATATTGTTGGAATATCTGAAGCAAATAGACTATACTATGGTTAGAGCGGATGAAGATACGATAAGGCTTGCCGGGAAGTTTATTGATTTTGGCATACTGCGACGGAAAAGTTTTGATGATTGCCAACATATTGCGGCGGCAATCCTTGCAGGATGTGATATTATTACCTCGTGGAATTTTAAACATATTGTAAATGTAAAGACGGCAAGGGGAGTGAAAACCATTACAACGTTGGAGGGGTATAAAGATATGCTGATATACCCGCCATCAGCATTGATTGAGGAGGACGAAGATGATTATGAGTAAACCGGAAGTAAGCAGCAAATTTGATGTAGATGATATTAGAAAAATCCGCGAATACAATTCCCTGCGTCATATTCATATGACACCGAAGGAAATTATAGCAGAAACGCAAGCTGGAGCAGAAAAATTAATGCAGATGCTGGAACAGCGAAAAGCTATGAAGGTTTAAAAAATTCCCTGACGAGTTTTGTAAAAACTATGATTTGTAATGAAATATTTGAAATGCGCAGGAAGGGTAGAAAGATATTTAACTAAAAATGGAATCAGGTATATGGCAGGAATATCCCATTCACAGTTAAGTGTATGGGATATTTTTGTGCAATCGAAGGAAACAGAAAGAATGTAAAAAATCGAAAAAATATGTAGAATAAGAGATCACGTGTTGGAGGAAAATTCTATGGGTGAGGAACGGCTTTATTCTTGTGAGGAAGGCACGGTGATGTGGTTAAAGGGAATAGAAAATATAGAAAGCATCACCTCATAATGGTCGGTACTGGGTTTTCCCAAAATGCAAAAAACAAGGGAATGAAAGATATAAAATCGCGTGAAATGAATGAAAAACAGAACAAAGAGTGAAAAAGCAACGTATCGTAAAAATAGCAGGAAAGAATATTGCTAAATTAGCGGAAGGGTATGTTGTAAAATTGGATAGGAACAAAATAAATCATCTAATAGGAACACTATTGCAGATGATTTATTTATTTTTGCAGATTTGTATAAAAAATTCTTAAAGTTAAACGGGGCAGATATATTCACAATAAATTCTGACATGTTGATGTAAGGGTAGAAAATATGTTATCATGGAAAGGCATTACTGTTGTTTATAAAATAAACATTGAAGCACGATAAGAACAGTAAATCTGGGGATAAAAAATGTACAATGAAAGGGAGAATAATAGTATTATGATTACAAGAGTAAGGCTTCAAAGATTTAAAAAATTTAAGGATAATGAAATAATATTAAAACCTTTTACAGTTTTAATGGGAGAAAATAGCTGTGGAAAAACTACAGTTATACAAGCAGTTAATTTATCCTTAAATACTTTTGCTAAAAGTGATTTAATTACATTAAAAAATGGGAAGACAGTGCCTAAAACTAGGGGTATAGGCGCGACAGTTTTGCCGGGAATAAATATATCAGATTTTAGAGAATTATATTATGGAAAAGTGTCTCGTCAAAGTAAAAAGAGTAACAAATCTTTTGGAGCTATAGTTGAGTTAGAAGATGATAAATATAATATATATAAGTTACAAGTGTCTTCTCTTTTTGGTGGTTTTAATTTGAAATGTTTATCAGATATTTCTGATTTAAAGAATTCACCTATAATTTACAGCTATACGCCTCTTCTGATATCTGGATTTGTTGGTTTGCAAGAAACGGAACAAAGGTCATTTCCTGTTAATATAAGACAACATTTGTCATCGGGAAATGTAAGTGCAGTTATTAGGAATCTTGTTTTGGATTTGAAAAAGAATAACGAGGCAAATTATAAGATGCTACAATTAAGATTGATACAAGACTTTGGCTTTTATCTGGATGATGTAGTTTTTAACGAACAAAAGGATATGTTTATAAAGGCAGCTTATAGTGAAAAATTGGAAGACAAAAGGATTGCATTTGATTTTAATTCATCAGGTAGCGGGTTTATGCAAGTATTGCAGATTTTAGCACCAATATATACAGTATGCCCTAATGAATGCAAGGTAGTTCTGCTGGATGAGCCGGATGCACATTTACACCCCAATATGCAAATTGCTTTGGCAAAATCGTTGCAGAAAATTCAAAAAGAATTAAATATACAAATTATAATATCTACTCATTCAGCAGCAATTATTAAGACGGTCAAGCCTTCGAGCGTAGTTCCGATTGCTGCAAATAATTTGATATGCAGACCATTATCAGCAAAAGAGGATGTTGAAGAACAAATAGCGCAGCTTGATAATTATGAGTTAGCAAAATCTGTGATTAGTGGAAAAATGGTTTTTATAGAAGACGCGAATATTGAAATATGGGAAACTGCGGATAAGATTTTAGGAACTAAAGTTTTTTATGGAGCGAATACAGTATCAATACATAAGGGGAGGAGTAAGGATGATAAAATACCATTTCAGATTAAACCCTTACTAAAGGATTTTTTAAATAAAGATATTGATATAATTTTTATTCGTGATAGCGATGGTGTATCCGATGAATGGAAGAAAAGGTTAATTGAGTATGGAGAGAAGAAAGAAGTACAATTATTTTTGTTGGAAAAATACGAAATAGAAAATTATCTGTTAAATGGGGATTTGATATATAGGGCACTTTATAAAAAATATCCAGAAAGTAATATCCCATCTATAGAACAAATTGAAGACAAGATATTTGAATCTTTAAAAAATACAATTATTATGTCAAGATATAAATATGATGATAATTTGGAAGATAGTATTTTCAAAGTTAGCCTAATTTTAAATTTGCAGGAATATAGAAATAATAATGAGGTAAAGCGTGAGGCTGAAAAGATTAGAATGGGTTATGAAGAAATTAATGATAAAGAAATACTCAAGAAAATAGGGATGGGGAAAGAATCGCTAAAACAGGTTTTTAATTGGCTTAATAGTGAAATAAAATTAAATCTAAATAAGGATGACTTATTGGAAGTAATGGAGGAAAAGGACATTTCTCTAGAAATTCAAAATATATTAAAAAGTTTGCAGTCTAATATGCTACAGAAAGAAAATCTAAGTGAATTGGAGAAATATGAAGAAGGTCTTCCAGATATAGAAATTTCAATAGATGAAGAGAATACTATAGATGAAATATTGCAATTAGTATTACCGCTTGAAAAATAGTTTGTTATTTTGAAATAGATAAAATGGAGAATTAGCAGGTCAAAAATATAAAAAAGGTATTATTTATGTATGAACAATCATTTCATTATCTATAATTATTAGAGTATATGAATTGGGAAAGTAGTTGAGTTATTATAATGGCAGAAGAGAAAACCCGGGATTACCAGGGTTTTCATCTTCTGCCCAATATTGTCTTACACTATTTCTATAGTTTCTGGTCCTGGTCGGAAGGGATATACTGCATAACATCTTGCACCTTGCAGTCTAATATCCGGCACATGTCATTAATGGTCTTAGTGGAAACTGCTTTATCATGTTTGAACCGGCTTAAGGTACTACTTGATATTTTATGGAACTCCGTCAAGGTATACCAGTTTTCGGTTGATTTTTCAAGCGTTTCCCAGAATGGAGAATAGTTAATCATTTTAATGCCCCTTTCTTATATGTATATTTCAAGTATAGAATATATTTTCATACTTGAATATCTTCGACAAAACGAATATAATAA
>Ga0224748_10323_pt1 | contig 14287 bp, 14 predicted proteins | sample LIM_F_Water_Neg_FD_182074 | JGI IMG/M metagenome (GOLD analysis project Ga0224748, IMG submission 182074) | Enriched cells from gastrointestinal tract of the lab mouse from Pacific Northwest National Laboratory (PNNL), Richland, Washington... | ecosystem: Host-associated > Mammals > Digestive...
GAAATCATAAAAAGTGAATACCGGGGGCGTGAGGAATTTTTTGCTGAAAAATAGATTATTATTTATCGGTTGGATTGGAAACTGTGGGGACACAAATATAAATTGTTCCTTAATGATGATTTAGACATGGTGCTAGCACCATGTAATAAGGGTGGCTAAGGAGAAATCAGTATTTGGTGCTTGGCTCTATTTTGGCTCTAAAAATTTTAACTGGCACAAAAACGAGAGAGATTTTTGAAGAATATGGATAATATATGCTTGAAAAATGAGGAAAAAACAGTTAGTTCAAGCTATCCGCCGAGGAGTTTGAATAGTACAAAAGTATATTATTTATTTTATATGGCAGGTAGTCCATGAGATTGCCTGCTATATTTGCAATCTATAATTTCAGAAAAATTGAGGCAGTAAATTGTTGCCAATAGAAATAGGTATTTATTATAGTAAAATGCTTTACAAATGCTATAATATGGAATGCACTAGTGTACTGGCTTGATTACTTTCAGCTAAATGACACAGAATGAATTTTCAGTCTGCAAGGCGGCGGAGGGAGGCGATGCGGTGGCACCGTTGACCGACAACAACGCAGCAGATGGAAATTCAGGCAAGTCATTTGGCGAAATGTAAATGAGTCAGTACACTAGTAAATAGTGAAAAGTGAAATCGCTATTTAGTGTTTAGGAATTAAATCTTTCAGCGATGCCCATGTGCAATTCTCGCTATTTAATGGATGTGAGTTAAAATAGAAATTTGCGATTAGCGAATGCAATGTGTACCCATTGAAAATCGGACTATAAATATGCATTTGAATTGTATAATAATACGTTTTGGTGATTTTAATATTCTATGAATTTTAAATTGCGGGATTATTTGATAAGCCTATCAGCAATCAGTTGGTAGGCTTATTTGACTGTCAGATGATGGGGAGTAGTCAGAAACAATTCCGACTATTTACCCTGCATTGTAATATGCAGTAAAATATAGTATGATATAAAATATATTTTTGAGGAGAATAGCCATGAAAAAGAAATTATACCGTATTGTTTGTTTATGCAGTCTTGTTTCAATTGTGTTGTGTGCATGTGGAAAAAACACAAATTCAGAAGTAAATGTCACGCATATTTCCGATGGTCTTGAATCAGAATATGAGTGGAATTCTCCTGAAATAGATAAATTGCGTGAAAAATACCCAGAATACTTTGAGCTTGGAACCTTTAAGGGGCTGGAGGTTTATGCTTGGCAGATGGCAGAGGATGACTATCGTTTTGGGCTGATGCAGGGAACCAACCGTCAGAAAACTTTGGAAGAGATAATGGCATTAAAAGGTGCTTCACCAGAGGAAATGGCATTGATTCTGTCTGCCTTTGACATAGATGACAGAGATATTTTTGTGATTCCATGGCAGAATCCCATTTCCAGCTATATGGTCACGGATGATATGGTGAAAGACCCGGAATACATAAGCAATTTACGAAATATGCTGGGACTGGACTTGGATGAAGAGCAGCTGCTCAAACAGGAAGAAGCTGATGCAATGTATGACAGAATCCCTATGGTAAGAGTGAATGGTAAATTATATTATGATACGGGGAAAGAAAGCACGATCGACTGGCGTTGTGGAAATATGGATGGAGAAATAACGTCAACTGTTGATGGAACTGAAATACCAACAGAAGATAATCAGTCTAATTTTGGAAGTGGATTTGGTTATCAGTATGGAGCAGACGATACAATAGAGATTTATATGAATGAAAAGTGGTTTGTCTTTGAATACAGAGAAGAATCTGAATGAGAAAATAAATAATCGATAAGTCAAATAAAATCCAAAAGGCTACCCAATCAAAACGGCAGCCTTTTTCAATTCTCAACCTTAATTTTCTCAATATTCAGTAGGTGGTTTTTCAGGTACAGTTGCTTATATCCCATGAAGAATTAAGAAATGTATGAATATTCATCAAATTTCGGGAGATGGACAGTGGGAACACTTTTCCAAAAAGGGGGTTAAAATAAGATTGGATAATCTGTGGGGTTAAAAATATTAAATTTCCTTCTATCATTGATGCGATTTTTGGGGGGTATGAAACTTTTTCTGTAAATAGTGTTTTGAAAGGTCTTCTATGATAAAATAAAAAATCATAGGAGGCTTTTTAGTATGGCAAGAGAAAAGGAACCGGTACACAGAGTACAGATGACAGAAGGAAAACGAAATATCATCCACCAGCTTTTGGAAGGGTACGGCATCCAATCCGTTGAAGACATCCAGGATGCCCTCAAAGACCTCCTTGGCGGAACCATCAAGGAAATGATGGAAGCTAAAATGGATGGGCATCTTGGTTATGAAAAACCAAGGCGCTCTGACAATGGAGATTATCGTAACGGGTATAAGCACAAACGGGTCAACAGCCGTTATGGCTCCATGGAGATCCAGGCCCCACAGGACCGTAAATCCACCTTTGAGCCGCAGGTGGTCAAAAAGCGCCAGAAGGGCATTTCCGACATTGGCCAGAAGGCCATCCCCATGTATGCCAAAGGAATGGCCACCAGGCAGATCTGTGAAACTATCGGGGACATCTACGGGTTTGAGGCATCAGAGGGAGGCTGGCAGAACCGCCCCCTGGATGAAGTATACCCCATCCTTTACATCGATGCCATCCACTATTCTGTCCGCAATAACGGCGTGGTCCAGAAACTAGCGGCCTATGTTATCCTGGGCATCTATACGGAAGGGGAAAAGACGTGCTGTCCATCCATGTGGGGGATAACGGAAGCCCCAAGTACTGGCTGTCCGTGCTGGACGAACTGAAAAACCATGGGGTGAAGGATATTTTGATCATTTGCGCGGATGGCCTTAGCGGAATAAAGGAAGCAACCGCCGCGGCATTCCCCAAAACGGAATACAAGCGCTGCATCGTCCATCCGGTCAGGAGCACTTTGAAATACGTGCCTGACAAGGGCAGGAAGCATTTGCAGCGGATCTAAAGACGCTTTATCCGGCGGCGGATGAGAAAAAGGCATTGGCGGTTTTGGGACGGGTAAGCGAGAAATGGACGCCGGAATATCCGGATGCCATGAAACGCTGGAAGGGCAACTGGGATGCCGTTTCCCCGATTTTTAAGTTTTCTGCGGCTGTCAGGAGGGTCATTTACACGATAAATGCCATAAGATCGCTGAATTCCACCTACCAGAAACTGAACCGCCAGAGAAGTGCCTTCCCGGGCGATAATGCCCTTTTGAAGGCCCTTTACCTAGCAACCTTTGAAGCCACAAAGAAGTGGACATCCACGGTCCGGAACTGGGCACAGGCCTATGGGGAACTGGGTATCATGTATGAAGGGCGACTGCCGGAATGAATCCCATCCGGGAGTGTTATCTGACAGGCGGTTTTCCCGCCTGCTATTGCCATGCGTATTATTTACTGCTATATATAAATCATGGGCTGGAACTCTTGCAGAGGGCCTTCAGCCCTATCATTATCATAGAAGATCTGCATTTACAGACTTTTCTTTATAGTCTCGTTATTTGAAACAGCCAGCCCATGATTTCTGCATCTCTGGCAAACAATCCGCCCCCGCCATGTTCATTTGAAATGCCCCGCTGCGTAAAATATTCATGCTCTTTTATGTCCAGCACAAGCAGACTGTCAATCTTTTCTTTGTCAAATCCCTTCTGCTCGTACAGGGCATACAGTGCATGATAGGCTTCCAAGGTTGGCTCAGAGCCATAATATTCGTCATTCCTGCCGATGGCAAGATAGACGGGAAGCTCCTGCTCTATCACTGGCTCATACGCTCCATCCCACTTTGAACTGACATGAAGGTAAGCAGTAAACAGATCCGGTCTTTTCCCCAGCACAAGGGACATGGTTTCTCCTCCTCCGGAATAGCCGCTTGCATACACCCTGCCCCGGTCAATGTTATACTGTTCCAGAAAATATTCTGCCAATGCTATCGTCTGATCTGCGGAGGTTTCACCCCAGTCATTTAACTGCGGTGCAACAATGATCATTTCCTCATTGTATTTCATCGCTTCAAAGCCGAATTCTTCTGTTTTGATATTGGCAGCAACTCCCTGAAAATACAGTCCCCCATATCCGGGAAGTGTGAAATATAACGCATATGGTTTCGTGCCGTCATAAGTTTCAGGAATATAGACATTGTAATGAATATCCCCCTCTGAATCAGAATGAAATACATTGTCAACTAAAAAATCCCGGTACATTTCCGTTCCTTCCGTTTCCTGCACTGTTTTTTCCGGTCTGTTCCCTGCATCATTCTGCGCTGAAGATTGCATTTCTGTCTGCCCGCCTTTGGAAGTACAGGCAGTTACAGAAAAGCAAAGCATAAGTGTCAACAACAATAATAATCTTTTTTTCATCTGCTGCCTGCCCTCCCGTTTCAATGATCGAAAACCTTATCAATCAGGTAATTTTCAGACGATTTATAAACCAAGGCCATTTACCCATTCTACAACCGTATCTTCGGAGGCTCCGGAACGAAAACGGATGCCTTCCAGCCACTCACCGGTTCCTGCCGCCTCTTCCAATAATTCGCCGCTTTCCCCCAAACCGGAGGAAGAAGATGTACAGAAAGGAATCACCGTTTTCCCGGTAAAGTCATTGGCTGCGATAAAACCGTCTACCGGCCACGCGGCAATCCCCCACCAAATCGGATAACCGATAAATACCGTATCGTAGGATTCCCAATTTTCTACTGTGTCCGCCACCAGAGGAACCGCCCGCTCCTCCACATTGTCATGCTCACGGGAAACCCGGCTGTCCCTGTCCGTCCAATCCAGGTCGGCGCTGCTGTAGATTTCCACCGGCTCTAACTCAAACAGGTCTGCATTCATCGCCCCTGCAATATAAGCCGCTACTTCTTCCGTGTTGCCTGATGCGGAATAATAAACCACCAGTGATTTTCCATCCGTATTTTCCGCTTCTTTTTCTGCCGGGACAGAAGCGCCAGAAGATGAATTTATATATCCCAAATCTGCCAGCCACGCAAGAATGTCCGGCTCGGCATCCTGCACATTATTTCTGGACACGGTAAAGCCATCTTCCCTGACGTCCGCGCCCGGCTCCAGTTCTGCAATCGTACTGATCGTACCGGAAAATCCGCTGCCTCCATGTGTATTGAACGGTATGATCGTCTTGCCGGAAAAATCATAGGCATCAAAAAACGAATAGAGGATCATCGGCATATCGCCCCACCAGTTGGGATAACCGACAAAAACTGTGTCATACTGTCCCAAATCCTCAATGCTGTCCTTGATGGCAGGCCGGGCATTATCCTCCTGCTCCTGTGCCGCCAGATCAACCAGCGTATCATGCTCCGTTGGATATGGCGTTTCCGGCTCAATACGGAAAATGTCTGCCCCCGTATTCTCCTGAATAACATATGCCACATATTGGGTATTGCCCAGCACCTCGCCGTCAATAACTACAGCACTGTTATCTTCCTCCTGGGTCATGTTATTGGGATCACTGGTTTCCGGCATGGAAAAGTAGACAACCAATGTTTTCCCCTCTTCGTAATCGGGATTTCCTTCTGTATTTTCCTCCGGGATTTCCATTTCCGGCTGTGAGGACGATTCCGTTTCCACACTTTCCACCGTCCGGTCTGTTGCTTCCTGCTTACTGTCATCCTGCGTGCTGCCGCAGGCGGCAAGACCAAATGACAGTAATATGCTCATTAAAACAGCTGTTACTTTTTTCATAATCGCTTTCTCCTTTCACTTTTATCTGCCAATATCTTTTACCCAATCCTTTACTTCCTGTTCGGAACCTGAAACATCGCTTCCGCGCAGCGACAGCGCATTTTCTGTCAGAACTGTTGCACCATCTGCAAGTTCCGTCACCCGCTTTACACTGTTTGCGCCATTTGAGCTGCCATTGTGGGAGAAAAAAGGAATGACCGTTTTCCCGGACAGATCATATTCTTCAAGAAATGTCCAAACCGGCATAGGCAGGTCGTACCACCAAACAGGGAAACCGAGATAAATCACATCATACTGTGCCATCGTCTCTGCATCTATGTGTTCAGACAGTTCCGGGCGTATTTCATTATCCAGTTCATTTTTCGCACGGTCAGCACAGGAATCAAAATCCTCGCCATAACTTTCAGACGGGACAATGCGGAACAGCTCACCGCCTGTTTCTTCAGAAATCCAGTTTGCCATCTGCTGACCGTTTCCAGACCATGAAAAATAAGCCACCAGCACATTGCTGTCCCCTTTTACTTCTGCTTCCGGGTCATTATCAATTCCCATACTCCTACTGCCCAAAAACCTCATCCCTATGAGAATGGCTATGGCAGCCACAAGCACTATAATGCCTGCGATAATAATTCTTTTCTTCTTCATCTTGTTTTCTCACCTCCTACATTTGTTTTTCCCAAAATGCAACCGCATCCTCTATCCAGCCTTCCGCCACAGTTCCTGTCCCAAGACCAAAACCATGGGAAAGTCCCGGATATTTGTGGAATTCCGTATCAATCCCCAGAGCAGCCATCCGTTCCAGACGGTTTTCCATCGTCCTCCAGCTTGCAATGCCATCATTTTCCCCCACGCATACATAGGTGGGAGGATCATTCTCCGTATATTCCGAATGACCGGTATACTGCATGATTACTGTGCCGGGACGGGGCATATCCTCTCCGCCGAAAGCCGCAGGGCCATAGCTTCCGAGGTATGCCGCCATCCTTGCACCGGCGCTTCCTCCCCAAAGGGAATAACAGTCCGTATCGATCTCCAGTTCTTCTGCATGTTCAAAAATAAAACGAATGGCTCTCGCCAGATCCTCACAGGCTGTCTGTGCGCTGGGACGGTAGATCAGGGCAAATGCATGATAACCTTTTTGGGATAATTCCAGCGCATGGGGAAAGCTGTCGTGCATGGCTGCTACATAAGCAAAGCCCCCGCCCGCATTGCATACCGCAAATTTTTCACCTGGATTTCCTTTAAAAAAGAATAACCCGGTATCTTCTTTTGCAGGGTCAGCCGCCTTCTCCTCCGCAGAATAAATATCGAAGAAAATGGCCTCCCCCGCCTCTGCGTGTTCCTTCATGTAGTTTGCAATCTCCACTGTCTTATCCGGATCAATATTGCTATACCATGTCAGGCTTAAGTGCCCAAGCGTATCCCCGCTGTAATAACCGGCATCTGCAGGAAAAATAAGCCTCCCGTAATCCCCAAACACCGGATCATTTGCTACTTCCGATATTAAGGTGTCCGCTGTAAACACTTCCCCATTTCGGGAAATCCCCTGAATGGAATCTCCCAAAACTGAATTTTCAACATGGAGGGCATCTTTCTCCAAAACTGCACCTTCCCCCTGCCCGGTCAATCTTTGGCAGGCACAAAGGCATCCTGCTGCCAAAACCATCAGTATCACCATTCCTGTCATCCGTTTCACTGTGAACCTCATCTCAGCCCAAACCCTTCTCTTTCAGCCATGCTTCAATATGGTCGGCAATGACATCATTATTTAATTCCTGAAACATAAAATGGCTGTTCCCGGTAATCCCTTCATCCGGCAGATTAACTACTGTACAGTCGCCTCCATCGCCATTGTAGCTTTCCGCAAACTGAACCGCCCCGTCACGGATGGACTGCCAGAAACCGGTGGACATAACATCTTCTGGCCCATTGTCAATATAGTCCCCGAAATAAATGATGATGGGGATATCCGCTTCCAGTAACTTTTGGTACTGTTCCGAACCTGTCTGCGGTGTCCCGCCCGGTTCAATGGCAACAATCGCGGCGATATTTTCCGCTGGAACATCCCAGCCAACAGCGCCGCCCTGGGAATGTGTCACAAAAATGGATTTGCTGCCTGTCATTACGTATACATCTTCCAGCACAGAGCCAAGGGCAGACGCATCCAGCGCCTGATCAAAATCGCCGGTATTGGGCGTCATCTGACGGAAAAACTGATCCTGTGCCTCATCCCCCTCCGGAAATTGGGAGCCATCATACCGCTCCGGGGCAATACGTCCAATCCGAAAATGGGTATACCATGCCTGATCACCGGGTTTATAATCTTTGGAATCCTCCGCCCATGTATCAAGGAATCCATCCGTAGTCATTGCGGCCGTGGCGCCTGCCTCGCCCCGCCTTGGCTGGTCTACTAAAAATAACGCATACCCTTTTTTCAGAAACAGATCAGACCATCCTTCGCGGCCATCCGGGGTTGTCATCCAGCCCATGCGGGACTGTCCGTAACCATGCAGATAAACCATTGGATTTCCGTTGTCATTTGCAGGTATCTGGTAAAACACATTGGCGTGATCCACATGGGCTGTATTCCCTGCGCGGGTTGCATCCATCCAGTTTGTAGTTGGATCATATTCCCCTTCTACTGGTTCCGTAATCGTGCCTCCAGAAGAAAACATGCCCTGCCTGGCAATCATCAGCGCCTCTAAAGCAGTTTCCCCTTCCGCAGATGCACTGTTTTCTTCTTGTCCTGCATCTGCTAATGTATCCTGTACCGTGTCCGCCGGCTGGCTGCTGCATCCCGCCAGCACGGAAACTGCCATCATCCCTGCCAGCAAAGTGGTCATAATACGCTCCTTTTTCATTTGACGTTTTCCTCCCATTTTATCACTTTCCCTGGTATCACCAGTTCTTCTTTTCTTTGCTGCTGTCATGCTTTGTCTTCCGTTCCTCCACCATCTTGACAAACCACTCAACCATATCGGGGTCCTGATGGGAGAAGAAGGAACTGGAAGCAGTGTCCAGCGCCGCCAATGCGTCCATATCTTCTTCAGACAAGTTAAAATCAAACACATTAAAATTCTCTTCCATACGTTCCCTGTGGGTGGACTTAGGGATGACTACAATCCCACGCTGGATATGCCAGCGGAGCATGACCTGTGCAGCGGTCTTTCCATATTTGCTGCCAATCGCTGTTACTGCTTCGTTATCAAAAGTGCCTTTCCGTCCTTCTCCAAAAGGCGCCCACGCCTCTAACCGAATTCCGTATTTATCTGCATATTCCTTCATCTGCTTCTGCTGGTTGAAGATGTGGATTTCCACCTGGTTGATTGCCGGCTTGATCCGGTTAAAGGCCGCAAAGTCAACCATGCGGTCTACATAAAAGTTGGAAATACCAATGGCGCGGATTTTTCCCCCGTCATAAAGTTCCTCCAACGCACGGTACGCACCATAGGCATCGGAAAAAGGCTGATGAAGAAGAACCATATCAAGATAATCTGTCTGCAGCTTCCTCATGGATTCCAGCACGGAAGATTTGGCCGCCTCATATCCATAATGCTCCACCCACACCTTGGTGGTCAGAAATATCTCTTCCCGTGGGATACCGGATTTTTGGATTGCACTGCCCACCTGCTCCTCATTGAAATAGCTCTGCGCCGTGTCCAGGCTGCGATATCCCACCTGCAGAGCATCCAGCACACACCGCTCACATTCTTCCTGTGTCACCTGATAGACGCCATATCCAAGAACCGGCATTTTTACCCCATTGTTCAATGTTACATATTCCATCTTGATATCCTCCTCGTTTTCAATCGTTTTCCGTCTGGTCATTGGATTTGACCAGCTCACAAAGTGTCACATGCTCATTACGGTATCTCGCTGCGGGATTTTTTTCCGGCTGGGGCAGAGCAAACTGCACTGCCATTTTCGGACAGGCATGGACGCAGGCATAGCAGGCCTGGCATCCTTCCGGCTCATGGACCGCATATTGGTTTTCCAGATGGATGCACCCGGCAGGACATACCCTGGTGCAGATTCCGCAGCCCACACATTCGTCCGTCACCCTGAAAGCCGCCCAGACCGTTTCCGGCGCATTTTTCACCATCTTCAGATACATGTTATGCGCCGCCTTTTCCGCAAGGCTCGTTTTCTGTATTCCTTGACTTTTTGCCTGCAGTCTGGCCTTAATCTCATTCAGATGCTTTTCCACCTGCTTATCCATCGCCATCTGTTCTTCCATATCAAATGCCGGAAGAAAATTATCCACCATCTCAATGGTTCTAATATAATCCGCCTTTTTCCCCGCATCCCGGAAAAACAAGTCGGCAATCTCTGCTGCCCCTCCATGATGCGCGCCATAAGTCAGCACAGCGAAAAGATAATCGGTTTCAAAGGAAGCCCGGCGGATAAACTCCTTTACCATGCCCGGCATTTCATGCCCATAAACCGGACATACAATGCCAATACTGTCCGCAGAAAATTTCAGCCTTTTCTCTTTTATGATCTGTGGGATGCTTATAATTCTTTCATCCAGCTCTTTTGCCACATACAAGCTGTTCCCGGTTCCTGTAAAGTAAAAAATCATTTCCGTCCCTCCTCGTTCTGCAGTCATTTTATTGCAAAACTTTTTATTTGTACAATGCTAATTCCGCAATCCAGATTTCATAAAATGAAATGTGAAGCATTTACTTTCCTTTCTGCATCTGCTATAATTTCTTCAGAAGGAGTGTAAGCCCACATGGTTGATTATCATATTCTGGAACAGTTTGTTACCTTTTACCAGACTGGAACCTTGCGTGAAACCGCAGAAAAAATGCATATTTCTCAGCCTACACTGACAAGAAATATGCAGAAATTGGAATCAGAATTCGATGTTCCACTATTTCACCGAACCAAAAACAGTATTTCATTAAATGAAACCGGAATTCTCGCAGCAGAAGATGCAGAAATACTGTTAAAACAAACAGAAAACATGATCCGTCATGCACGTGATTTTGACCGGAAGAACAGAACCATCACACTTGGCTCCTGCACGCCCGTCCTTATACCAGAACTCATACGCCGCATTACCAGCGCCTTTCCGATGGCATCCATTTCCTCAGAAACCAAAAACACATCCTGTCTCCTTGACGGAGCAAGAAACGGACTCTATCATCTCGTGCTGCTTCCTTTCTGCCCGGAAGATGATGAGTTATCCTGCCGTAAATGTGGCGAAGAACATCTGTCCTTCCTTCTTCCAAAGCGGCACCGCTTTGCACGCAGAAAATCTTTAAGCGTATCTGAAATGAATGGGGAAAATATGCTTTTATTTCAGGATATTGGTTTCTGGCACGATCTGGTGGTGGAGAAAATGCCCGATTCCAGGTTTCTCGTCCAGACAGAACGTTACACCTTTCTGGAATTGATTGAAAATTCCACTATGCCCGTTTTCACCACAGACTACTACCACAATGAACTTCTAGGCTCCACACCTGCCCCGTCCCGTGTGGCAGTGCCTATTACGGACCCGGAATTTAATGTCAGTTACTATTTGGTCTGCCGAAAGGAATATTCTCAAAAATTTAGTGGTCTGTTGTGACACAGAATCTATACTTTTTGATTTTTCCTTCTGTGAAGAGGGTTCGCTTTTAAACACCATTTTTCTGGGCACTATGAATTGCCGCAAAAAGAAAAAGGCTTCCGGCAACACCCAATGTGCCGGAAGCCCTTGTTTTCAGTGTTTTTCCCGATATTCTGATTATTCCCTTTATATCAATTAAGTGATTTTCATTTCATGGGTGCCGGGTATCACTTCCCATTCTTCGGGCAGCTTAGAGGGGCGTTTCCTGCTTTTCATGTTGGCGGCAATCCGCTTATAGCCTGCAAGGTTTCCCGCATATATTGGGCTTCTTAAAATGCCCCTCACGCTGTTCTCGCTCCATATATAGCGGTTTTCCTCGTTACCCTCAAAGTACCGCTCGTAGCCTGCCGCCCCCTGCTCTTCCGCATAAGCGGCAGGGCGTAAGATATGCTGTTTATTGATGTGCTTGCGGATTTTGGAGATTCCATTTCCCTCTAATGCAAGTTGAAATATCTCCCTTACACATGGGCAACCTTATCATCAATCAATAGGTGGTTATGGTTGGCGGGGTCTTTGATATACCCATAGGGTGGCGGCAAAGGGGATCTGATCTACAAGGCCCTGCAGGTTTCGGTAGCCAGGCAGCACCGCTGGTACCAGCCGGTGGAACAGCGTTTTCTGGACGATTTGAACAGCCGGATGCCAAAGGGCATGAAAGAGGTGGAGCGCATCTGGTATGGCGGGAGCAGCCGCAGGGACCCCCACTATGATGACAGCCGGTATCATTGTCTGAACCTGCACAGCGTATTCCAGAAGGGCACGGTGGAGTTCCGGCTGTTCAATGGCACTGTCCATGCAGGGAAGGTCAAGGCGTATATCCAGCTCTGTCTGGCGATCGGGGCGCAGGCCCTGAACCAGAGCTGCGTCAGCCGCAGGAAGGCCATGACGGAGAATGAGAAATACACCTTCCGTACCTGGCTTTTGCGCCTGGGGCTGATTGGGGATGAGTTCAAGACCGCCAGGGGGCATCTGCTGGAGCATTTGGACGGCTGCATCGCCTGGAAGGATCCGGCCCAGGCCCTGGCGCAGAAGGAACGGATGCGGCAGAAAAAAGAGAAGGAAATGGCGGAGGCAGCAGAGAGGCAGGCCGCTGCGGAAGGGCGGACAGAAGAACAGCATACAGAGGGGCAGGAAGCCGGAGGAATGGGAATGAAGAGGAACGGTTATATATCGCATATGGGAGCAACTTAAACTTCCCCCAGATGGAGAAGCAGTGTCCCGGCGCAACAGTCGTGGGGACCGGTGAGGTCAAAGGCTATGAGCTTCTGTTCCGGGGAGTAGCCACCATAGAGCCACGGGAAAAGGTCAGTGTGCCTGTGCTTTTATGGAAGATTTCTCCCCGGAATGAAAAGGCACTGGACCGCTATGAAGGGTGGCCGCACCTCTACCGGAAGGAGAACCTGGAGGTGGAGATTGAAGGGAAAAACGTGTCTGCCATGGTCTATGTGATGAATGGCGGGAGGCAGGCTGCCATGCCCCACAGCGGTTATTACCATGTGATCGCAGAAGGGTACCGGACAGCCGGCATGGATATGCATGTGCTGGAACAGGCTCTGGAGAGGACAAGGGAAGTGATGGGGCAGGAGAGGAGCCACCGGATCGAGGAGTCGCCTCAGCAGTATAGCATGTTTGACGGCATGAATATGTAAAGGGAAAGCATGTGCAGGGAAAAAGGAAGCATATGCAGAGATACAGGGGTAAAGTGTAGAAAATTATTGGGGCGGAAAGTCCAAGGGCTGTATTTGAAGATGCAGATGACGGAAAAACGGCAGGCATCCTGGATAATTGAACAGGGGAATGTCTTTCTCTGTCGCATATAAAAAGCTGTGCTTTTCGGCACAGCTAACGGGTTTCAGCAAGTGATATGGTCTTGATGTAGGCAGCCAGCAGCTCCTCCAGATGGGGCAGGTACTGCGGTTCGATGCCGGAGGGCATCGGAAGGATGCCGGAAGTGTCAGGCGTGTCTTCCCTGCCGAGCAGGAGATAGTCGGCGGATACGCCCAGGGCTTTGCAGAGCCTTGCCAGCACCAGACAGAAAAGTTCTTGGTGCCGTGTTCAACTTCCGCCAGAAAGGAATTGGATACGTCAGCGGCCTCCGCCAGCTTCTCCCTGCTGTATCTTAATCTTTTGCGGCATTCCAGGATGCGGCTGCCGATTTCCTTTGCGTCTGTCCCTTCCATGCGTCCACCTCGATCCTTTGCTATAGAGGTAGTTTAACCAACAATTTAGCGAGTAAACAGTGCCTTAATCGGTTGAAAAAAACAAAAGAAATTATCATAGGAAAAAAGAGTACGACAACAAGACCTGCTATCAGGCAGGCTGGAACGGGGAAGGGATTTAAGCCTTTGGAACATAAGGCTGATTATTTTTCACAACAGCATAAATAATGTTGCACATTTTTCTTGCCACAGCGCCGATGCAGGTTAAATGATGTTTGCCGTCCGCCCTCTTTTTCTGGTAATAGGCACTTAATACAGGGTCTTTAAAGGCGGCGGCCAGGGCGGCTTAGAAAATGGCTTTCCGCAGGTATGGTGACCCGCGTTTGCTCATTATATTGTGGGCTGCTTCAAATTCGCCGGACTGCGTGACCGTGGCGTCAAGCCCAGCAAAAGCCACCAGTTTTCTGGGGCTGTCAAATTTAGAAATGTCACCAACCTCACTGATGATGGCGGCTCCTGTGACACTGCCGATTCCAGTAATGGTAGTAATGGGGGATCCCAGTTTCTCCATGATGCCAGTGATTTCCATTTTCGTTTCTTTTACCTGTTTTTCAATAAAGGAAATCTGTTCAATCGATGTCTTGAGCTGAAAGGTGAAGCTGCTTTTTGCAAAGGTGACGCCAAAGGAACAGGACGCGGCAGCTTTTAACTGATCTGCTTTTGCAGGGCTGACCTGCTTACGGCTGAGTTTTGCCAGTAGCCCGGCAAGGGTTTGCGATGAAACCGGCTCAAAATCGAT
>Ga0224748_10324_pt1 | contig 14280 bp, 19 predicted proteins | sample LIM_F_Water_Neg_FD_182074 | JGI IMG/M metagenome (GOLD analysis project Ga0224748, IMG submission 182074) | Enriched cells from gastrointestinal tract of the lab mouse from Pacific Northwest National Laboratory (PNNL), Richland, Washington... | ecosystem: Host-associated > Mammals > Digestive...
AAACTGATATGGCGGATTCATCGGGATTACATATTTGCAGATTTCTTTTCCCATCACGATTTCCTTTCAATTGTAGATTGCTCTTGCCATATGTAATATTTTTGTCTGTTCACGGACTTGGCCAGGTGTAAGCCCAGTATTTCTGTAAGCCGAAAGTTCTTTTTGTTGTTCTGCATAAAGCTTGCCAATTGTCCTAATCTGGTCAGGCGAAAGCCCGGTATCTTTATATTTTTGCAATTCTTCTTCTAAATTTTTGCAGATCATGATGAAGATTGGAGTGCATCTTCCGTAATTCCCCATACTGACCTTGCACCATTCATCTACACAGGGGCATTGATCCATATATTTGCAACCCATGACTTCACCGTCCTTTCTTCAATGCGCACTCCGTACATAGCGGCTTTGCTCCGCTGGCTTCGGCTGCATCCGCAAATGGCATCCTCCAGCAATCCCTTCCGCACTCCGGGCAAGTTGCCAGCTTCCAGTCGCTATGCCCATGCGGAACATTCTTCTTAAGCGGCATGCAATAATATCCGCCACGATCTGTCGGTTTCCTTGGTTCAATATTTAAATTCATGCTCACTCTCCTATTTCTATTTCAAACAAAAGTGCTTGTCCGCATTTTGGGCAATAGTCTGGCTCCATTCCGTTATATAATACTGTGGTCAATTTACAGTTTGGACATTTCATATAGACAGCATCTTCGTCTACCTTATGTATTCTTGGCTTTTTCGCTTTCTGTTTTTCCCTTGCTTCTCGGCATTCCTCTATTGTACCGATTGCCTGGTACTCCTCAATTTCGCGAAGCGCATCAATAGCCATTTTTCTGGCATCGTTAATATCTGTGTAACTTTCCAAGTCCTCTGCAAAATTGCTATAATCATTGATTATTTCAGCCGCTTCATGATTTGTCATCTCGCTTACCCCCCCCCCTGAGAGCATGGATTCAATAGCCGCCTTGATATCATCCATCTTCTTGGAACCGATGCCTTTTACTTTGGATACAGCTTCCATAATCTCCGCAACATCAATGCCAGGAACACTTTCCCTGCCATCTTCGTATCCATAACCATATAAATTCGTGCAGAACGCTGTGAACTGCTGCCTGTCGTATTTTTTGACGTTTTTGTATGTTTCCCTTGTGATCTCTGGCATAACGCCTTTTTTATTCCTGTTCATCTCCTGCCTCCAATCAATGCCCCTTGTTTCCTTTCCTGTGCATAGTATTCTTCTAATGTTGGACGCTTTCCGTCCAAGTCTTTCCAGTGATAAATTTCATGGTTTTCGCGTTCATACTGCCCCTTGTAACAGTTCCTGCAGGAGTATATCCCAGAAAGCCAACGCATTTCGCCGTAATATTCCGGCTTGCCGCAGTGTTTGCAGATAACAATCCGTTTCATCTCATCCATCTTATAATTCTCCCTCCCAAGTCCACAGTCCCTGATATCCCCTTGCAGGGATTGGCGTACCAAACAATACAGGGTTTTCCATCACCCATGCATACCTTTCTGGACTGAAATTCCCGAAGGCGTCCTCTTCTATGTGCTGCTCCCTAATAAGTCTATGTATGGCTTCATCAATCCGCACACAGTTTACAAGGTCTGCCTTACCGATAATCGCACCTGTTGTCAACTCTATATCAAATACCCCCGTCAGCTTCATGTACCTTGCTTCAAAGATTGTCCCATGTTTCATCCAGTATGTTAAATTCTGTTTTCCCGCATGGATGAGGATTTCTCCCCTGTAATTTGTTTTCCATGAGCGCGTCTCGCACCGTTTCTTCCCCGTTGCCAGAAGCCATGCCCATGGCTGTAAAACTGTTATAGCTTTCATGTTGCACCCCTTTCAATCAAATAAACTCATCTGTTTATATTCCGTTTGCTTGTAATTCGCCCACAGGATTTCTGTTTTCTTTGAGCATACCTGTGAATATGCTGCGTTTTCATATCGCGTCCATCCCGAAAGCATATCCTGGTAAAGTTCTGTGTCGTATCCGCTGATCAGCACCGGCCCCTTATGCCCTAAGAGCGCACCAAGCAGCTTTTCGTGGTCTGCATCGTCCATTTCATGGCGATACTGCTTGCCGTGCCTAGTCTCAAGCATGTATGGCGGATCGCAGTATATCAGCACATTTTTGTAATTGAACCGCTGTATTACATCTAATGCTGGCTTGTTTTCAATCTGTACGCCCCGGAGCCGTTCCGCTGTCTGTATAATTTTTTCCGGAAGGTGAACCCAGTCCTGCGCCGCATAGGCCTTTTCTCTGCCCTGCACATCATTCTTCCAGCCGACCTTTTCCCCGTTCGTCCGAAAGCCATGCCCCATGTTCAGCCTGATGTAGAAATTGACAGCTTTTTCCAATCCGTCTTCTGGTACCGCCGAAAATGCGTCTTCATAGGTCTGCCTTGCATATGGTGTATAATAGATTTCATGTGCCAGTTGTTCCGGGTCTTTTTTGATCCATTCAAATAGGTTAACAACGTTCCCATCCAAGTCATTTACGGTTTCTATATTGCTTCGCGGCTTATTGAACAGGACTGCTCCGCTTCCAAAGAATGGCTCTAAATAGCTGTGGTGTTCCGGGAACAGGTTAATGATCCGCTTTGCCATCGACCATTTACTTCCTGGATATTTCATTATTGCTTTCATGCGCATGCTCCTTAATTAAATGGCAATTCTACATCGTCTGGCAGATTTATAAATCCGTCTATGCTCAATTGTTCATTTTCTGCCTTGCCATGCTCCGCATCGCCGTCATCATTCATTGCAGCATCCAGTTCATCAACCTTTTCTGAAAGTTTGCCGATAAAGAATTGAACGAATTTGCAAACTCTGCCATCAAACCGTTGTGTTACTTGAAATGTCCTTCCTTTGTGGTCCTTTCTAAGAGATGATGCAATCAATCCATTTTCTGCCATATACGCCAGTGTCTTTTGTGCAGAATATCCCTCCTGCTCTAAAGCCCTGCGCAGGAGGGATGGAAATAAGTAGACTACGTTCCCGGATTCTGACATTTTGCCAAGGCATGTCCCGATCGCTTTTTCACCAAATGCTGATTTATTTGAAATCACCCAGTCGGAAATGAACTGCACTGCGTTTTCGTTCGTGTCCCCCGTTGTTCTGGACATCAGTTCTTCCATGATCGCCTTTGCCATTTCCATTGACCGCTCCCATGATTTCCTACTAATCTCCAATTCCTTTGTATCTGGCATTTCTTTCCCCTCAAAGAACCACTCATTTATCAGGGCGTCTGCAAGGGCAACTGCTGCCACCCCGGAAACATGGCTCCCTGATTTTCCGTCCGAAATGCTGTCCACATACACCTGCATCCTGCCGTACCATTCGCAGATGCTTTCCTCTGACAGCCCTGCAATTCTATTTACAAATTCCGGTCCGGCATGGCCGCAGTTATCTGCAGACTTTTGATGCATCTGCGAAGCGGACTGTTCATCATCGAATGGCCCGCCGTATATTTCCAACGCCCTTGTGCTTACGCCGCCCTTGCTTGTTTCCCTTGCCAGCGGCTCTTCACCTGTGGCGATCGCCACCGTCCGCCAGGAATACGTCTTCTGCACACCGCCTGATTTCGCGCCCCTGACCTTCCCCTTTCCGTTTGCAATCATATAGACAATCCTTTCCAAGTCTTCCTGCCGGCCCCCGGAAAGCTGGCGTTCATCAATCCCCAGCGGAAGGTCCCGGTATAAGGCAGCAGTACGTTCCAGCCCAACCTGTGTCGCATTGAAATTTACCATCAGGCGTTCCGGATCGCCCCATGCGGACAGTGCGGCTTTTAACGCCGCCGTCTTCCCAGCCTTGGAATTGCCCCAGTTGTACACGAAAAATGTGCGCTGTTTTATGATTTTAAGGAGCGGGGCCGCGAAACTGGCAGCAAGTATGAACCGGAACTTGTCCCGCTCCCTGTGCGGGCGCATTGTTTCCACCCATCCGTCCAGGCTTCCGTCTTTCCTGTATGCAGATGCCGCGCCTTGTTGTGACGGGTCCACATCCAGTACAATGCCCTGCTCCCTCCCAGGTATAAACCGCCCTCCGGGTTGCCAGCCGAATGTGGAGGTTGAGTCTGCTTTTGGTATCAGATCAATGTTTTCACTTTCCAGGGCTGATAAGAACTGCACCACCTGCTTGGCGTTTTCCGAAGTGACCGTGCATCCAAGGTCTGAAAGAGTTACAATGCCGCGGCTAGTAAATAATGTGCTGCGCTGATATATTGCCTGATGCCATTTTTCATCCCGCTTGAATGCGATCTCTATTTTCTCATCCCCTGTATCAAGACTTTTCAGCCGTTGTTTTAAGATGATCGGAGTCCTGCAGACCAGTTCATTTGCATAGGATTTTTTATTGAATTTCTTAATTCCGTCTTCGGAATACTCCCACCCATCCGGTTGCCGCAGGTTTACCGGGGCATCTTTGATAGCCGCCGTGACCTGGGCCGGCGCGGAAAGGTCTATCCTGTCTGCCTGGCTGACCAGCTTCAGTATTTTCTTATTCCCATCTTCCTTTCCAAATTTCGTGAATACATCCGATGGGTCTTTGCATTCCGGGATCTGCCCGCAGGAGAAGCGGTATACTTCCCCAATGAATCCGAAAACCCTCATCCCTTCTGTTACCTTCCGAAAGAATGTTTCCCCGCCGCCGTCCTTTTCCTGATGTATGTATACTTTGAGGTCTTGCAGCAAGGCGGCCTGCGCCGCCTTGAACATGGATGCCCCGGCAACCCCCAGGGCAGACAGTTCCATGCACCAAAGGCTCTGTGTGTCGCTTTCGCCCTCTACCAGTATCACATACCCTGCAGAGCGGATCTGTTTCATCTTCCATTCGCCATACAGCCCGATTTTTCCAGTCGATCCTTTCTTCCAACGGAATTCCTTATTGGCAAACCGCTTTCTGTAGGTGACCTCAATGCCCTGTTCGTCCATGTATGGTACTTTCATATAATCCACATCATAGTACCTGTCATGTACTGTCTTTATTTTGCATTCATCTTTCAGCCAGTCTTCCGGTAGGCGTTTTTCAAAAGCATACTGTGAGAGGCTGTACCCTTTGATTCCCCCGTTCCTTGCCGCAGCGGTTCGGCCAGTGCCTGAGTTTTCCAATTCCACGCCATATTTATCCAATATTTCCTTATAAGCGGCTGATGTATCAATCCCGTGGATTTTTGCGTAAAAAGAGATGAAATTGCCGCCGATGTCCTCCGCAAGACAGTGCCATTTCCCGGTTTCCAAATCTACAGAAAAGCTGTTGTTTTTGTCATCATGGAAAGGACACAGCCCGGTCAGGTTATTGCCGCTTACGTGCGGCTTTTTCACATATGCCCAATATTCCGATTTGTAGTCTATCAATCGGTCAATGTCAATGTCCTGCGCTCCCATATCAAGCCCTGCTTTCTTTAAATTTCTTTATCAATGCGATTGCTCCGTCCATGCTGTAATACTGTGTTTCCACATACATCCCAAGTTCCAGGCTGGCAAAATCAATGTCGCTTTTCATCCCTTTGGAAATATTGCCACAGACAACCGCCACCGTTACCCGGTCGCATGCAGCCATCAGGCAATGCCCTGCCTGGATTCCCCATTCCCTTTCATATCCCTCGTCAGTAATGAACTGTGGGAAATACAGATGCGGCACAATCGGGAATTCCCCGCTGCAGTAAGCAAGCCATGCCAGTGCTTTTGCAAAATCAATGTTAAAAGCCTGCTTCTTTTCATCTTCCGCATGAAACTGTGATATAATGAATGTCCTGGCCCCTTTTGCCGGGCTCCGGTTTATTTTATCGCCCTTTTCGCACAGCCCCATGTACATATATGGCATGGTTATGGAGTGCCTGTAAAATGTTTCGTACAGTTTCATATCCCCCACCCTGTCCTGTGTAAATGCGTGGCTTCTTTGAACCAGTTCATCTTCATCCTCAAATACTCTGTGTGGCGTATCGGCCAATGCCCTCACTATTTCCTGATCCACAAAACTTCCTGAACGGAGGGTTTTAAAATCCCCATCTGAAAACTCGCGGATGTTCCTTGTAATGCTCATTCAAACGCCTCCTTATGGGGCGGCGGCAAATCCCGCCGCCGTATTTTAATTAAATGGCAGCTCATCATCCCCAATGGCATCCGGGATGTTCATAAATCCATCATTTGGAGCATTTTCCGGCTGGTACTGCTGACCTGCTGCCCCAGGCGCATTGCTGCTGTCACTTACGTTGTAATCATCATTATCCACCGCCACTGTCGTGTACTGCTTTTTGATCTCTTCCCTCATCTGCCGTGCCAGATCGCCCTGCTCCTTGGTCAGATCGCCTGCCTTTTCAACCGTGATCTTCGCGTAATCCTTGCCGCCTTTGCTTTTTGCAGATTCCAAGCGGAATGCCACCACAATCCTCGTCAGCGGAGAGCCTCCTGTTATAAGCCGTTTCAACTGCTTGCTTACCGAATTGATGGAAGTCGGCGGTACGGTCAAAAGATAAAGGTGTGGTTTTCCGTCAAGCATCAGGTAAATACGGCGCGTATTCTTACACTCCTTGCCCTGCCCATTTCCTTTAAATTCGTTATACTCGCAGGTATCGCAGTTAATGGCTTCCCCCGTCCCAAAAGCTACACCCTGCTTTGCATCCCATGAAGAGCATACTGGCATCCGGTTTTCCCCGCCGTAATCTCCCTCCCAACGGGCATTCATCTTGTGCGTGAAAAGAATTACCCCGCGCAGTTCCTTTTGCGTATCTGGATCGTCCGGGTTGTCGCTTTCCACTTCAAAAGACTTACTGTTCCCTGTCGGCATCTTGATCCTGCGACAGTCTATGCCGCCAGCATCCTCAAAATCATCCAGTTCATCCTCAATCTCTGCTTTCAATTCCTCATCCATCCCTGCATACATCGGGATGAGTTTAAATGCATCATTCGTTGCAACCTCATTTGTCTTTGCCATCTTGGTATCCTCCTTGTTTTTTGGTAATATTGTTTTTATGTTTCATCGCCATCTTCGGATTCATTGGCTGTCCCACCCGAACAGGCTTCTGTCCCGCCTAAGCCTTCATCTGTCCCGTTTGGGCTTTCAGACTCTTCCTGGCTGTCAAGGCTTACATCTGGAACACCATCTTCCACATCTTCAAACCCATCGTTCTCAGCCATATAATCCTCAATCGGTGTTGTTTCTGATGATGCGCTGTGATAGAGGTCATCATTTATCCTGTGCGCCTCTGCTGCCATCTGCACGGCCTGTTTTATCACATCGGCCAGCGAATTTTCTATTGATGCCACCGAGTCAATTGCGCGGGTATCACCTAACGGCATGATTTTCAGAAACGTTGCCATCCCGCTCCCTACTTCTTTCAATTCCTTTGAAAGCCCGGCGAACTGCTCTGAAAGGATTCCGTAGCCTTCGTACCTGTTTTTCACAAAGTTATCGCCAACTTTGGCTTCAAGCTGTTTATGTGCAAACGAGATCATAATGTTCACATTCTCTTCCAGATCCCTTTCGGAATCCAGGCGGCAGTCCAACTGGTACTGCCCGCTTTCATCCATTTCCTGATACATGTTATTTCACCGTCCCTTTTGCTTTTGCGACCGCCCTTTTTGCTGAATTCATTGTGCCTTTCCGTGTCTTTCTTCTGACAACTTTCAATTCGTCATAGCTGCTTATGATTTCCGCTACATCAGCCGGAATGCCGTTTTCGCTTTCTGCCGCTTCTTTCATCGCAGATTCCAGGGAGCGTTGGTTGATTGTTTCTTTGATTAGATAGTCATATCCGTTTTCACGCATGACCGCCATCTTATCTATCTTACTTTCAGAAAGCGTTTCTTCGGATTTGAAAGAGTAATGAGTTACTGTCTGCGGAGAATAATTGTAATCACCGTATCCCTGGGACGGAACATCGTCTTCCACCATCTGCTCCACGATCTCTTCCTGTATTTTTTTTAACTCTTCGTTGATCTCCTTGGTAGAATCTGCAAGTTCCTCCTTTAATGCCCGAAGTTCCTCATACTTTTCGATCAATTCAATCAGCTTACTTTTCGCTTTTTCCATGCTGTTCACCATTCCTTTCATTGTTTTCCTTAAAATACACGCCGCCCCTGCAGGCTTTCCATTCCCCGCTTTTGTCAGCGATTTTTTTAAATTTCTCAATATGAAGATTTTTTACGGTAACACCATCGGCTACATAATAACCCTCAAAAAATCCCCGCTTATCAATCCTTGTAATGACAACCTGCCCATGGTATCCGTTATCTGTTACAACATCCCCGGCTTCGATCCGGCTCAACTGAATACTTTTTTCAACCAGTGCCGCCCGTATAACCTTAAGGTCACTGTCCGAAAGTTCCATGCCGTATCTGCCGCCTGCATTCTTGATGTGTTCATCAATATTTCCTATGAGTTCCGCTTCCCTGCTCATGCCGGCCTCCTAAAAAATTGTTTCGTGTTCATTACGTTTTCTTTTCCGCTCGTCTATTTCTTCGCTGTCGTTAGAAAATTTAACTTCAATCGAATGCACATTTCCCGCATTGTCCGTGTGGACTTTCAGATCCACCATTTCCATTGTTTCCATAACGTCCTTTATAGGCTTGGAGTAAAACTCGGTTAATTTCATATTTTTCTTGCCCCCTATTTCAATAATTCTTCTATCTGATCTGCGATACTGAATAATTCCCCTCTTTCTTCCTCTGTCAGCTTAATTTCTATCTTCTCTGCAAACGCCCTTAAGCGGTCATACAATGGAATTGTGTCCACGTTTTCCTCGTTTTCGCTTCTCGCATCCTGATAAACTTCTGAATTCTTTATGATTTTTGATTCAGCTGCAGAAACAATGACGGGCTTATAATTCATTTTTCTAAAATACTCCGCATCTGCCTGATTGCTTACTGGCACCGCTTTTTCTCCGTGTTCCCGCACAAAATCCGCCGCAATCTCATTTTTTATGCCTTTATCAACGTTATTGGATGAAATGTACTCCCCAGCAAAAGAGCCGAGTGATTTTTTGGTCAGTTCGGCATCCTTTAACTCTTCAATCATGTACGAAACAAGTATCTGGACATCAATCGACCTGACGATGCTTCTATCGCGCTCCAAGTGTACCAGGTTCGGTTTCAGATCCACTCCCATTTCCAGGCGCGGTTCTGTGCATATATACAGGCCTCCGACAAATATCTTCCCTTTGTATTTATCCTCGTCCAAAACTGCACCTCTGCTGGTTTCCCTGCGCTTTACGCTTTCCTGTAAATGCAGATTGCTTTCCTTTATCTGTGCGTATTCTTCTGGAGTTATGCCGCTTATTTCAATAATCAGGCTATTTTCTGGCACCTTTTTCCACACAGCTTCCGTTTCCACAAAAAATGTCGGAACCATTGCGCCGCCGTATCTTCGGGACTTTACAAGGCGCGGTTTCCAGATTTCCCGCCTGCAGTAATTCTGAAAAGAAACCTGCTTTCCCGTCCGCAGCAGGACAACTGTTGCTATCTTGTAGCCTTCTCCATGGCTTCCAATCATTTCCTCTTTCCCGCGCTTGGTTGATTCCCCGAAAAGCAGCGTCTTTATGTCCAGATCACTGTGCCTGTTTCCGATTCTGATAACCTGCCCCTTTGGATCGTAGCCAAAAAACATGCTGTTTTCGCTGTCCCGCCTCTGCTCATCAATGGCATTCTGGAAAAATTCCCGGACTGCCTCTGTTACGCCCCATTCAGGGACATAGTCCGCGCTTATGCTTAATTCATACTTGCGCTGCACTTCATCATCTCCTTATTTGAATATTTTTTTCCAATCGTCCACCACCGTCTTTGCCAGATCCTCTTTTTTCCGGAGGGCAACTGTGATCGTTTCGTCCACACTATTAGCGACCACAAGGTCTATATAGGTGCATGTGTTCCGCTGCCCAATCCTATGTATCCTGGAAAGGCTCTGCTCGTAAGTGGCATAATTAAAGTTTTTGCTGTAGTAGACGCATGTGTCGGCAGCAGTGAGCGTGATGCCAGTCCCTGCAGTATCGATCTGGCCGATAAAAAGAACCGTATCCGGGTCTTCTTGGAACTGCTGCACTAACGGCCCCCTGTCCTCTTTTTTGATATCACCATAGATGGACACCGATTTTTTCCCCGTTGGAAGAGTTTCTTCTGCCAACTTTATGACCGCCTTTACCTCTGCAATGAACCGGGCAAATACAACCAGCTTCCTTCCCGCCCCGATGACGTAATCCAGTATGATATCTTTTAGCGCATCCAGTTTCGCTGTGCTTACCTGCTCTGGCCGCTCCGCATCATCCTGAACCAGAAAGCCGCCAGTCAGCTGCTGCAGCCGCAGAAGTTTTGTCAGGACGGTCGTTGCCGTCACCTGTCCGCCGTTCGCCAGTTCTGCGTAGGAATCCCTGCGCAGCGTGTCGTACAGATTGCGCTCCTTTTTGCTCATGGCAATCTGGCGTGTTTCAAACGTCTGTTCCGGCAGGTCAATGGCTTCTTCCTTCGTGATCCGGAAGGCGATGCTGTGTTCCTTTCGCACCAGCCCGTCCAGGTCTTTGTATCCTACTATCTTTTTGTTGTTGAAGCCGCCCATGATTGCGTAGCGGCCACGGAACGCATAGAAGCTGTCCCCGAAAACCGTCCGGTCTAAAAATCGGTACTGCGACCAGATGTCAATGGCATCATTCTGCACTGGCGTCCCGGAAAGGATCAGCTTATACTTTGCCGCATCCCCCAGCTTGTGGATTGCCACGGACTGCTGCGCATCGTGCGTCTTGATGCGCTGGCTCTCATCGCAGATGATCATGTCCGCTTTGTATCCCAGCAGTGCTTCAAATATATCCTCCCGCCAGCATGATTCATAGTTGATTACGGCCACTTTCAGTTTTGGGTAACGGTACTTCTCTAAATCCGATATCGCTTTCAGGCGCGACCGCTTGTCCCCAAGCATTGTCCGGCACGTAACCGGGAAGTCCGCCGCCTCGTCAAATTCCTTTGGCCATACGGCCACGACAGAAGTTGGTGCAATAATAAGCACACGGTCAACCGCGCCTGCCTGATACGCCGCGCCCATTACGGCGATGGCTGTCAAAGTCTTTCCGCATCCCATTTCAAAAAGGAATGCAAACCCGCTGCTGGCTTTGCCCGTCATGATCCGCCACCCCGTTTCACAGCATTTTTCTTTTCTTTTTCCCTGCGGACGATATAGACGCAGTTGTCCACCCGGTAAGCCTCATAAAATTCAGTTTCCTTTTTATCCCGCCGCGCCGCGTTTATGGTCGACAGCTTTTTCTTTGCGTCCTGGCTTGTCTCATACTGGAAGCACATATTTTTGTGCGCTGACTGCAGAAAGCCCTCTATTGCGATGCGCTCATCGCTCTTTTTCCCGTGTGCGCCTGTCTTTTTCGGCGGCAGTTTTACATTGTAGCGCAGCTCCATTCCGTCTTCACCCCTTCCTGACTGCAATAAATAGTTGATATAGTTCTGGTTTTCACTAGTTATAAGGTCTGCGATGGACAGCCCGTCTGTGCCTGGGATTTCCGCATCAAGGCTTATCGTCTGGATGCGCCGTCCCATTTTGGCAATTTCATTTCCGACAGCAGAGCGCATATTCTGGTAAGCAATCGTCCGGAATTTCCACCTGTGAAGCTCCGGTCGGTCAAACCACAGCCTTACTGCATGAAGATACCGGAATATGACCACATCGTACCATTCGTCTTCCAGCAGCCGGCGCATCCTGAGATACTCGCCGACTATATGATGGTTTTCTGCAGCAAATTCCCTTTCCTGTGCATTCAGCATGATTCCCGCTGCGCCCCCCCGGACGGATTCCTTTCCCAAAAGCCCCACCTCCTGTTATTGCCGGCCCCTTTTCAAAAGTTCAGGGAGCGTCTGGTCTGGCGGCGCGATTTCGTTTCTGAATGGCTGTGCCGCATAGGTTACTTTTTTAAGCTGCCTGCCGCTTACGCCGTACTTTTGGTTATACCCGAAAATGTTTATGTAATTCAGAAGGTCGTTCCGTTCGCGCCCCATAGCCTTGGCAACTTCCATCAGGGCTTTTACGTCATCGACCGCCCGGTGGGAATTTACAACGCTGTCCTGCAGGCCGTAATGCTCGATGGCATTTGCCAGCTTATGCGGATATGCCGCCCGGTCCTTATAGATGGTCAGCGTGTCAAGATAATCCGCATCGTTAAATTCGTGCAGCCACCGCCTGAACTGCGGCCCCTCTTTGTCATGCGCCATCTGCAGTATGTAAAGATATCCCGTAAAATTAAGGTCAAACTGTGCGTTGTGCGCCACAAGCAGCGTGTCTTTCAGATTTTCAAACAAGTCTTTTCCGTATTCCCCGGTTATGATTTCCGCAAACTGTTCTGCCATTTCATCTTCGGTTATTCCCTGTTCTGTAAGCATCCGGTCTGTGATTCCGGTAATCTCCACTATTTTCTCAGGTATTTTCTTGCCATCCGGAAGCCTGCAGTACACATCCATCTCGCGCCAGATTTCCGGCTCTCCCTTCGCGCCCTTACGGACGCCGATCGCCGCCAGTTCTATGATCCGGTCTGCCTGTGCGTTGAACCCGGTTGTCTCTACGTCAAAAAATACAATATTCCGATAAACATCAAGCAGGCTGTCCAGGCCGCTTCCGCTTATGCCGTCCCGCCGCGCCTGTTCCGGCTTTCCTGTTTTTTCCAGCCAGCCACACCGTATATTACAGTCCTCACTGCACTCTGCGCAGCATTTATATTGCCGCGAACAGTACGCCGCCGAACCGCATATGCCGCTTTTAGACTGCCCGGTTAAACATTTTTTTGCTTCATCCAATCCCATCATCCCCTTTCTGCGTGTCCGATTCGGTCACGCCAAGCACTGCTGCAATGCCCTCAAGCACATATTGCGCACATGGGAGCGCGATGCCATTTCCCCACATTTTATAAATTTCTGTGTCGGATGCCGGGTCTTTCAGCCACCGCCTGACAGCCTTTTCATCCTTTGGCCGCTTGATCCCCTTTGCCCTGCCGACCAGTGCCCACCATTCCATCCATGCGTCCAGCCAAAACTGGACTGTCTTTTTATCCGGGCATTCATCTGAAAGGCCGTCCGTCCAACCGTCTGGAAAGCCCTGCAGCCGTCCGCATTCCAGCGGCGTAAATCTCCGGACGATGTATTCAGCGAACACATATTTCCCGCCCTTGTAATCCCTCGCCTGTATGCTGACCGTATCTGAAATCCTTACAACATCATCTGCGTGGCTTGTGTCTACCGCCTTCGGCACCATGACCGCCTGCTGGTCGCGCATGCAGTTCAGCGTTCCGGCCTTTTCATCCATTGAAAGGCTGTGCGCCTGTCCGTTCCCGATAGAAAGCGGCTGTGCCACGCTCCCAGGCAGAAGCTCCGCCGTCAGCGTCTGCGCCTTGTCTTTATGCACAGACACGCAGTCCCTTCCAATTGCGTAAACCGGATGTTTTTCGCTTACAATCAGGATGCCTCCCTGGTTGCACGTAGGATTGCCGCCCTTGCAGTCAAGCGTCCGGCTTGTCTGCGCTTCGTAAAATCCGCTGTCCAGATTTTTTGATTTCATGGCATTGCTGTTCATGGAGCAGATGCCGTATGCCGTGGATCTGCTTTCCATCAGGAGCGGCACGTTGTTGCCGCCGGTCCCCATTTTCCCAGTCAGCGTTGGGCATATGTTATCCTTTGCCACATCAACCCTGCAGTCCTGTGAATGGTTTTCCAATACGACCACCTTCCTTTCTGCTGGCACGAATACCGATGTCTTAGGCCTTACTGCCCTCCCCCGCCCGATGCCTGACGTTCCAGGGCTGTTTTTAGTTTCTCCGGAAGGCTCTTTCCCCGTTTCTGCGCCCTACGCAGTATCCCCGCACAGGCCTTTTCGCTTAAATAATATTTCTCCTGCGGTCCATCCTCCAAAATCTGCAACAAGGTAGATTCTTTTTCTTCGCTGGGGGATGCCCCAGTATTGGGCATCCAGGACGCGCCAGGCCACGCTGTAGCGGTCTCCCATGATGCCTCCGGCTGGCTTCCATCTCCCGCCCGGAGGTCGAGGAACAGAAACTCCGACTTGTGCGATTCCGGCGATTTCTTCAAGGACGCACCTAAAGTCCTCTCCCTTGTTGCTTGAGAATGCCCCAGGGACGTTTTCCCACACCATAAATCTTGGTTTTCCATGCGCCACCCTCATTTCTTTTACTATCCTGACATATTCCCGGAACAATACGGATTTCTCGCCATCAAGCCCTGTCCGGTTTCCGGCTATGCTCATGTTTTGGCAAGGAGATCCTCCGGTTACAACATCTACTGGCTT
>Ga0224748_10326_pt1 | contig 14276 bp, 14 predicted proteins | sample LIM_F_Water_Neg_FD_182074 | JGI IMG/M metagenome (GOLD analysis project Ga0224748, IMG submission 182074) | Enriched cells from gastrointestinal tract of the lab mouse from Pacific Northwest National Laboratory (PNNL), Richland, Washington... | ecosystem: Host-associated > Mammals > Digestive...
CGCCTTCGACGCCCATCCACATTTGGTCTTATCTTCAACGTAAGATAGATCATTTGCCAGATTTAGATTATCAATGGTACCTTCATCCGTCCAGTTCACCATATCCTTCGTGGACATGATCGTCAGGGAATGGTTGTTATAACCATTTAATTTAAGCACTCCTTTATTGTCATATTCAATACTTTCTGTCGTCCCATAAACGTACAGCTTTCCATCCACATCGCTGTTATCGATCGCCCCTGGATCTGCACAAAAATTCCAGTTCGTAAGCGTACTGTTAACCTCATGGACCATTCCGCCTGTTGCCGCATATTGGAGCGGGGGCGTAAGTTTGATTTTTGTATCATCCCATTTATTGTTATTAAAATGCTGCCCAAAAATACGGTCAGTAACGCTGTTATACACTTTTGCACCTGCATCCGCTAATGACATCTTCCTGCCATCTTTGTAGGCCACCATTCCGTCTGACGACCAGCCTAATGTATAATCATTAAAATACTCATAATCTTCCGTCTGCAGATCCGGATCCGCTGTCCGTATCGGAGTAGAAGTAGGCTTCTCGGTTCTATCCCACGGCCTATCCGTCCCCGGTTCTTCCGTCACTATCCCTGGCTCAGACGAAACTCTTTCTCCCGGTTCCGGAGTGTTATGATCCTGTGCAGGAGTCTTTGTTGTCATAGCCGTAGATGGCTCAGTCGCATTCGGCGGCATCTGTGTTTCGTCCCTGTCATCATCATCGTCCCCCTGATTCTCATTTTCAGTCACGATCACTTTACATGTCGCAAATGCACCACCCTGATCTGCCGCCGTAGCTGTGATCGTAGCTGTTCCGACATCGCCTGTCGTAACGACTCCCTCATCATCCACATCCGCCACGTCTTCATCGCTTGTAGACCAGATCACTTTTTTATTTTTGGCTTTCGCTGGCAGTATCTTCGTTACTTTCAGTGGAATCTCTTCTTCATTAAATTCATCCGCTGTTATTTTCTTTTTGTTGAGATTAATACTGCTCACCAGTATATCTTTCGTCACTGCGACAGATATAGATGCCTTCTTATCGGGGTTCGTCTTTGATGTTACCGTAATTTTCGCCGTACCCACTTTGATTCCTTTCAGAAGTCCCCTCGAATTCACGAGCACAACTTTACGATTCGAAGAAAAGAATTTAAGCTTTTTATATTTGCTCTTATTCGGTTTCACCTTGATACTTGTTTTCAGCCTAAACTTTTTCCCCCTTTGTATTTGCAGTTTCTTTCCCGTATTTGTTATTTTCACAAAAGAAACTTTAGCATTCGCTTTTTTCTTTTGTGCCGCCTGTATCATCGCTGCACTATTACATGTTGTCAGCATAAGTGCCGCTGCCACTAACAGACTGACTGCTTTTTTCATACTCCTCATTCTTTTCCCTCCTTGTATCATTTGGTACCCACTTAGCGACAAGATATCCTTGCGATTGCTTGATCGTCAACGTTTACCTTTTGACTCCGTAACTTTTAAAAATATTTTACCATATTCGGAACGATAATACAATCATTTAATCTATCACTGCAATGCGATCAGCTGACGGTCTTCCTTTTGTTCCACACTTGATACACGGGCATATCCGTACACGTTACTCATTTTGTCTTTCCTCCATTCACAAAAAATTAACTATAGTTCCTGTAATCGGACTCATTGTAAATGTTTCAGATCTGTGATACAATCCTCTATTAGAAACCCAAAACGGCTTTAACAGGAATATTTTTGTAAAAACAAAGCAACACCAGACAGGAGGCCCCCATGAAATCTTTACGAGAACGATCCGTCAATAAAACACTTTACATCCTTGGTCTTATTTTTGCACTCCTGCTTATCACGTTCCTTTCCCTCGTCCACTCCGGCCGACTCCACTTTGATCTGACCGGAATCATCCCCCCGTGCCTGTTCCACCAGGTTTCCGGACTATACTGCCCTGGCTGCGGCGGCACCCGCGCCGTACACGCCCTTTTGGAAGGCGATCTGATCGCATCGTTTCTATACCACCCGTTTGTCCCGTACGCCGCGATCCTCTACGCGCTGTTCATGCTCAGCCACACCGTGGAATGGATCACCACACAAAAAAAGTCCTCCCATGAAACTCGTTTCACGAAAGGACTTTCCCTCAAAAGCAGTTATCTCTATGCTGGCATCCTGCTCATCCTCTTTCAATGGATGGTAAAAAACCTGCTCGCCATATTTGGCATCCATTTTTAGATCAAACTTCCAAAAGATATGAGCTAACCCTGTACCATTCGCTAGTGTACGGTACCGAACACTAGTAGTAATAACCGCTTATATCCACTTTGAAAAACTGCTGCATCCAGTTATATATCGCCTCCTCATCGTTCGGATCAATATACTCTAACTGGTTAAATGTTTCTATGTTGAAATTCTCCCAGTTGATCATCATGCCGACCGTAATGATCATATATACCCCTAAGAGCAATCCAATCCCATTCAAAATCAAACCGACAATCCCGAACGTCTTCCCCGAACCAGTTCCTTTCACAACACAGACAATGGAAAATATGAAGCCAATGATCGCGGAAACAAACCCCAGTCCCAAACAGCAGCAGCAAAGAATCGATATGACACCCAGAACCGTTGCCGCGATCCCAAGCCCCTTCTTTTCATTCTGCGGCACTGAAAACCCATCATCCGGCTTGATCAGATGATCCTGCTGCAAGTAATTATCCTCCATAACAGTCTCCTTTCTAAACTAAATATCGTTTCCCATCTACATATCATCTAAAAAACCCAGCCAGTCCCCGCACCGCCATAAGCACCGTATCGGACGTATCTTTCGGCGTATAAGATCCATCTCCCGACGCGGAAAACAGCATGATATATAAAACCGCCGCCACGATGCCGACCGCAAGTCCCGTAGCTCCCACGACGATTCCCGCAATTGCCAGATCCTGCTGCCTGTGGCTGCCCTCACGCAGCGCGAGTATCCCGAGAACGATCGCAACCACTCCGCAGACCACGGCGATATACCAGACACAACAGCCGCTAAGAAGCGCCACGCACGAAACGATGAACGATGCGATCGCTTTCCCATTCAAATTACTATTCTGTTCCATCAGCGCCTCCTTCGATCGTACGGATTTCCTTCGTGCGGATCTCTTCCGTGATATCATTTACAAAATCTGCCAGGGATACCTGGCCCTCATCCCCTTTATAACGGCTGCGGAGCGATACGACCTGCTCTTCCTGCTCTTTTTGTCCGACGATCAGCATATACGGAATCTTTTTCAGCCTTGCTTCACGGATCTTAAATCCGATCTTCTCCGAGCGGCCGTCTACCGTAACGTCAATTCCATGATCCGCCAGTTCCCTGCGGACCTTCTCCGCGTAATCGGCGTATTTTTCCGAAATCGGCAGCACGCGCACCTGCTCCGGGCAAAGCCAGGTCGGGAACTTCCCAGCATATTTCTCAATGAGCCAGGCCAGCGTCCTCTCATAACATCCGATGGAAGTCCTGTGGATAATGTACGGACGGACTTTCTCGCCGTTTTCGTCGATATAATACATATCAAACTGCTCAGCCAAAAGCGCGTCCCACTGGATCGTGATCATCGTGTCTTCCTTGCCGTATACGTTTTTCGCGTTGATATCCACCTTCGGACCATAAAATGCCGCCTCGCCGACGTCTTCCGTAAACGGAATGTCCAGCTCCTTCAGGATGTTCCGGATATGATCCTCCGTTTCCTCCCAAACCTCCGGCTCACCGATATATTTTTCCGAATTCTCCGGATCCCATTTGGAGAGATGATACGTCACATCCTCCTCCAGTCCTAACGTCTGCAGGCAGTACTGTGCCAGCGCGATGCAGTCCTTAAATTCCTGCACCATCTGATCCGGACGGACAACCAGATGCCCCTCGGAAATCGTAAACTGCCGTACCCTTGTCAAACCGTGCATCTCACCGGATTCCTCATTGCGGAACAGCGTCGAAGTTTCACCATAACGGCACGGCAGGTCGCGGTACGATTTTTGTCCCGCCTTAAACACGTAATACTGGAACGGACAGGTCATCGGCCGCAGGGCAAATACTTCCTTGTCCTTCTCCTCGTCGCCGAGCACGAACATTCCTTCTTTATAGTGATCCCAGTGTCCAGAAATCTTGTACAGATCGGATTTTGCCATAAGCGGCGTCTTCGTCCTGACATATCCCCGCTTATCCTCTTCGTCCTCGATCCACCTCTGCAGCTTCTGCACGATCTTCACGCCGTTTGGCATCAGAAGCGGAAGTCCCTGCCCGATCACGTCCACCGTCGTAAAAATCTCCATCTCTCGCCCGAGTTTATTGTGGTCGCGCTTTTTGATGTCCTCCAGATGCGCCAGATACGCGTCCAGATCCGCTTTCTTTGTAAATGCCGTTCCGTAAATACGCGTCAGCATCTTGTTCTTCTCATTTCCTCTCCAGTAAGCGCCCGACGAGGATGTCAGCTTAAATGCTTTGACCGGCTTCGTACTCATAAGGTGCGGCCCGGCGCACAGATCAATATACTCTCCCTGCTGGTAAAATGAAAGTTCTGCGTCTTCCGGCAGATCCTCGATCAGCTCTACTTTGTAAGGCTCATCCCGCTTCTTCATCAGGTCGATAGCTTCCTGCCTCGAAAGGGTAAAACGCTCGAGTCCCGCCCCCTCTTTGATGATCTTCTTCATCTCTTTTTCAATGGCGTCCAGCGCTTCCCTGTCAAGGGATTCCATATCAAAATCATAGTAGAAGCCGTTCTCGATCGACGGCCCGATCGCGCATTTCGCATCTGGATACATGCGCTTGACCGCCTGCGCCAGCACATGCGCGGTCGTGTGGCGGTACGCCGCCTTTCCCTCCTCGCTGTCAAACGTGAGTATATTCAGCTCATGCTCTCCGTCTACGACTGTCCGCAGATCCACGGTCTCCCCGTCCAGCTCTGCCACGCAGGCCACCCTTGCCAGGCCTTCGCTGATATCTTTCGCGATGTCAATGATCGCCATTGGCTCCGCATATTCCTTGCAGGAACCGTCTTTCAATTTGATCTTCAAAACACTCACTGTCCTTTCCTGCCCGTCTCATGGCAAATTCATTTTTTGTTTTCTATCCTTGTCTCAAAATACAATAAACCCCGCCCCTACAAACACGATCGTTCACAGGGACGGGGTATCACTTTCGAAATATTCCCGCGGTTCCACCCTTTTTGGCATTTGCAGCGCAAATACCCGGCTTCATTTCGACGATAACGGAGTCACCGGACCGGATTGGGGCCACTCAGAGGTAGTTTTCAAATGCTTCCCACGCTGGTGCTTCCAGCCTGACGCATCACCGCCGTTTGCGGTTCTCGCGTTCCGTCACCATTCTCTGTCATATTACCACATTTTACTCGTCTCTTCTACGTGTTATGGATTATTATAATTATTTGTTTAAAAAATGTCAACTGCTTTTTTTTGCCACGATCAAAGTCGCTTCCTCCGGCTCATCTATCACTTGTTGAATAGAAAGGCCGGCTTCCTTCAATAATCCCATCTCGTGTTCCAGCGTCAGTGGTATATCAAAATGAACGTAACGCTCTGTCGGGATCTCCCACTTTTCCCGCCTCTCAAAGCAGACATCGCGCAATAATTTCTCTTCTTCCTCACAGCACGCTGTATAGTCTGCCAAAAGGAACACGCCGCCATCTTTCAGGCTCTTTGCAATCTTTCCGTACAATTCCGCTTTACGCTCCGGCAGAAAATGGTGCAGACTCTCAAACGAAATGACGGCATCCCACTTTTCAACTCCGGGATCGTATTGAAAATAGTCCATGCAAACAGCCGTCAAATGCTTGTCAGAATGCTTTTTTTGTAGCATTTCGAGCATTTCCTGGCACAAATCAACACCGGTCACTTCAATCTGTGGAAACCTTGCCCAGATCTGATCCAGTTCCAATCCAGTTCCACATCCCAGATCAAGTATATGAAGGCATCCTTCCGGCAGTAATCCAGCGAACGCCTGATATGATTTTTCCCAAACTGCCATATGCTGTTCGTAATCACCCAGCCGGCTGGAGAAAAATCCGGCCATTTCTTCCAGCGGCTCCCCGGCCGTATCCGCGAGCCATTGCTTTAATCCTGTTATGTATTGTTCCTGTGACTTCATCGTATCCTCCAATCCTTTTAAATGTTTTTATATGTTATGGTTTATATCATAGCATCGACAAAGCCACTGGTCTACCTCATACATTTTTCTATTTGAATTTGCGCTGTCCTACTGTCAGATCACCCTCAGGATCCACTCTGCCACATAAACGGCAATACACGCCGCCATCGCCACCGTAAGCAGGCTCTTTCCCCGGTATGCCAGCAAAACAGCTGCTACCGTCCCCACAAGCGCGGAAAACATGCCCTGCGTGGAATAAATAATGGCCGGAAAAGTCATCGCCCCCAGTACCGCATAGGGAATGTACGTCAAAAAAGATTTCAGGAACACATTTTTAATCTTCCCCCTGCACAAAACGAGCGGCAGTACCCGTATCGCATACGTCGTGAGCGCCATGATCGCCAAATAAATAAAAAAAGTCTTCTCACTGATCACCGCTCTCCACCTCCTTGACCGGGAATAACCATGCTCCTGCTGCCGAAGCTGCGACAGACGCAAGTATGATCACAAATCCGCTGCTGACGTTTTGCAGTCCCGGCACGTAATAAAACAGACAGCTGATCGTGACCGCGATCACTACGACGGCACGAACCGGCTTCTTCTCCTTTGCCGCAGGCAGGATGATGGCCAGAAACATGCCATAAATAGCAATCCCTAACGCCGAAACAACAGAAGCCGGTAATATCTGGCCCATCAGCGCACCGAACAGCGTCCCCATACTCCAGCCCAAAAACGGCATCGTAGCAAGTCCAAATAAATACGAGCGCCCGACCGGATGAGGATTACTCATCGCGACCGCAAAGATTTCATCCGTATTCGCAAATCCCAGGATCAGACGGTACACCGTATTCATCGTCCCATCTACTTTCTGCGACAGGGACAATGACATGAGCGCATAGCGGAGATTAATGACAAATTGCGTCAAGAACATCTCAAACCATGCCCCTCCGGCTGCCATAAGCGGCAGCGCTGCAAATTGCCCAGCCGACGTGAGGTTTGTCATTGACATCAGAGTTGCCTCCCACCAGGCGAGTCCCTCACCGACCGCCATCAGTCCAAACGTAAAACTGACCGAAAGATAACCGAGCGAGATCGGAATCCCGTCCCGGATTCCCCGTGTGTATTGTTTCATCTGTTTTCCATCCATTCTGGTTTCTGTATCTTCTTTCCATCTTCCACCCTTGACAGCGTAGCACTCAGTGAATCCGGTATCCCCTTAGGCCCCCGGACAGCTGAAACTTCATATTCTTCTTTTAACACCTGAAAGGTAAACTGATCCGGCCGGAACCGCTTTAACAGCTTGAGCTTCATCAACGCGCAGATTACTAAGTTCTCATCTTTATATTCATACGGTACATTTGTTTCTATTACCTTACATTGATACAAGATCGCGGATACCGGCGCCGCCACATACATAAAAACCGTATCCCCTGCCTTAATGCCTCTGCCCTGTTTCCAATTCACCTCGTCCGATTTATCAAAAGCATGTTCTACGTCATAAAATTTAGGATTTGCCGGAATGATCCACTCTTTGGGCGGCCGGATTTTTTCCTTTTGTTTTGTCGAAGCCGTTGCTAAAAAGCTCATATGGATCAGATCAAAAATCCTGTCTTTAGCGACGGTTCCATCCAAAAGGACCGAGATCCAGTGCTGCTTGTTCATGTGATACGCAGGCATGATTCCATCTTCCTGTATGATCGTATCCCGGAAAAAGATATCGTCCACTTTCAGATTTATCACATCGACATGATCTTCTCCAGATAGGCCCAGTTTGCATCGCTGCACGCACATGACCAGCGCAAACCATTTATTATTGTCACTGTGGCGGAAAACCGCATTACTGTCATACTTCTGCCACGGATATTCCGGGGATACCTTATATTTCTTTTTTATGAAGTCAGATATTTTTTTCCGCATATCGCACCTCTTTCCTCTTGCTCTCCCATTCCACAAAAGAAATGTACCTATCACTCTACACTTGCAACTGACTGGAACAACTCTACCGCCGTACGGCAGCCCGCCATACTGCTCTTCTCATATAATCTGACATATTCCTGCTGTTCATTAAAAAATCTCGTATCTCCCAAAATCAATTTGAGATAGTATTCAGCCAACCCTTCTGTCTTAAGCCACGTATCAAAGGTTTGAAATGCGTTCATCTCCTTCAGTGCTTCTTTTAATAGATAAATAATGTATTCATGTCCAATAAAATAAAAGGCATCTATCTCATCCCGCTCTATCCCAAAGACATCCTGTCGCCCTGAAATGTCAATAGCTTCTGCCCCTCCCTCAACAGAAGAAACCATAGAAGCCACAAAAACATCTGTTGACAACCCAACTCCGACAGCTTGTTCTGCAAGATATGAAAAAGGGCCTTCCTGAAACCTCTCTCGAATATTTTCAATATATTTTTTAATCCTAACACCTTCAAGCGGCCATATATGCTCCACATAATCTTGATAGTATCTAACCATAACCTCACAAATTTCCCTAATTTGATGCTGATATTTTTTATACTCCTCAGGAAAAACATGATCATTCATTCTGAGAAACTTTGAATAATAATCCTCAATCCTTTCCGACGCCCGAGCCGGAACCATTACTAAAAGATAATACAGATTACCAATAAATTGGCCGCCGCATACGGTCAACAGACCTTCATGCCGTTTGAGACTTTCTAAGTCTTTCACATCGTAACGGGTTTTGTATTTTCTTCCATAATCATTATTGTATCCGCATGTAGCTACTGAAAGCATATGGAAGACATAATTTGTTTCCAAATTTGCTTCAAATACGATTTTACTTTTCTTCTTCAAAACCTGCCAATCCTTATATGTTTATTGATCTAATGATCTTTTCTTCCCATTTTACCATAATTTTTATAAACAGTCGAGGCTTTTTTGTACCGGCAGAGAAATACTCCCATTCCGTCAATTTACCTTTTTTACTATTTCCAACCACGATGGAACGAAAATTCCCACTCCATTTTCTGCCTATCCACATCGTTTCCGTTGCGAACCATCCCCCTCATGTGTTAAAATGTTATTAAATCCCACCAAACAAGGAGGCATCTATGAGACTTTTTCATGTGAGTGAACAATCCGATATCATTGAATTTGAACCGAGAATACCCGACCGAAACGATTTAGATAAAAATGTCGGACTGGTTTGGGCGATTGATGATTTTCATCTCTCTAATTTTTTAACACCAAGAAATTGTCCACGCGTCGGTTATCATATAGGGCAGAAAACAACCGAACAGGATAAAACGGATTTCTTTTCTACCCCTTCCGCTTCACACGGCCTCCTGCTTGAGCATAAATGGTATGACATCGTGAAATCTACTACGTTATACATATATGAATTTGACCCAGCCGATTTTACTTTGCAGGACGCAGCCGCTGGATATCATGTCGCCACAAAAAAGCAGACTCCACTTGCTATATATGAGTTTTCAGATCTGTTTTCTGAATTGATAAAAAGGAATGTTGAAATAAGGCTTGTCGATAATCTCTGGCATTTTGCAGATAAAGTACAGAGCTCCACCCTGGACTGGTCACTGTGCAGAATGGCGTATGCTCAACCCAAGAAAACTTCTTAAAAAATTTTCAGAAATAATTTCTTTTTCCCTTTCCATTTATGGAAAATTGTGCTATACTTAAGAATAATCAAAAAGAATATTTATTGGGAAAGAAAGGAGGGAAACGAAATGAGCAGTATTTCAAATGTATCGGGAAGCAGCTATTACAGTCAGATTGCCAGCGGTGTCAAACTCCAAAGCGCAGCGGACGGCGCATCCGAACTGGCGATTGCCGAAAAAGAAAATGCGCAGATCAATGGATTGAATATGGGGGAGCGAAACGCTGAGGATGGCAGATCCCTTCTGAACGTAGCGGATGGAGCGATGGGTGGCATTGCGGATAATCTCCAGCGAATTCGTGAACTCGCTGTACAGGCATCAAATACCGCTATCCTATCCGATGAAGACCGGCAGATGATCCAGGATGAAGTGGAACAGCTAAAACAGGGAATCTCAGACATCGCCAATAATACAGAATTTAATAAGAAAAATCTTTTAGATGGCTCTTATCAGGATGGCTTTATCGCATCGGGGCCAAACGGTTCCGGGATGATGCTGAACATTGGGGATTCCACTCTGAAAGCACTCGGCATCGAAGATTTTGATGTTACCGGAGATTTCTCCATTCAGACGATTGACGATGCTCTCAGTAAAGTATCTTCAAACCGTAGTGTCATCGGCGCCCAGAGTAACGCATTGGATCATACCATTTCGTATAACTCGCAGGCATCTATCAATCTCACATCTGCAGTAAGCAGGCTGGAAGATGCGGACATTGCGAAAGTAGCATCCGAGTTGAACAAACAGAAACTGCTTCAATCTTACCAGCTGTTGATGCAGAAAAAACAGCAGGAGCAGGAAAGACAAAGATTTTCCATATTTTATTCATAAAAGTATGAGATCAGATGGAAGAATAGTTGAAGCTTCCAAACAAAATAAGAAAGTGGCTCGGCTGAGAAAGGCATCTATTTTATGCGCTTCTCAGCTGAGCCACTTTCCTTTTGGAAACCAGTCTTCCGCTCCAAATCCAAAACATATTATTACATGTACGTATTATTTCCTCCGAGCTTATACACAGACAATAACTCCTGCATCCTCGTCGCCTGGCCCGATAGCTCCACGCTCGCTGCTGCACACTCTTCACTCGTCGCTGAGTTGTTCTGTACAACCTGGGATACCTGACCGACTGCCTGCTCGATCTGCTCGATCGCCGTCGCCTGATAATCGGACGATTTTGCAATATCCGTAATCAGCACCTCGCTCTGGCGCACCGCCCCGGTAATCGCTTCTAGTGCTTTTGCCGTCGCTTCCGCAATCCCTGCTCCATCTTTCGCTTTATTGATCGAATCCTCGATCATATCCGCTGTTTCGGAAGCCGCTGCCGCACTCTTTGCCGCCAGCGCCCGCACCTCTTCGGCTACGACTGCAAATCCTTTTCCGGCCTCACCTGCTCTCGCCGCCTCAACCGCAGCATTCAGGGCAAGTATGTTCGTTTGGAACGCAATATCATCAATGACTTTGATAACACGTGAAATATTTTCGGATGACAAATTGATCTTCTCCATCGCCGTCATCATATCCTGCATCTGCTGGTTCCCCAGTTTCACGTCTTCTATCGCTTGTTCTACCAGCTGGGCCGCATCTTTCGCTTCCCCTGCATTTTGTTTCGTCTTTTCAGCAATATCAGCAATCGAGGCCGTAATCTGTTCAATCGCACTCGCCTGTTCTGTCGAACCCTGTGCCAGCGCTTCGCTTGCCCCAGCCACTTCAGATGAACTCGTTGATACCTGAGAAGCGGCATCGCGGATGCTGGACAGCGCATTCAGGTTTTGCTCGACTAACTGTCTCAATGAATTTCCAAGTACATCTTCGCCGGATTTGGGAACGACATTTACGAGCAGATTTCCGTTCGCAACCTCTCCGGCAATCTCCGCCTGATAACGCACATTTTCAACTACATTCTGGTACTTTTCGATCAGATCGCCAAACTCATTATCTGCCTGCTTTTCTAAATTCACATCCACTTTTCCCATTGCGATCTGGTTGGCCGCATCCGATAACTGGGCTAACGATGTACGGATCGTTCTCGTAATACTAATGGAAATGTAACCCATGATAATCGTAACTACAATGAATGCTGCTATCGTAAAAATAAGGTAATTCTGCAAATACCCTTCCTGATCTTCTAAATGGATTATCTCCCGTCCTGACGTGTAGCCAAATATCAATGAAACAGTAACCAGAATATCCATAATTAGAAATCCCATAATCAACTTCGTATGAATCTTCATATTTTTCATAACAGTTTCCTTTCTCCTTCCATCAATCACGAAATCTGATCTAATATTACAATATGCCCAAATCACACATAGTATTAGATTTATTATAGCAACATTTGCACAAAAAGTAAAGACAATTTTTGTGTGAGATAAGCAGTCCTGTGAAAGAAACAAAAAAGATACCCGCCAAACTATGACTGCAAAGCCATAGCAGTACGGGTACCCTTTTCATCTGTTATTTATTTATGATTTTCCGCCAGATTGATCCTTACCAGTGATTTACGGAGAGCCAGCTCCGCTCTTGCCATATTGACGTTCGTATCCGTGCTCTTAAGCCGGCGCTCAGCACGGGTCCTCGCCTCAATGGCACGGCTGACATCAATCTCTTCCGGCCACTCGCAGGATTGGGCAAGGATCGTCACCTTGTCCGGCAGGATTTCCAAAAACCCTTCCAGAACTGCCGCCTCCCTGCTTCCGTCCGATTCCGAAGACTCCGTAATGGTAAGAACTCCGGGAGCCACGACCGAAGTGAGTGGAATGTGTTCCGCGTAAACACCGATATCACCTTCCGTCGTCGTCAGCTCAACCATCTCCACGTCACCGGCGTAAAATACCCGTTCCGGGGATATTACTTCCAAATGAAATTTTTTGAGTTCAGCCATAATTTCCTCATTTCTGCACGAAATTTCCATTCCGTGGCTTTTTTAAGCATATCTGATTACGCCTTTCGCGCGACAACGTCATCAATCGTCCCCGCATTCAAAAATGCGCTCTCTGGAATGTCATCGTGTCTCCCTTCCAGGATTTCCTTAAATCCGCGGATCGTTTCAGAAATCGGAACATATTTTCCTTCCGTTCCGGTAAACTGCTCTGCCACGAAGAACGGCTGTGACAAATATCTCTGCACCTTCCTTGCACGGTTGACCAAAAGCTTCTCATCCTCCGAGAGCTCATCCATACCGAGGATGGCGATAATATCCTGAAGTTCTTTATAACGCTGTAAGATTTCCTGCACACCGCGCGCCACCTGATAGTGCTCTTCCCCAACGATACGGGGATCCAGTATACGCGATGTGGAACCGAGCGGATCCACCGCCGGATAAATACCAAGTTCCGAAATCGAACGATCAAGCACCGTCGTCGCGTCCAAATGGGCAAATGTCGTAGCCGGAGCCGGGTCTGTCAGGTCGTCGGCTGGTACATATACGGCCTGTACGGAAGTAATGGAACCGTTTTTCGTCGATGTGATCCTCTCCTGAAGGGCGCCCATCTCTGTCTGCAGCGTCGGCTGGTATCCAACCGCACTCGGCATACGTCCTAAAAGAGCAGAAACCTCGGACCCCGCCTGCGTGAAACGGAATATGTTATCAATGAAAAGGAGCACGTCCTTTCCTGCCCTATCACGGAAATATTCCGCCATCGTAAGACCGGCAAGTCCGACACGCATCCTCGCACCAGGCGGTTCATTCATCTGTCCGAATACCATCGTTGTCTTATCGATAACTCCGGATTCGATCATTTCATAATAAAGGTCATTTCCCTCTCTCGTTCTCTCTCCTACACCCGTAAATACGGAATAACCACCGTGCTCCGTAGCAATGTTCGTGATCAGCTCCTGGATCAGAACGGTCTTTCCTACGCCCGCGCCGCCAAACAGACCAATCTTACCGCCTTTTTGATACGGACACAAAAGGTCAACGACCTTGATACCGGTTTCCAGCATTTCTGCCTGGGTAGACTGCTCGGCAAATGCCGGAGCCTTTCTGTGGATCGGGTGATGCTCGGAAACTTTTGGAGGAGCCTTCTCATCAATCGGTTCTCCCAAAACATTGAACATCCTTCCGAGAGTTTCCTCTCCTACCGGCACCGTGATCGGCGCCCCGGTAGCCACTGCTTCCATTCCCCGTACAAGACCATCGGTCGGTCCCATAGCGATACAGCGCACCGTATCGTCACCAAGATGCTGCGCCACTTCCACCACGAGCTTTCCGCCCTCTTTTGTCGCTATTTCAATCGCATCATAGATTTCCGGAAGCGTACCTTCCTGAAAGCGGATGTCAAGTACGGCACCTATAATCTGAGTGATCACTCCGGGGCTGGTTCCAGCTTTCTTTTCTGCCATAGTGATATTCTCACTCCTTTCTTAAATCCTCATTCACAGGCAGCTTTAGCCGCCCATCTGTTATCCTCGGGTTTCCGTGGAGATCAACTCCCATCAAACGCAAACTCCCATCGGAAATTCCCATTCGGATACGTGCTCTTCCCGAGCTATTTT
>Ga0224748_10327_pt1 | contig 14276 bp, 17 predicted proteins | sample LIM_F_Water_Neg_FD_182074 | JGI IMG/M metagenome (GOLD analysis project Ga0224748, IMG submission 182074) | Enriched cells from gastrointestinal tract of the lab mouse from Pacific Northwest National Laboratory (PNNL), Richland, Washington... | ecosystem: Host-associated > Mammals > Digestive...
ATAATCCTGAAGATAGTCAATGCCATTGTTCACGCTGTCCCGGCCTTTTCGTGATTCACGAATATGGATCAGGCCCAAGGTATACAGGCGGTCAATGCTTTTGGGTTCCGCACAATCCGCCCTGATCCGCTCTTTGGCATAACCGGCCCGCTTCACGGCATCCGCAATGTTTTCATTGCTCATACCGGTTTTATAGATTTCATCAAAAACCCAAATGGTTTTCGTGGCCTTGTCCACCAGCCCACAGAATAGGGCGGCGGGATCGTTGGTATAGCCGAAATCCAGCCCAAAGGCGGACTTGATACCGGGAACCTTCCTGATTTCCTCCACGGAAAAGGCCCGTTCTTCCCAATTCTCAAAGATCAGGCCGTCAACAATGCCCCAATCCCCCAATCCGGCCACACGGTAACGGCGGGGGTTGTTTTTCTTCATGGTTTCAAAAACCAGCAGATCAGCGGCATCCAGCCATTCATTACACAGGTAATTGGTGGTCAGGGCCAACACCTGGGGATCAGGCCGGTCAAAGAACCGGGCCTTTAACCAGTGGTGTTCATTCCAGGGGTTGAATGTCAGGGTGATTTGCTTGAACAGGCCAGTTTCCGGGGGGATAGCGCCACGGATTGATTCATCAAGCATATCAAAATCCTTTTCGTTGCTGATTTCGTATGCTTCTTCAATCCAGCACCAGCACAAATAACCATGCTCCACCGTGATTGACGTTACCTTCAAGGGATCATCCAGGCCCCGGAAATAAATCTTTTGGCCGGTGGGCCGGTATGTCATTTCCAGGGGGCTTTCCTTTACCTCCCAATGGGCATCCACCCCCAACCGGTGAATGGCCCATTTCAGTTGGGTGAAACAGGAATCCTTCAGGGTTCGGAACACCTTGCGAACCACAAGGGTATTGGCATCCGGGTATTCCATCATCCGTTTGATAATGTTCAGCGCCGTGGTGGTGGATTTCTTGCTTGCGCGGCTCCCCTTACACACCCGGTAACGGCCCTTGAAATGCCAAAACTTGTTATAGCCGCCGCCAACCACAGTGGACAAAGGAAGAACATTTTTCATTGGCGGTTCCTCTTTTTGTTCCGGTAGGTGGAATATCGGGCGGCAAACCCTAATTCAAATTGACGAACCGCCCCTTTGAACCAAAAGCACTTATACCAGGGCAAGCCGGTTGATTCATCATCCGAAAAATCAAAATCCGCTGTTCCATCGCTCCACATAAAATGGCACATTTGAAAATTCCCATTTTCAGTGATCCGGGGCTTGCAAAAATAAATTTTCACCCGGCGATTTCTGATTTTGGCTTTCAAGGCTTCAATCATGCAGTTGGAATAATATTGGCGTGTAATAAAATTATCCATTTCATCATCCAATAAACACAGGCCCTTGGAATATCAGGGTTTCAGGGCCGTTTTGTTACTACCGTGTTTTTATTCGGGGGGAATATCGTCATACAGCACCACCGGAACCCCGCCTTCAACTTTCAGTTTATCGGTGAACATTCCAAGGTGCTTGCCCAACAGTTCCAGGGCCTTCAGCTTGTCATAGGTCTTAACTTCCCGTTCCGTAATGGCTCCATCGTCCGTGGGAATGGTTTTCACCTTGACGGACGCAATGCAAGCCGTATCATCCCGGTTGGCTTCCCCCTGGATCGTGGCGCTGTCCATGTCGATCACATCCACCGGGTTCAGGAACGCAACCTTGGCAAGTTCCCGGATCACCCGGTCTTGATTGATCCCGGTTCGGCGGCTCCTTTCAGCCTGGGCCTTGGAAATCGCCGTCTGAACACTAACTTTGGCTAACAGTCTTGCACCCTGTTCATTGGCCGTCTTGGGGGAATACCCCGCCCGGATTGCCGCTTGGGTGGCGTTCAGGTCAATCAAGTATTCTTCAACAAATCGTTCCTGTTTCGCGGTCATGGGTATTCACCACCTTTATTTTTCAGCATAGAAAAAGCGCCCCGGTTCCCCGGTGGCGCAATTTCACATTGCCATTATAACACAGGTCTAACTCTCATTTACTCTCAACTTGCGGCAAGCAATCAAAAAAAGCAAGAAGGGCTTTTCCGTGAATCCGGTAAAGGTGCTGAATAGAATACTTTAGTTCAACTGCTAAAACACCCCACCCCGTCTGCCGTACATAGCGCCCGATCAAAAGCGCCCGTTGTGTTTGGTCTGGAACCTTCTCAATCAATTCAGCAGTTTCCCGCTTTTGATCAACCAGTTTATCAATATTTCGGTTAATATCGGCTTCAAAATCAACGATCTTGTCAATAATGGCCGTCATGTTGTCTTTTGGGCCGGAAGTCTGTACCTTATCCGGGTTCAGCGTGTAATTTTGGCCGTTTAACTGTCCCCGAAGTTCACACACAAGCCCTTGCAACTGCGTGATCAGCGCATCGGTAGAAGCGATTTTGGAAAGGTAGCTTTTCGCCGCCTGAGATTTTTCCTTATCGGTCACTATGTAACACATCCTTTCTGGTATCAGTAGCAAATCAAGCGGATCAGTAGCATTTCAGTTAAATCAGTAGCAGGGTGAAACGCTTGCGCCGCAATGGGTTTGGCCGTTTTGTTACTGGTGTTACTGATTTTCGCGTTACTCTTTCCTTATATATACTTCTTCTATATTTTTATATATTTTATTTTATAAGTAATATATAATCAGTAACATCAGTAACACCAGTAACAATATAGTAATTTCAAGGGTTTCCGGCCTTTCGGCATCAGTAACACAACCGTAACACCGCCGCCCCAACCGTAACATTAGGGAACTGGAAGGGCATCTTCAGCTTCATCCAGGCGATCACAACAGATTTGAAAATATCCGGGGTCGATCTCATAGCCTATGTAGTGCCGCCCGGATTTCACAGCGGCAACCGCCGTGGTTCCGCTCCCAAGGAACGGATCACAAATCAGTTGGCCGGGTTCGCTGAACATTTCAATAAGCTGTTGAACCAGTTCCGTTGGCTTCTGCGTAGGGTGGTATCGCTTATCCTTGCTGTCAGTAATAAAGCCCTGTTGCTTGAATACAATTCGTTTCACGGGTTTCTTGAACGTGGTATAAATCAATTCCCCATCCGCAAAGGGATTTTGAAAAGCAACATCCCCTTTCTTGTCCCAAAATATCCAGCAGTTAGACGGTGGGAGTAAATGCCCAAAGTAGTTGCCGCCGAAAATGATTAGATTTTTAGCAACTCTGAACATTTCCTTGAACAGTTCAGGGGGGGGGATCATGCCATCCCAACCCCCGGTGTAGCGCCGGTTCTTTGCGGCTCCAAAACCGTTGGTTCCCTTGTCGGCTTTCTTACCATACGGGGGATCGGTCAGGATCAAATCAACGGCCTTATCAGGAAGGGCCTTCAGGCCAACCAAACAATCCTGATTGAAAATGGTATCAAGTTCCATGGCCCCGTATCCTTTCCCGGATCAGGTGCCGGAATACATACCAGCATTGTTCCAGCCATCCAACCCGCCTGTAACCTTTATGCTTCACCGGTTCCACCCCGCTTCTGTAATTCCTTTTCCCTCTCTTTTAGTCTTTCAGCCCGGTAAAGTATTTCTTGCTGGATCGCGCATCGTTCGCCCCGGTCAACTAAAAAATTGTAGAACCGGCAATAGGCCATAAACGGGCAAGATAAAGAAACGCAAGTGTTCATCATCGGTATTCCCTCCCCGTTTTGGAATCCTTAATTTCAATTCGGTTCAGCAGTTCAAAACCAGCGGCCCGGATTATGTACTTCAGCACATAGATCAGCGCATTAACGCGCTTTTGCTGTTCCGTTTCCTCCCGGATAATGGGCTTCAAGCCCTCATAAGCCGTGGGGTCAGTATAGCCTTCAGCATTTTTCCAGGGATTACCCATTCCGGTTCACCTTCTTTCCAGCGCATTTGGGGCAGATATACACGATCCCGCCCCGCCTTACTTTAGCCCAATCGTGTTCCTTCCAGGCTGTCAGTGAAGCCCCGCACACAACACATTCGGAATTGGCCGGGGGACATTTCTTTTTCTCCATATGCACCACTCTTTCAGTTAAACCATTTAATCACCGGATCACCGATGAAGCCTTTTTCCCACACATACCACGCATAAGCTATGGCGCTTTCTGTATGGCTGAAATCGCCGTTTTTCGCACAGGCCAGACGGGAACGGGATATGTAAACGGTTCGGGGGGGGGTCTTTGAAAACAGTTCCCCCCGGCGCTTTCCCTCCAAGAATTGAACCTTTAAGAACATGGCAACTTTTCCACCGGGCCGGACGGTTTCAAGCGCCCTTTCCACAAACTCCAACCCGGCTGAATAGGGCGGGTTTGTGATAATGTCCCCTTCAAACTCCGGGAAAGTTTCGGTCAGAAAGTCCATGGGTTCCGGTTCCCCAAAGCCCCTGTAAATCAGGTCAGTGGAAATAACTTCATACCCATGGGCGGCAAGCACGTTGGAAATATGCCCTTCCCCACAGGCTGGTTCCCATATCACCGGGGCAAAGGTTTCCAGGGCCAATAGCATTTCCACCGCCTGGGGGTCAGTGGCGTAATAATCGAATTGCGCCCGTTCGTCCGGGGTATGGTTAGAACTTCCAAGGGTTTTGAATACTTTTGTTGATCCAGGCATCAGCCTTCACCGCCTTTCACAAAAATTTTGGTTTGCTTTCCCTTGATCCGTTGGTTTTTCATCGTGAACCCGAACCGTTTACACAGTTGCCGGGAAAACTCAATATTGGAAAGGGCCTGGAAATTGTTCACAATGCAATATTCCTTGTATTTCCGGTAAACATCCCGGCTGGGTTCATTTTCAACGGCATCCATACCGATTTCCTGAACAAACCCAATAATGGGATTGTTGTTTTCCTCGTATTCTTCAAGCTGGTTCTGAACCCGGCTGGATGTTGTGAATTTGGCTTTGGTCAGCACCCGCTTCAATCCGGCCAGGGCCAGGATCACCAAATATTCCATGGCATCCGGTTCACACAGTTCATCCTTAATGTAGGGCCGGAAATCAGCATCATCCGGGGAAAATTTAGCGTCAAAGGGAACGATCACCAACCGCCGTTGAATGGCTCCGGTTTTATCTTTCATGCGGGGGATCACATTGGCGCTGAAAAGGAATTTGGAATAGTTGTTGAACTCGAAGGGGTCTTGCCCTTTGCGCTCCACGTTCACCCGATCCCCTGTAACCAGCTTGCGGAAGGTGGACGCATTGGCAATAAATTCATCCCCAATATCATCCCCCAAGTTTGCCAGCTTGCCGAACAGTTCAGCGGTTTTGAACCTGTCCCCAAGTTCTTTCAGGTCAAGGGAAGCAATATTGGCATCCCCCAACATGGCCTTCACCACATGAAGGAACGTAGATTTTCCGTTGCTCTTATCCCCAATCAGAATGAACGCCTTGCCCAACTCATTCCGCCGATACAGGCAATAACCCACCATTTCTTCTAACAACGCCCGGACTTCAGGATCATCACAGGCCAGCCGGTTCAGGGTATGGTCAAGCAACGGGGAATAGGCGGCGGGATTGTAGGGCCAGGGGATTTTATTGGTGATCACCACATCCGGGGTGAACCCTCTGAAACTGCCATCCTTGATGTTGTAAAGGCCGTTGGTAAAGGCAATCAAATTGGGGTTGGTGGTGGTCGTGTTTTCCTCAATCATGATTTGGAGATAGGCCAGCACTTCCGAACGGTGCGCCCGCTTCAGGTCTGGAATGTGCTTGATCATGGCCCCTTCCAAGGCCATTGTTCCGGGGGTATAGATACCGTCCCGGTAAATGTGAAGTTGGTCATTGATTTTCACAATATGGTTGTTGTTTTTCAAATAAGTGGCGAATTTGTCAAACAAAAATGTATTTTTCTTGAAAAACACCGGCTTTTTGAAGGCATCATCCCTCAAAATGGTTTCTAATTCCCGATCCCCCAACGGATCAGGCAGAACATACCGGTTAATCAGGCGGATACATTCACGGGCTTCTTCCTTTGTGAAATCCTCGCTTTGTAGGGTCAGAATGTAGGTGTAAAGGGCCGTATTACGGCCATCCCCGGCTTCCATCGTTATAAAATCCTGATTGGTTTTTACAGGGGTCAGCCATTTGGGAACCACCTGGATTTCATCTTCAGGGCAATTCAGCAGGACGGCCCGATCAACACCCTTGAACCGCATAATGGCATAGCTGTTATTCCGGCCCACTTTGGCATCCGTTTTAATACCCACGGCAAGGGTTTGTTTTGTCCAGCTTTTTTCCACAGTTCCTTCCGGGTTGCGGAAATAGAAGTGTTTCCCCCTGGTGGTGGCGTACACCCGGCATTTCAGCCCCAAATCTTGAACCATGCTGAACAGCAGATCAGACGTTGGGCCATCGTCCACGTCAATCAGGATCGTATCTTCCCCAAGGATAGCGGCAAATTCATCAGCGCCCCGCACATCATCCAAGGTTTTCAGCCTTTTCACACCTTTGAAATTTTCAAGACACTGTTTATCTTTGGTCAGCACATAGCCCCTAAATAAAGGTTCCATTTCGCAAAATCCCCCCCCCATTAAAATTCCACGCCAAAATCTTTCAGGCGATCATAAATCCATTGAATGTAATATCCCTTGTCCAGTTCATCCGGGATCGGGCGGTCTGTCACATCATCATTGATAATGAAACAGTGTTCAGGGGTATTGGCAAACTGTTCCGGGTTCTTCTCCCGGCCCTTGATTATCTTACCGGACACCTTGAACAACCCGCCCTTGCTTTGATCCGTGGACGCAAACACCCGGAAAGTTTTATCAATCTGAATTTCCCCGCCGCTGAACCGCTTCACGGTCTTGGAACGGCCCTTTTCATCCCTGATCTTTTCCGTGGTAATGGTAGGGGAATACAGGGCATAGCGGTATTTACTGGACACCTTCACCACCTTTTGGAAATCGCGTAAGCTGGTACAGGCTCCAACGGTTTCTTCCGGGGCGGTTCCATGTAGGAAATACTGAATGATCCCCCGGTTGACAATGGGAAGGTCATAGTCCAGATCAGATAGTTTCTTGACATAGGCCCCCTTGCATTTCCAACGGGGCTTCCCCTTTTCGTCATAGAGGGGGCCAGCCGGAACGATCAAATAATTGTTCACGTCCTTTTGGAAAACTTTCTGAAATTCATCAAATTCAAGGCGCATCCCGGTACGTTCTTCCCATTCCCAACAAATATCATCTATCAGGTCAAAATCTTCATACCGGCGCAATTTGATTAAAATGCCATCAGTGTTGCTCTGGATAATGTCACAGTGATCTTCCAACCGTTCAATCAAATCCAGTAACAGCAGTTGACCGCCAACACATACATTGTTGGCTTGTCGGGGGTCATAAAGGGCATTGTGGCGGTCTTTCATGGCTCCATAGGTAGAATTTAGGACGATCTTATATGGGGCCTGTTTGGGGTCTTTTTTGGCCTTCAGTTCCAACCGCTTGTGATAAATTTCAGCATACCGGGCCGGGTCTTTCACGTTGCGGGAAATCCAGCCATATTTCAGCATCAAAGAGGGGTAATAACTCGCAACATCAACATTGATATACCACCCTTCCCCGGAATACTTAGGAATAGCACCATGCAACCCGCCCCATGCAAACACATGGGGAACCCCGGCCACATCCAGGGCAAGGGTTTTGGAATAGTCCCGGTTCAGCGGATTTTTATAAAAGTTCAAGACAGATTTATATTTTTCAATCCGCAAGGTGGGCGGAAATTCAATTTCAAATTCATCATAGTGATCCCGCTGAACGGCCCCAAGGATTTTGGCGGATAGCTGGGCCTTCGTGCGCCCAATGTCACCAATGGGCAGATTAAAGGCTTTGACAAGGGACATTTGCGCGTCAAATTCATCTTCTTTCCGCCGAAGCCATACCTCCACGGTTTCTTCAACATCGTGGCGGCAATATTTCACGGTTTCCGCCAATTCATGTTCAGTTAAAGGCCGGTCAATATCGAAGGGAACGCTGGTTTCTTTGATAGAATGGCCCATGAACGCTTCCAGGGCTTTCAGGCTGATTGGCGGATTGGGCATCACATCATAGTTGATAATGGGGTATTCCCTGAACGCTCTGGAAAACCTATAACCGGGCTTGTCCTCCAAAATAATCCAATCATTCACCGCCTTGGGATCAAACCCGCACAAAATCCCTTTGACGATATACTGATCATAGTTCCGGTTATTGTAACCCGCCCAAATTTCCAGCTTATGGACATCATAGAACTGTTGAAGCTGATCCGGGTTATTGATAATGACGGTTTCCTTTTTAGCGTAAAGGTCAATGAAAACCACCAACCAATCATACTTGAAAACCTCAAAATCATAGAAAATCACGCTATCACCCGCTTCCTGAACTGAATTGGTGAATTAGTGGAAACAGCCCCGCCACGGGAAGGCTTCACCATAGGGCCAACCGGGGGGGGGGCTTGCGCCCACGCCCCCCGGCCTGTTGAAAGTTAATTTTCAGCGTCAAACACGTCCGTGATTTTGATGGAATTGAACTGATCCGGGTCATACTCCACAGCGTATTCCAGCGCCCCATCAATGGCTTCCGCCACGTCAAGGACAGTCTGATTAAACTGCTTGTAGCCCTCAAAGGACACGGCCACGCCGCTTTCCAGGGTATCCAGCCAACCCACGGCGGACTTGATCATGTTGCCATCGTTCTTGGTGCCGTACAGAACCCGGTTCATGAAAAGGCGCTGGTTCTTGTACTCGCCGGACAGAATCTTGAAGGAAGCCGCCAACATGGGCCGGTTGTCCTTTTTGGTTCCTTTGATTTCCAGGGACACAAGGGCCACTTCATACTTGCCAGCCGGAATGGTGGGGAAATCCCCGGTGCCGTTGGCGGACGCTTCCTCCACGTCTTTCCGCAACCCTTCCAGGTCAACGGACTTGTCGATCTTGTCAAAATCAATAGCCATTGTAAGTACCTCCTAAATTTGATTTTCTATGATCTTGCAGATTTTTTGGACAACCTTGGAAATGTCGTCCCGGTTAATCCGCTTTTCCCGCAATATAGCGGTAATGGTTTCAACCTCTGTCTGAATGTCCATGAAGGCAGTTTTATTGGAATCCAGGCTTGCTTCATAGCTTGTCAGATCAGTTTCCACTTTTGCCGTGGTATAATCCGCCGCCACTTCAAGCCGGTTCACATGGGTTTCAAGCCATTTGGCCGCATCCATGCCCATTTTCTGATCCACCAAATCCAGAAAATCCCGGAATTTGAACAGGGTATGGTTGGAACCATCCTTCAGGGATACCACCACCGGGCAAGGATCAATTTTCATCAGCTTTCCCCACGCTTCTTCCGGGTGCGCCGGGGCGGGGCCGGGGGATCGGTTTCTTCCGTCTTGGGTTTGGTGGTGTTCGGCCCCATCATGGGGGCAGGTTCCGGCTCCTCTCCGCCGCCGTCCGTGGGCCTGTCCCACAGGGGGCATTTATCGGGGCCGCCCTCCTTATGGCAACGGTGGCCGGCATCAATGGACGGGCAAAGGGGGATTTCCGGGTTTTCCTCATGCTGTCTGAAAATGCGTTCCCCATCCGGGCAAGTGGGAAGGCTGGGGTTCTCACCCTCACCAGGGGCCGGGTCAGCATCCGGGCCAGGGGCGGGATCAGCCGGGGCCGGTTCCTCTTTGGGCTTTCTGGCCCGTCTGCGGCCCGTTTCCGGGGCGCTGTCAGCCGTTTCCGGGTTAGGGGTAGTAGTTGCACCACCCCGGCCCTGGGCGGCTCCTGCGGCCCTCTGGTTGGCTTCCTGGTACACCTGACAGAAGGCGGCATAGTCCAGGGGGATTTCCTTGTTGTGGACGGTCAGCCGTCCGCCGCCGAAAATGACTTCAGACGTTTTGAAAGACAGTTGACGATCATCCCCATCCGCCACGATCCGGGCCACAAGGTCAACCATCCCGGCAACCTTGTTGGCAACCTTATCAGCCAAATTGGGTTTGATAGAACTGATCTTGTCCCCGGTTTTCCGGGTCAGGTCACGGGTGCGATCCTCATGGGAGATCAGAACAATGTTTTCATAGTCCAGGGCCATCAGCCGCTTCAGGGTGTTCAGAAATTCAGAACGAACCATGTCCCACGCCCGGAAGGAATCATCAGATTCATGTTTCCAGCCCTGCCGGTCACAGATATACACCCGGCAAGCCTCATAAACATCTTCCAGCAGGTCAACCACAATGGTTTTGAAATCGTTCTGTTTCTTTTCCAGTTCGGCCACAGCGTCCGTGAAAACCTCATAGGCCAACAGGCGCTTCGTCAGCCGCCCTTCCACGGTCACGGTGTCCCGGATAGGGATGAAAGGCGCATCCACGAACTTGATATTGCCGTCCGTGTTCAGCATCAGGGGATCGGGGAAGCTGTTGGCAAAGTAGGTCTTGCCGCTGAAGGGTGCGCCATAAACCCAAATCACTTTCTTTTGGGGCGCGTCCAGGTTCCGGCGCTCATTCTTGGGAAGTATCATGTAATCCCATCCTTTCTGACAAAATTCTTCATATTCACACCACCCGCAAAAGTGGTTAGGGTTACGGGGGAAATCCTGGGCTTCAATCATGTGTTTGGCATCGGTCAGGAAATTCACGATTTTCAGCGGGTTATATTGCACCGGTTCCACCCAAGGGGTGGCATCGGCCAGGGCCTTCCGCAATCGCTCCCGGAACTGGATCAGGCTTTCCGTTTTCTTCTGCCTGATTTTTACTTTAGGGACGAACAGGAAATAAAGATTTCTGATCCGGCATCCGGGGTGGGTCAGTTCAAACCAGTATTTGTATTCGTGAAGCTGGCCGCTTTCCATGTAGCTTTTGGAATTATTGGAATACTTGAAATCATAGAGATCAAAATATTCCGTACACGTTGGGTCTTGCATCATTTCTTGTCCCAATGGGGCCAGATAGTCAATGAACCCGATAAAATCAGCATTGCCAATGGGGACTTCAAACCGCCCTCCTGGGGGCAATAGCGCCGCCGCCTTGGGAATCATGGTTTCCAGTTTGATCACTTCGTCAATGTGTTCATCAGTCAGCACCGGGAAACTGTTCTGGTAGAACTCCACCGCCTGGGCCACGCCCTGTTCTATCCCGGTATGAAGGGCCGTCCCCAAAATCAAGGCGTTGGCGGGGTCGGTGTTCGGGATCGTGTGTAGGCGGTCAAGGTATCGCAGTTGATACTTGAAAGGGCATGAACGGAAGCAATCAATTCTGCTATGGGAACATTGGGTGGGCAAGTTTTCACCACCTTTACAATTTTTTGAAATTCGGGGAACCCTTCAGGGTACAGAATGAACCCAAGGCCCATGCTCCGGTTGATTTGCCGGATATTGTGCTTTTGCAATTCGGACGGGGTGCCGTTGGTGTCCTTCAACTCCACTTCCAGGGCCAGCCCATTCACCACGATCCGCATATCCGGCAAGCCGCTTTTCTGATACCGGCCCCCGCCCCAACGCTTTTCATAGTAGCCATAGGGGGCAACCGGCATCTTGTCCGAAGGGTGGCCCAAGGGGTAAATTCCTTCCTCTTCCAACCAGCGTTTTAGGCGGTTTTCAAAGTTCTTTTCACCCGCCACGGCCTACCCCTCCTCCACTTAATTCCAAAATTTCACAGCGCAACTGATCGATATAATCAGCATCGTGGGCGTGATACTTTTGCATATCTTGATACGTTTCAATAAGTTCCGCCACAGAATTAAAACCGGCTTGTTCCAGTAACTTTTGATCCGCATAATATTTTTGGGATATACTTAAAAGTTTCGCTTCTTCTCGTTCTTTCTGTTCTTTTTGATCCCAATAAACCATTGCTGGATCAGGTGCGTAATAGCTACTACTAACAGAACCGTAACCGCTCACTGTATCACCCCTCCAATAACCGGATCAGGGCGTGAATACCACGGACATTGGAAAAGCCCTGAATCTTGCCGGTTCCGGCGTAGAACTGGAACAAGCGATCATCCGATTTCCGCCAACAGTGGAAGTGGCCGGTCTGCTCATTCTTCAGTTGGTATTCAATCCCGTGGTTCTGGAATTGCTGGATAGCGTAGGCGATCCGATCAGGATTTTTGGAAATGCGTTCCGTGTGGGTCTGTTTTGCGTGATCCTTCATGGCATCCCAAAATTCATCCCTCGCCATTTGTCACACCATCCTTCAGGGTGATCTTGACATAACCGGCCTTGGGGGTATCTTTGGCACACGCCGCCGCCACATCCGGGAACTTTTTCTTCACCTTGGCGGTATCAATACCGTGGGACACGGTGGGAGCTACATAGGTCAAGGTCAGAACATCGGTTTCAAACTTCTTGATCCCGAATTTCTCCATAGCGGCAAACAGTGCCGCCTTCAGGGTCTTTTCCTGATCCTCCAACGCCTTTTTCTGATTGACCAAGGCGGTGATCTTTTCCAGCGTGGCAAGCTGGGACTTCTGGAACGTTGCCAGCCCAGTTTCCTCGTCGAAGGTGGCCTGTCCACAGGCGTTCACATCTTCCGGGCACGGGTCGGAACAGGTTTCCCGTTCCGGGCAAGAGTAGCAACACCCGTTAAACTTGCCATCAGGGCAAGGGTTAGAACAATGGATCATTTTGTCACACTCCTTTATGGTTGTTATTTCTCAAATCGTCCAGCCAATCCCGGACGGTCTTAGAAATCAGATAGTAGAGAACGGGGAGAAGAAGGAACATAGCTTCCCCGCCAATGGCCGAATAGCCCCGGTCAATCCGGGCTTGCGCCGCCGCCATCTTGAACAGGATGAAGCCCAACAGGGTCAGGGCCGCATATTTCAAAATGGGCCGAACATCCACCACAGGCCGTTTAGGCTTGGGCTTCATATTTTCGGAACAGTTCATCGTTGTAATCCTTTCGCAAATTTAAGGTTGCAAGAATATCTTCTTCCACCGTTCCTGGGCAAATCAGCAGATAATAGAAACAGGGGCGTTCTTGTCCGATCCGGTGAATCCGCTTTTGGGACTGTTCCCACAGTTCCCAACCTTCCGGCAAACTGAAATAAATGATCTTGTTCGCCTTTTGGAAATTGCCGCCCATGGCCCCGGCCTGATACTGAATAAAGGTCACAGAATCGGCCTTGTAATTGTAGGCGGTCAGGTCTTTGGTTTCCCCATTCAGGACGGACACAGGCCGGTTCAATCCCCGAACAACCCCCCGCATCCGCTCCATTTCTTCCGTAAAGTTATAGAACACGATCAAGCGATCATCCGTGCTGTTCACCAAATCCCTAAAGGCTTCATACCGGGCCGGGTTATACAGGCCGCATAGTTGCCGTGAATATAGGCGGCGGGTCAAGCTGGTATCACCAATCAATTCCCGTTCAGCGTGTTCATTGGAACCCCAAAAATCGGAATCCAGTTCAAATTCCCCAAGGTTGCCGGTGTCGATTGACACGATCCCTTTTTTGCGGAATTTGTAATACAGCGGGGAAGGCTTGGTTTTCACCTGGATCATGTTTTTTGTGGGAAGTTCAATTCCGGCATCGTCCGTGGTCATGAACACCGCCCCATGATCCGTCAACTTCTTTTTCAGCCGGTCAACGTTTTTGTAACCGGTGATCCGTTGCCGCCAAAATCCATCATCTTCAACCCATTCTGTTTCAACGTACTGTTTCCAGAAAAGGTCTTTGCTGATATTCCAGCCCAACAGTTGGCATTGGCTCCACAGCTTTTCATATTTCCCGACCTTAGGGGTGTCGGACAGAAGTATCACGTTGTCAGGTTTCAGGCCCAAAATGAACTTTGACCGTTTGGCGGTTTCATTCTGAATCAGGGAACTTTCATCCAGCATCAGCGTGAACCCGGTCAAGGATTTCAAAATCTTCCGCCTGAAGGTCAGTTCATAGTTGATCACTCCAATAACCGGCATCCCATAGCCCCATTCAAGAACCGTTTGAACGGCCCCTTTCACGGTCATATCCACAACCGCAACATCGGAATAATGGGTTTTGAAGTGTTCAATCCAATCCTGAATTTTTGAATGTTGACACACAACCAGATTGATCCGGGCCTGAAGGCCCATCAGCTTTTCCGAACCCACAAACGTTTTCCCAAGGCCCATGTCCAGATAGTAGGCGCAACGGTTGTGGGCGGCGGTCAGGTCAAGGGCCTGTTGCTGGTGGGGGAACAGGTTCATTTTGCGTTCCCCGCCCCCGCCGCCCGCACGACATAGATACAGGCTTCCACCCGGTATGCGTCATACCCTTTGGCATGGGTGGCGTTGTACTTGCGCCGGTGGCTGGAAATGGTGGACAGCTTGCTTTTTGCCGCCTTGGGGGTGTCATACTGG
>Ga0224748_10328_pt1 | contig 14274 bp, 12 predicted proteins | sample LIM_F_Water_Neg_FD_182074 | JGI IMG/M metagenome (GOLD analysis project Ga0224748, IMG submission 182074) | Enriched cells from gastrointestinal tract of the lab mouse from Pacific Northwest National Laboratory (PNNL), Richland, Washington... | ecosystem: Host-associated > Mammals > Digestive...
GGACTTTGGCAAGGCCGATAGAAAATGTAGCCGCTACCCTGCTCCATGAAATGGTCCATCTGTATTGTTACGAAAACGGAATCAAGGATACCAGCCGAGGATTTACCTACCACAATAAACGCTTTAAAGCAGCAGCAGAATCACACGGCTTGATTGTAGACCACCACGATAAATACGGCTGGAGCATTACCCACCCCTCAGACGCTTTGCTGGATTTTGTTTTAGAGACTGGCCTGACGGACATTCTGATTTTCCGCAATGAATACAACGGCATTTCTATCTCCGGCACTGGCACTCATAGCAGCAGCGGAACCCCCATTCTCCCAAAGAAATCCAGCAGTCGAAAGTACATCTGCCCTTGCTGTAGGAACTCTGTACGGGCTACCAAAGTAGTCAATATTGCTTGCTTAGACTGTCAAATCCCGATGCTGGAAGCACAATAAAAATAAATCCGCTCCAATTTTCTCATTTTTTAATTTCCAGAATCGTTCGGAGAAAGGGGGGGGTATAGTTACCCTACCCCCTCCTCTAAAAACGATTCTGTAAAACTTTTTTACCAATATTGCCTTTGCAATTTTTTTAAGGAGGACTTGACTATGGACCCTTCCCTGATGAGCACAGACGCAATTATGTTCGGTATTATGCTGCCTATTATTATCTTCGGATTTATGCTGTTCTGGCGCAAGTAATTCCATAAACGTACACCTTTAGGAACATAGGAAAAAGCCCTGTGAATTATATCCGTAAAGTACCAAAATCATTAAAAGGATATGTTCGCAGGGCTTTTGACTTTTATGAACACAAGGAGGATTTACATGGACAGCAGGACCTACTACTATGCCAGAGTTTCCAGCAAAGAACAGAACCTTGACCGACAGCTTGCAGCATTTGTTTCTCTGGGGGCTTCTGAGAGGGATATTATCACAGACAAGGAATCTGGAAAGGACCTGAACAGAAGCGGCTACACAGCCCTTAAAACGGCTATGCTGAGGTCTGGTGATACTCTGGTTGTGAAGTCCTTGGACCGACTAAGCAGAAACAAGGCCGATATCAAGAATGAGCTGCAATACTTCAAAGAGCATGGTATCCGCTTGAAGGTGATTGATTTGCCCACAACCATGATGGAGCTTCCAGAAGGTCAAGCCTGGGTTTTCGATATGGTCAACAATATTCTGATAGAGGTACTTGGAACCATAGCGGAGCAAGAGCGTGTTACCATCCGCCAGAGACAGCAGGAGGGCATCAGAGCTGCTAAGGCCAAGGGGAAGCATCTGGGCCGTCCTGGGCTGGTTGTTCCTGAGAATTGGGAGGAAGTTTATTCAGCTTGGAAGAATGGAGAGATTACAGCGAAGGTAGCCATGGAGAGAACAGGATTGAAAAGGACTAGCTTCTATAAGTTGGTCAAAGGGATGGAAGGGTAAAAGGAGTAGCCCCATTAGAGCGTCCCCGGAAGTTGAAAAGGTAATTTCAAAATCTGGGGATTGGTTCTAATGGGGTATAAACGCTCATGGCCTGTCAACTTTCGAAAATGTCAAGGACCGTATTTCTTGGCATTCTATTTGATTCAATTAGCATTTCTTTTAAAGTATTTTTAGTGGAACTATCCAGATTTTCTAACATCTGCTTAATCTTAGGTACTCCCTGCATCGTAGGGGAGTCCCACGCTTGAACTATTTCGTTGAAATAATATACCTTTAGTAATTTCTCTCTATTCGAGACTCGCCACTTCATAATATCATTTAACGCGTCGTACAATTCTCCCGCATGGGTAATGCTGCTTAAATTCTCAATTTCGATATTTTCGATAGCTTCCTCTACTTCACGAATATTTTTTGTTTGGGCAAACCAAAATATACTGCATAACAAAACAATTCCAGCAATTCCTTCTTTTATTAGCATTTGCTTCCTTCGTTTTTTTGCCTTTTTTCCTTGGTCAACTATAGCCTCAACATCAACGTCCAAAATATCCTGAACAGATTTATTTTCCATAGCTCAATCCCTCCTTACCGCTCACGGTTTAGCTCTGCATCAATTTTTTGAATCAGTTCCTCTAGCTGTGCTTTTTCTTTGGCTGGTAATTTTCCAGTAGACCGTATCGCTTTTTGTGCTTCCTCACGTTTAGCAAGCAGCATGTCCTTTTCCTTAGAGTGCTCTTGCCAATACGCTTCTTTCCTTCTGATAGCCTCCTGTTTCTTCTCGGCCTCTATGCGTTCAGCTTCCTTCCTTCTCTGTTCAGCCCGTTCCTTTTCCAAACGTGTTTCTTCTGCTATGGTCCTTTCGGTAGCCTGGATATTGCTTAAAAAAGCTTTTTGAATATTGATATTCAGTTGTCGCAGTTCCAATGTAGCCTCTCTGGTGTTTTGTGTGATATCTGCAAATGCCGAGGCTAACCTGGCAATAAAATATCTCAGCATGAGTATGTCAGCAGCAATACCTATAATAATCAAAAACAAAGGAAAGCTTTCTTCTTCTCCTGCTGCCAGCGCAAAAAAAGCCAAGATAAAGAGTAAAGCTGCCAAAATCCAGCCAATGATTATTATGATTGATGACCATCCCCTCAGCTTGTTTTCAATGTGTTCATTCATGGCCTATTCCTCCTAGTTGTTTTTTCACCAGTATACTCCTTACATTTTCGAATGTCAATAAAACTATACAACTAACGAACATTTATTATCCTATATTGTTCTATAATATGGACAGTAGGGGTGATAATGTGATAGGTGATACCATTCAAACCTTACGAAAGCATGCTGGATATTCTCAATCAGAACTTGCTAGGAAACTTTCTGTAACACGTTCTTCTGTAAATGCCTGGGAAAGTGGTCTATCTGCGCCAACTGCCGCCTTTATCGTAGACCTTGCAAAACTTTTCCATGTTAGCACTGACCGCATATTAGGGCTAGAGGAATCTAACAAGCTAAGTTTATCTGGCCTTACTGAGCAAGAAATCCACATACTGTATAGTTTACTTGACTACTTTGATAAATCCAAAGAACGTGAATAATTCCATATTGAACCTTAAAATTCAATCTCCCCAGAACTTAGCCAACCAACTAAGCCTGGGGAGTTTCTTTTTCCCATATGCCATTTTCAGGTAAAGCCACTCTAGGTCAACCAGATACAGCGTTTATTTCCTGACCCGTAGAAATATCTGCATCATTCGCCCCATCTTTCTCGCTCACCCCATATAGCCCCTTTAATTTCTTGTGGAGTTTGACTGCTGACTGATAACGTCTTAGCGCACCATCAGGAACCCTCCCGAAAGCTCCCGGAATATCTTTCCAATCATCAGGCTTTGCCTCTACAATGTGGTTCTCTAGCTGCTTGTCCATATACTCCAGAATCTTTTGTGACAATCGATCAGCAGCTTGCCTCTGGTTAAACCCTTTTAAATACCTCTCCGCTTTTTTCTCGTCGATAACTCTGTACTCGATTTCCCGCCAGAACGCGATATCCCCAAACAGGAGGGGCCTCAGTTTATTGTCAATCTTATTGTAAATCTGAACTAACCGTGGATTTTGGAAAAATAAACCCGACTTTGTGATGAGTTCTTCCCCATCCACAACTGGCAGTTTATCCAAATGGCGATATTCCTTCATAACACATTGCCTCACATAGAACTGGTAATTCTCAATAGCTGCCTCTTGCTCTGGGGAACATATAACGGGATTCTCTCCAGCACGTAGCAGTTGATAGTCAAGAGAATACGCCTTATCAATTCCAAAAATCAGATGTTCGGCCAACTCGGCATTTAACACAGAATTTTTCTGACTGGCCTCCCCTTCAATGGCCCTACGGTGTTCTTCCCACCCTTCAATTTCTTCCGCTTTGCTCATGGGTCTGGTTCTATAGTCCTCCATCGTGAGCGAAGTATCCGGGATGATTTTATAGTGAGCCTCATACTGTACGGTTCCTTCCCTATGTAAAGCCTCCAGGTTGCTTTTCAGGATATCCTTCACCTTCTCGGATATGATACTGCGATATTCCTTTTCACCAGGGGCCATAAACTCATTTCGTTTCCATAAATTATAGTCCAGCTCATTGGTCTGCCGCTCTAATTGCTTCATCAACTCGGAATTGTTTTTCTTCAATTCGTCGAAATACCTGGAGAATACACCTACTTGATTCGCCAGAGTAGAGTATTTCCCCTCAAACGTTCCCAAGCTCACCAGCAGCGGCTTTATATCGTCAGCATATATTCCATGTTTTCCCCTGCCGTCATTTTCTTTAGGCAGTGGTGGATTGTGAATTTTGGTAACAATCACAGCATTTTTCTTGACACACGACGGGTCCGCTTCACATAGTTTCCGATATTCCAAATAACGAGATAGGTTAGCTTTGACTATATCCAGGTTATTCTTTCCTGTAGGTGGTTTCCTGCCTGTAACCGCACAAAATAGTTTAGAAAATGAAGGAAATATTGCATTTATGTCGATATTTCGCGTTTCATAATTATATTGAGTTAATTTCTTTTCCATGTATCACTCCTTTCATAGAAAACCAATTCACAAAACACTGGTACTTCTTCCCTGTTTATATTAACTATTATTATAGGGAGGTAAGAAGTACCATAAAATTTTCGGATGGTCAAAGTGTGGTACTTTTTCGGTCCCCTATATATTAGATAGCTAAACTTCTTGCGGATATTTAAGCAACTGTTTATTACTCTTTCCTACTGCATTTTATCGCCCTCCTCCTCTTATCCGAAAGCCAAATAGAACCCTCGCCAGAATCATCCAGCGAGGGCTCAACATTAGGTGTTATCCCCAGACCGCTTTCATCATCTCAGTCAAAGTGCCATCTCATATTCCAAATTCCGTGTTCCAGTCAAGTTCCGTGTTCTTTACCATTGGGCCCGGGGCTAACTGATGAGTACATATTACCATACATCGTTCCATTTGTCAAGGCGATTTTGGAATTACTCATCCGAAAAATGATTAGTTTATCTAAAATTTTAGATTAATTCATTTTAATTTGTGAAGAAAAGTTATGAACAAATTGCACAATGCCTTGACACCCAGCTATCTCTAGGTGTATAATACCTGTGATAAATAAATTTTGAAAGGGGAACCAGAAATGACTACTTCAACAAAAATCCTAACCCACTATGGCTAGACGCCACTCGCACGATGCGCCTTATCACAACGTATCTGCGTGGCGAAGAAAGGAGAAATTATGCCACGCCCAAAGAAAAAGATTACAGCTCAGAACAAGAAGCCTGAACCGGGAAGAAAAGCAAACGGTACGGGTTCCCTTAGACAGATAATCAGAAATGGTAACGCCTATTGGGAGGGCCGATTCTCAGTAAAGGACCCCGAAACCGGAAAGCTGAAACAGCATTCTATCTCTGGGAAAAATAAAACCGAAGTCGAGAAAAGATTACGCAAGGCACTTGTAGAAGCCGAAGAAGGAACCTATGTAGAACCCTCCAAAATGACCGTGGGCCAATGGCTGGACATTTGGCTGGAGACTTATCTGAGCAGTGTACGGCCTTATACGGTCCTGAGCTACACCCAGCACGTCAACAATCATATCAAACCAGCACTTGGCGAAATAAAGCTCGATAAGCTGCACACCCATTCGATTCAGCAGTTTTACAATCGTCTCGGAATGGCGCATGGGGATAAACCTGGGCTGTCCCCTAAAACTGTGCAAAATATTCACGGAGTGCTTCACAAAGCGTTGCAGCAAGCGGTTAAAATCGGCTATCTGCGTATAAATGCTTCGGATGCCTGTGAATTACCCAGGGCAGAAAAAACGGAAATCAAGCCTCTGAGCGAAGAAGAAATTCAAATCTTCATGAAAACCATAAAGGGCCATAAATTTGAAACCGTCTTTTTGGTGCTGATGTTTACTGGCATACGCCGTGGGGAGGTTTGCGGTTTGACCTGGGACCATGTAAACTTTGAGAGAAATACCATCTACATCAACCGACAACTCCAACAGATTCCAGGTCAGTCTGGAGTTTTTCACCTTACGCCTACAAAGAATGGAAAAGGACGTACTATTACCGCCGCCGCCTTTGTTATGGATGCTCTGAGGCAGTACAAGGTTCAGCAGACAGAAGCACGATTAAAAGTCGGACCCGATTGGCAGGACGAAGGATTTGTATTCACAAATCACCTGGGGCGGCATCTTTCTCCCAACACGGTCTATAACAACTACAAGCGGTTAATGGCCTCTATTGGCTTACCGCAAGCCCGGCTCCATGATTTGCGTCATACCTATGCTACCATTTCTCTTGATGCTGGGGACGATATCAAGACGGTACAGGAGAATTTAGGGCACCATACCGCCGCCTTTACTTTGAGCCAATACGCCCATTCCACGGAGAAGATGAAAACGGAGAGTGCTGCCCGGATGGACCAATTTATCAAAGGGGTTTCCGGCGCATAAGCAGAAATTAGGGAAACTGTTGGGAAATTGATGGGAAACCAAAAAGAAAAAAGCCTGTAACCATTGAGATTACAGACTTTTTCGTGGTGGAGGTGGCGGGAGTTGAACCCGCGTCCGAAAGCACTTTAACGGGACTTTCTCCGGGCGCAGACGGTGATTGCGGAGGGCCTTACCCCTCCTGTTCCCCTCGGAGACGGCACATCGTCACGCCGTCAATTCAGGTGAGCTTCATGATGTGTGGCACAGGCAAAGCTTACTGTACGCACATTTACCGCTAAACGACGCCCTTCCCGGCTCGCGGTCCTTCCGGGTCGGACGGCTGCCTTTAGTTAGGCAGCAACAGCAACAGTGTTGTTGTTATTTGATTTATAATTTGCCCGTTTTATGGCGGTCAGGCGCCGCCGCCCGCTGGTCCCGCCTCCATACCCCCGTCGAAACCCTTACACCCCCGGATGTGTCGCAAAGTCCGCTATGCTCCGTTCCCGCCAAGCGCCTTCGGCGGTTGGCGAGAACTGCGCCCGCTCCCTTGCTCCACTTCTTCAAGGGGGATCGGGCTCCCCCTTGAGCAACCCCCACCCCCCTGCGGGGGGACGAGGGAGGAAAGACGGGGGATGGGAACGGGGGACTTGCGCGGGGTCTTGGTCTTTTGGGTGTTTGCAGGTGGAATCGTTAAATTAGTATAGCACAGGTTTGGACCGGTGTGTGTTACGGTTTTGTGACATTTGGGAGAGAGGCCCTTGAGAGGCCCCCTTCATCTTGTCTTTTCTGCTCAGGTCTTGACAAACTTGACTAAAAGCTGGAAGGGAGTCAGTTTGGCCAGGAGGCGGTAGAATTTATACAGAAGCTTGGGGGTGTAGATCGTGCGGCCCGCTTTGGCGGCGCGGAGAGCGCCCCCGGCTACTCTTACCTGGTCACAGTAAGGCAGGAATTCAAAGGTGCTGGAGCGGCCCGTGATTCCGGCCAACGGGAGAAACTCCGTCGCCATGGGACCGGGACAGACCGCCGTGACGCTGACCCTGCGGCGGCGCAGCTCCTCGTTCAGGCCTACCGTGAAATGGGAGACGTAGGCCTTGGTGGAGGAATAGACCGTCATCCGGGGATTGGGGCAGAAGGAGGCAATGGAGGACACATTCAGGATATGGCCCCCCTCGGGCATATAGGGGAGAACCAGGTTGGTCACGGCAGTCAGGGCCCGGACGTTCAGGTCCACCATCCGGGTCTGGGAAGCGGTGTCCATCTCCCCTACCCGGCCCAGATAGCCGCAGCCCGCGCAGTTCACCAGCAGGGACACCTCCGGCTTCTCCGCCGCCAGGCGGTCTTTTAAGGAGACAAAGCTCATGGGGTCGCACAAGTCCAGGGCCAGGCAGGTGGTATGGCGGCCCGGCAAACTGATCGCCAGGCTCTCCAGCCGGTCCTCCCGGCGGGCGATGAGCCAATAACACGCGATGTCGGGAAACACGTCCTCGATTTGGCGGGCCAGCTCCCGGCCCAGGCCGGAGGACGCGCCGGTGATGATGGCGGTTTTCATGGCTTCCTCCTTCTCATGCGCTTTGTTTTGTTCAGCGGGTCTCCGGTTCGGGATAATCCACGCCCTTGGTATCCACGCGAATGGACTGGATGACCACGGGCTTCTTGGGCTTGTCGTCCATCATGCTCCGGGGGACCCGGGAGATGGCGATGGCGTCGTCCACGCCCTCAATGACTTGGCCGAAGGCGGCATACTCACCGTCCAAGTGCCCTGCCGGGGCCACCATGACGAAGAACTGGCTCCCGGCGGAATCCGGGGCCATGGTCCGGGCCATGGAAAGGACGCCTGTAGCGTGCTTCAAGTCGTTCTGGGCGAAGCCGTTGGAGGCAAACTCCCCTTTGATTTCATAGCCGGGCCCTCCCATGCCGGTGCCGTCCGGGCAGCCGCCCTGGATCATGAAGCCGGGAATGACCCGGTGGAAGGTTAAGCCGTCGTAAAAGCCCTTGTTGGCCAAGGTGATGAAGTTATTCACCGTGTTGGGGGCCTTTTCGGGATAGAGCTCGGCGGTCATTTTTTTGCCGTCCTCCATGAGGATGGTGGCGATTGGATTGCTCATGCCGGTCGCTTCCTTTCTGTGCTTTTATTATTTCCAAGCTTAAAACTCGGAAATAATCCATTTGATTTAAGCCGTTTTGCTCGCCGCTGTAAACAGCGGCAACCGCAAAACATGGCACATATTACTTCCGGCCTTTCCGTTCGGAAGTAATATATAGTTTCTTTAAAATTTATCGCGCTTTCATGGCCCGGTCGATCTCCCGTTTGGCGTCCCGCTGGGCGGCGGCGGACCGCTTGTCGTAGTTCTTTTTGCCCTTGCACAGGCCCACCTCCACCTTGACCCGGGAGTCCTTAAAGTACACGGACAGGGGGACCAGGGTATAGCCGTCCTGCTTCACCAGGGCGTGGAGCTTCCGTATCTCCCGCTTGTGCATCAGCAGGCGGCGGGGCCGGACGGGGTCTTTATTGAAGATGTTCCCCTTTTCATAGGGGGAGATGTGCATCCCGTGGACGAAGAGCTCCCCTTCCTTTACGGAGCAGTAGGAGTCTTTCAAGTTCAGCGTTCCGGCCCGGACGGACTTGACCTCCGTGCCCGCCAGCTCGATGCCCGCCTCGTATTTCTCTTCCACATAGTAATCATGGTGGGCCTTCCGGTTTTGGGCGGCGATTTTCACGCCCTTCTTTTCCATCGCGGTCACCTCCTGGAAATCATGCCCGGTTTTTCCGGTATTTAGTATACCATGGTTTTCCCGTTCAGGCAAGGGGAGAATCTGGAGAACGGAAGCGGCCCCGGCTTTTTGCCGGGGCCGCATGTCTTGGGAATGGGTGCGTTTTCCTTGCTTACGCCGCGGGGAGAATCAGGATCTGGCCGATCCGGATGGCGGCGGGGTCCTTGACGGTGGAGCGGTTGGCGGCGTAGATGGCGCCCCACTTCGTTCCGGTGCCGTAGGTCTTCTGGGCGATGCTCCAGAGGCAGTCCCCGGCCTTGACGGTGTACGTCCCCTCGGAAACGGCGGGCGCGGGCTCCGGCTCGGGGGCAGACTCGGGCTCCGGTTCAGGCGCGGGCTCGGGGGCCGGGGCGGGCTCCGGCTCCGGTTCGGGAGCAGGAGCGGGAGCGGGTTCCTCAGCGGGCTCCTCGTCCTCCAGCGGGGGCAGGACGCCCTCGGATCGCAGGGCGGGGCCGTTCAAGGAGGCGATGTTGGGGGTGCGGCCGTCCTCGCTGGTGGGGATGGCAATCTCGCCGGAGCGGACCTTCTCGTAAATCAGATCCTTCTGGGGATCGTCCAGGTCCGCGCCCACGATCTTCCAGTTGTTGTCCACCTCGGGCATCAGGGGGCCGTCCAGGGATTCCACGTACTCCGTAATCATATCCCGGACCGCGCCGCCCTCGTACACCACGTCCGCCTCGTTGATGAGGCCCGCGGAAATCAGGCCGCCGTAGCGGTAGTTGTTCAGGGCCAGGACCATGGTGTCCGTGTCCTTCATGGGCTGTCCCTTGTAGACCACGTTCTGGATGCGGGACCCGGCGGGCTTGGAGATGTCGATCTCATAGTCCAGCCCCGCGAACATGTCGTAGTTGTACAGCCGGATATTGGGGTTGAAGCTGATGGTCACGTCGCCGGGCTGGTACTGGTTGAAGAAGTTCCCGGCCTTTTCCTCCATGATGGCCTTCATCTGTTTTCCGGTGACTTTCACGCCATAGAGGGTGTTGTCGTATTTGTAGATTTTCACGCTGTCCCGGTGCAGGAAGGGGCCCTCCTGGAGGTTGCTGGTGGAGTCAAACAGCGCCGCCAGGGACACGTCGGCTCCCGCCCGCTCCATCTGGACCTTGTTCACCAGGTCGGTTACCGCGTCATCTTCCAGAACCGCGGTGGGAATGCCGGGGAGAACTTCCAGATTCTCAATGAAGGTCTTGCCCACGGTGCCCACTTGCCGGGACGCCAGCTCCAGGCTCTTCGTATGGAGATCCTTGACCTGGGCCAGGAAGTCCGGGTCGGGGGTGGCCTCGGCGCAGTCCAAAAGCGCACCCTCGGCCTTCTCCACGGCCCAGCCGTCGCCGTCGGCCTTCAGGGTCAGGGTGACCTTGCTGACAAATTCGCCGTTGCTGCCGGGCTCCAGGACGGGGATGCCCCCAATGGTCTCATTGACCTTGGCGTGGGCGTGGCCGATGAAGAGGGCGTCCATCCGGTCGCCGTACTTCTCCGCCACTTCCCGCATGCCCGCGACGCCATATTCGCCGTCCAGGCCATAGTGGACGGAGCCAACAATCACGTCGGCCTTGCCTTCCAGCTCGTCCAGGATTTTGCCGATTTCCTCGTCGGGGTTTGTGATCTTCATGTTGTCATAGTGGCCCGGGTCGGATTTCTCCCACTGGGGGATGTGGGGCGCGTCCACGCCGAAAACCGCCACCTTCACGCCGTCCACCTCGAAGATCTTGTAGGCGTCGATCCAGCGGGAGCCGTCGGCCTTGTAGAAGTTACCGCCCAGGGTCACGCCCTGGAACTCCTCGATTTCCCGGGTGGTATACTTGAAGTCGAAGTTGAACTCATGGTTGCCCAGGGTCCAGGCGTCGTACTTCAAGTAGTTCATGGCCGCAATCATGGGATGGGGCTCCTCGTCCAGGAAGGCCTGGATGTAGTTGGCCTGGGTGGTGTCGCCGGTGTCCAGCAGGAGCAGGTCCGGGTCCGCCTCCCGCTCCGCCTTGATGATGGCGGCGGCATGGGCCATGCTGGTTTTGTTTTCCTTGTTGGAGGCATAGTCAAAGGGATTGACCATGCCGTGCAGGTCGCTGGTTTGGAGAATGGTGACGGTTTTCCCGCCCTCCTCCGCCGCCAGGGCGGGGACGGACAGCCCCGCCAGCATGGCCAGGACCAGCACCAGCGCCAGGAACTGCTTGCGCGCGGTGTTTCGCATAAAAATGACCTCCCGTTCTTTCTTTTCCTCTTTGTGGAAACTATGTGTTTTTATTATACGACGCCTTCTTCCAAAAAGCAATCGTTTTTGTGAAAATTAACCATTGACTTTACCCCTTTAAAGCTGTATAGTACAAAAGCGTCAAAGGAATACTTTGCGATGGAAGGCGGTCCCGCCTGCGGACGGGCCGCTTTTTATCATGAACCCGGCAAAACCGCGCACACTATAAGAACATAAGGAGATTGGAAACCATGAAGAAGAAACTGCTTGCGCTCGTTCTGACTCTGGCCATGGCCCTGAGCCTGGCCGCCTGCGGCGGCTCCAGCGAGTCCTACAAAATCGGTATCTGCCAGCTGGCCCCCCACCCGGCGCTGGACGCCGCCACTCAGGGCTTTACCGAAGCGCTGAACAAGCTGCTTCCCGGCCAGGTGGAAATCGATTCCCAGAACGCCGCAGGAGATACCCCCACCTGCGCTACCATCATCAACGGCTTTGTCTCCGGCGGCGTGGACCTGATTATGGCCAACGCCACTGCTCCCCTCCAGGCCGCCGCCTCCGCCACTGCCGACATTCCGGTGCTGGGCACCTCCATCACCGAGTACGGCGTGGCCCTGGGCATTGAGAACTTCTCCGGCACCGTGGGCAGCAACGTCTCCGGCACCTCCGACCTGGCGCCCCTAGACCAGCAGGCCCAGATGATCCATGAATGGTATCCCGACGCCAAGACCGTTGGACTGATTTACTGCTCCGCCGAGCCCAACAGCCAGTATCAGGTGGACAACGTCCAGAACTATCTGGAGGAGATGGGCTACGCCTGCACCCAGTATCCGTTCTCCGACACCAACGACATGGCCTCTGTGGTCCAGAGCGCCGTGGACGCCTCCGACGTCCTGTATGTCCCCACGGACAACACGGCGGCCAACAACACGGGAATCATTGACAACATCTGCCGGGGCGTGAAGCCCGTCTTCGCCGGAGAGGAAGGCATCTGCGGCGGCTGCGGTGTGGCCACCCTGTCCATCAGCTACTATGACATCGGCTATAAGACCGGCGAAATGGCCGCGGACATCCTGACGGGCAAGGCCAAGGTATCCGAAATGGCCATCGAATACGCGCCCCAGTTCGTCAAGAAGTACAACCCCGCCACCTGCGAGGCCCTGGGCCTCACCGCCCCCGAGGGCTACGAGGCCATTGTCACCGAGTAAAGCGTTCTCACAGGGGAGGGCGGGAAGCCCTCCCCTGCTTCCTTCCATTTGGGATGCGGAAAGAAACGCCCTAATTTCAAGAGAGGTCGTGAAATCAGATCATGCTGAGTTTCCTCAACGCCTTACCGGGGGCCATGTCCCAGGGTCTTATCTGGGGCATCATGGCCATCGGCGTATACATCACCTATAAGATTCTGGACATCGCGGACCTGACTGTGGACGGCTCCTTCTGCACCGGCGGCGCGGTGTTCGTCATGCTGTTCTCCGGTGGAGCCAACGTCTGGGCGGCGATGCTGGCGGCCCTGCTGGCGGGCATGCTGGCGGGCCTGGTTACCGGATTGCTGAATACCCAGTGCGGCATCCCCGCTATTCTGGCGGGCATCCTGACCCAGCTGGGGCTGTACTCCGTCAACATGGCCGTCATGGACTTCAAGGCCTCCGTGGCCATCAACGTCACCCAGGCGGACACCCTGGAAAAGCTGCTGGTCTCCCTGCGCTTCGTCCAGGGGGCCATCCGGGGGGACTTTCCCCTCTGGCGGCACCCCATTTTGGTGGTGGGCCTATTCACCGTGGGCCTCATTGCCCTGCTGTACGGCTTCTTCGGCACAGAGCTGGGCTGCGCCCTCCGGGCCACGGGCTCCAACGGCAGTATGGCCCGTGCCCAGGGCATCGACACCGACTTCTGCAAGGTGCTGGGCCTGATGATCTCCAACGGCCTGGTAGCCCTCTCCGGGGCGCTTCTGTGCCAGTACAACGGGGCCAACGAAATCAACGTGGGCCGGGGCGCCATCGTCATCGGCCTGGCGGCGGTCATCATCGGCCAGGTGCTGTTCAGCAAGCTGTTCCACAACTTCGCGCTGAAGCTGCTGGCGGTGGCTATTGGGGCCATCCTGTACTACATCGTCATCCAGGCGGTGCTGGCCGTGGGCCTGAACCCCAACTATCTAAAGCTCCTCTCCGCCCTGGTGGTGGCGGTGTTCCTCTCCCTGCCCTATTGGAAGGGCAAGTATTTCCACGCCAAGGTCAAGACGGGAGGCGCCAGCCATGCTTGAAGTAAAAGAAATCTGGAAGGTTTTCAACGCCGGGACGGTCAATGAGAAACAGGCCCTCCGGGGCGTGAGCCTGACGCTGAAGGACGGGGACTTCTGTACCGTCATCGGCGGCAACGGGGCGGGCAAATCCACCCTTCTGAACGCCGTGGCGGGGACCTGGACCGTGGACGGCGGGTCCATCTCCATCGGCGGCGTGGACGTAACCCACCTGCCGGACCACAAGCGGGCCCCTTATATCGGCCGGGTCTTTCAGGACCCCATGCTGGGCACCGCGCCTACCATGCAGATTCTGGAGAACCTGGCCCTGGCGGCCCGCCGGGGCCAGAGGCGGGGCCTCCGCTGGGGCGTGACCAAGGCGGAGAAGGAGCAGTACCAGGAGATGCTGAAAAATTTGGACCTGGGGCTGGAGGATCGGCTGACCAGCAAGGTGGGCCTCCTCTCCGGCGGACAGCGCCAGGCGCTGACGCTGCTGATGGCCTCCTTGAAAAAGCCCAAGCTGCTGCTGCTGGACGAGCACACCGCCGCCCTGGACCCCAAGACGGCGGCCAAGGTGCTGGAGCTGTCGGACCGCATCGTGGCGGAAAGCCATCTCACTACCATGATGGTCACTCACAATATGAAAGACGCCATCCAGCACGGGAACCGGCTCATCATGATGTACGACGGAAAAATCGTCATCGACGTC
>Ga0224748_10330_pt1 | contig 14240 bp, 11 predicted proteins | sample LIM_F_Water_Neg_FD_182074 | JGI IMG/M metagenome (GOLD analysis project Ga0224748, IMG submission 182074) | Enriched cells from gastrointestinal tract of the lab mouse from Pacific Northwest National Laboratory (PNNL), Richland, Washington... | ecosystem: Host-associated > Mammals > Digestive...
CATATCAGCACCAGCTTCCGTCTCTTCTTCCGCTGCCGCTCCCTTTTGCGGCTCTGAAAAGATATCCGGCTTTTCCTCCATGGATTTCTTTAAATCCTCTATGAAGCTGTTCTGCCTTGAAAGGCTTTCCTTTAATTCCCGTACTGCTTCCGTGATAAACTGCATCTTCTCCCCAAACTTTTCAGGGAGAAGCTCCCGCTCCTGCATAAGGGGCAATATCTTCTCCCGTAAGTCTATGGGAAGCATATCCTTCTGATAGGTTTCCTTTAATGCATGGAGCGGTATGCCTGATTTCAGGGCTTCCAGTATAATCCGCCCGGTCTCCCCCTGATGAATAGCGGAGAGGAATGATGCCACCTCCACGCCATAATCTTCCTTCATGGCTGTGAACATATTTTCCATGGTCTCCGCCGGAAGTGCTGTGTCTTCAAAAAGCTGTAAGTAATCTGCACTGATTCCATAAGCAATAGCATCCATCACAATCTTAAGTTCTTCCCCGCAGAAATCTTTTGACTTGAAATAGGCAGCCTGTTCCTGCCTCGTCATATCCCTTAAGTTTTTACCCATCTGATGATTTCCTTTCCGATCGTTCCGTTATTTTTATCTTATCCGTTCCGGCTGTTCTTGTTTTTCATTTTGGGCTGGCTGCTTTTCCATGTGGCCTATAGCCGTCTGGGCTGATTTATTTTCTGTTTCCGGATTTTCTATTTCCAGAAATTTCTCTTTTTCTGTATCACCCCCTTTCCGTGGATTTTCTGTCTCCATTTCTTTTTCCGGAATATCTGCTTCCTTTGTATTTTGCTTAGGTATATTCGATATTTCTGGTATTTCCGGCTCCGGCATTGTCCTCTCAATTACCTGTGTCCTGCCCTCTCCATAGAGGATACTATCTATCAGGTTTTCCTCTTTCTTAATCTCTTTTTTGCTTTTTGCGACTGATGCAAGCTGATTCTGCACCGTCTCTTTCATCTCCATAAGCTGCCCCACAGTGTAACCCTTTTCCGCCAGAGCTTCCACTGCTTCCTTCCACTTCTCATAATAAGGCGCATAAAAAGTGCTCCCCTCTTTGTAATAGGAAGCACGGGCCTCATTTTCTTCAATTATTTTGAGCAGGGCAAGGGCTGGTTTATGTGGATACCGCCACTTATAAATCTGGTGCCTTTCTTCATCTAAGTTTTTTATCCGTGTATCAAGAATGTTTCTCCGCCCCTTTAAATCATCTGCGGAGCGAATGTTATACTTACAAAGATACAGGTACTGCGACTGCAATTTTTCAAACCTCGCCGCCTCTTCTTTGTACCGCCACATCTGGCTGTAAGGTTTCCGCTTAAGCTGGCCGGTACGGTACATCTTTGCAAAGAAAGCTTTCTGGTACGGCGTTGGCGGCACATATTTTCTGTAATTCTTCCTGCACCTGACAATCCTTGGGGTGAGGTTTTCTGTCTTACGGCTCTTATGTTGAACACCTTTTTCAATCTGGCTCTCTATGCATTGCTTTGTATAATAAGCTGAAATATCTGTCAGCCGGATAAACCTTTTTTCCCCCATAGGCTTTATATAGATCTCCCCCGATTGCCGCCTTATCTCATACCCTTTCAGTTCCATTAATTTCAGGAAATTCTCATAGCTGTTGGCAAAAGAAATGGAATCCTCCACATCCAAAGTGATCTGGCGATTCCATTTGAAAATACCCTGTTTTGTTTTATCCCATTTCTTTGGCTCTTTTTCCGTGCCGACTTCGATATCCTGTATAGAAAGACCGTACTCTTTACAAAGTTCATTTACAATCGGCTGAATCTCCCTCGCCCAATCCCCTTTTTCGTATCGGTACTTTTTCCCTGTACACCATGAAACGCTGTTGAAAAGGATATGGGAATGCACGTGCTGTGTATTATCGTGGGTAGCGTAAAGGCATTGGAAGTCATCCCCAAAATATCTCTCCACAAACTTCTGCGTAATCTCCATGGCTGTCTCCGGCCTTACTTCCTGTTTCTTGAAGGATATGATAAAGTGGTAGCCCTGCCGTTTATCTGTTTTTCCGTATTTCCGCTTAACAGAAAGCATTTCCTGTAATGCGGTATCTACGCCGCAGTTATGGCTCCCCACCAGTACGCCCTCCTGCGTCTTTTCTGCGTCCGTGATGTAGGAAACGGCATTTGCAAGATGCATTGCCATGTAACGTTTTCCTGTCTGGTGGATGCAGGATATCTTTGTGATTGCGATATAAACCTCCTTAACACATTGTTTTTAAAAACTTCCCCCAATTTTATTCCTTTTCTATAAGTGAATCATTTTCTTCACCTAATATAAGTATATCAATATATGATTTTAATTCTTCAAATAGTTTAGGGTATTCTTCCTTACTCAATGCCGCATACTTATTATCCAAGAATAAATAATTAGCATTTTTAAATTCAACCCCATTCAAAACAACTGCGTTGTCTTTAAATTCTAACCCATTCATGCCTACACATCCCAATATCAACTGCATTTCACTTGGCTTTTTATCCCTTATAAATTCTAATATTTTTTTAATATTCTGCTCGTCTTGCTCATCCTGTAAAGGTGAATCAATGACAATAGGACATGCTATCGTACTCGAATAGGCAGTCATTGTATTCAATATTGCATAATAGTATGCTAATAACGCCCTTGATAAATCGCTGCCACTTTCTTTAATTTGACAACTTATTGATTTATACGCTGTCTCCATTAATTTCTGTACATCCAGAGAATGCAAATTTTTTCTCATATTATCTATATAATAGTTTATTATACCGTCCTTATGCTTTGGATTATTATAGATATCCATTTCCTTATCAATACTATCTAACTGCTCTTGTAGCTTATTAATTTTAATGCTGATTTGAGCCATTTCCCGTTTCAAATTCACATTAAAACTTTTCTTTCCAACTGAATCTACATAATCCCGAAATTTTATCTTTTCCTTTTTTCTGTCAAGTATAGCTTCAATATTATTTTTTTCTTCTGAATAGTCTTTGAATCCCTCCTTTTCCGCTTCTATTTTCTTATTTATACTAAATAATTTCTCTTGAAGTTCTAAAATTACCTGATAACAGCGATCTTCATCCTGGGCAATCGAAAATCTCCCTTCTATTGAATTTTTATGAACACATCCACAAGTTGGACAAACAATTTCCTTTGGTTGCAATTCTGCATATTCTAAATCTTTTCGTAATTCTTTTTGCGTTTTCGTTGCAATATTTATTTGATGTTCAATCAAAATTTTTTCATCAAATAACTTATTGAGATTACTTTTATATCTATCCTCTTTTTCTGATAACCTTGATAGAGATGTAACTAATTCATTGATTTCAGCTTTAAAATCAGAGATATTAACATCGACATCAAGATTAGTCACTTTTGTTTCATTGATGGTTCGATTATATACCTTAGAAATCACTTTCAGTTCGTTATCTAAATCACTTTTCTGATCTTGCAAAATAGCTTTCTTAGCTTTCTCCTCATAATATTTATTTGGTCTAATACCCGTATGATATTCAACTAAATCTTTCCTCCATTTCTTAAATGCACTCAAACGTTCAAATGAACACCAATTTGCCTTCCATCCTGCATCTTGATCAATATAATACGGCAAAAAATAAAAAGACGGAAAAGGTGTCTGGCTTTCCAAGCTGGAAGAATGAACCAATTTTAATTTAAAATCCAAAAAGTTCACATAAAATTCTGCTAATTCTTTACCAGTTCCGTTAAAAGACTGAACCAATTTCATTTCTCCATCAAACAATGCTACAATTCGATCTTTTCTCATGATACAATAATCTACGCCATCTTTTACAAATTTGAGAATAGTTATCGGCTGTATCTTTTTCCATTCAAAGTGGAAATTAATTGGTTCAGCTCCCAATGCATAATATAAACTTTTGATTACACAGGACTTTCCTGTGTCATTTTGCCTACTGGTAACTATTGTAATATCAGCGTCAAGATTTATTCTCCTTGCGCTTTTTTCCACTAAGGATATTATTATCAATTCCTTGAATAGTAGTTTTCTCATAGTTTTTATTCCTCAAATTTCTTATTAGTTTCTGAAAATTTTTAATTTCTCTTTCTTTGCTATTCATCATCAGGACTCCATGATTTTAATTCTAATAAAATTGCAGCCTTAACATATGCGTCATCTATACCAATAATTTTATATGGATACCCTTTATTTAAAGAGTATTTACTAAATATCGAATACATCATCTTTATATACGCTGCATCTTCTTCATCATTTATTAATTTACAGATATCATTTTGCAATTCCTGTACAATTTCATTACTTGCATCTAATCTTTGCAATTCGTAATCTACCCATTTCTTTTTTATTCTGGATATTTCTTTAAATCCAATACCATTTGACGACAATTCCTGCTCAACATCTTTCCACTCTGTATATTGCTTGCTACTTTTTATCAGTAAATTAATTAATTTTTCAAAATCGGCTCTTGTGACAGCTTTATATTTTAGTATCTCCTCAAAACTGCCAACTTCCCATTCATAATCATTTTTCTTTTTAAACTCCGAAAATAAAATACCATAAGCAGCATTTGCATTTACATCATATTTTCCATTCTCATATTTTGAAAAAAAATCTACTAATTTCCCTTTAGTATAGGTATCATGTCCGCTTGCTCCCAGTTCCGTTACTCTAAGATATGTAAGATTGGCTTTATCTTTTAAATTTACGTTCAACTCTTCTTCTACTTTCTTAAAAATACCAACCTTCTCTTTCTCATCTAACTCCTCCAAGGAAATGGAAATTTTTTCTGTACTTTTTGTTTTATCCGCCAGTTTCATGTCAAAAGTTGCATTACTAACCAAGTTTAGACTTATATCAAAATCTCCAAAAACCGTATAATTGTATAGCAATTTCCCCAATATAGACATTTTATCGGTTTCACGTTTGATTAAAGTGGCCTTTGTCCAAACCCCTGATCTTTTACTTTTTATTTGATAAAATCCTATCTTATCAGGTGAAATATCCGAATCCAGAATCAAAATATCATCATGAAAATCTAAAACAATAACATAATTATCTTCTTCCAATTGAAGCTCTAACGCCTTACATAATGCCCAATCTTTTTGATAATCAAATCGATTGGCTGATCTTGATCCACTTGTTTCTCTTGGTTTATTATCTATTAGTTTTTCTTGAATTGTCATAATTTTCTCTTTATCCCATTACCATACAATTTTAACATTGAATAAGTTTTGATATATAAATTAAAAATATTGTACCATATTTTGTATTTTTATGCCACACTACTCATTTGTGTTGATATACGGAACTATTGTACATTATAGGATACTCTATAATATTCTACATTTTCAAAAACATATCTCTACACATCCTCATCAAATCTTTTATTTGAGAAATATCTTTCTTCAAATTTTCCCTATCATTTTCGTTATATATATGTGAATTATTATTTTTACTATCTGATTCACATTCACACCAATCTTATTTATTTCATTATGCAAACGCATTATTTTTACTTCCAGTTCCTTATTCCTTGGATTTTCTGATTGGTTCAGAAGCAGGTGGCGGATATATTCCGATTCGTTCATATTTTCAGCTTTGGAATATTCTGCTAACAGCCTTGCTGTCTCTTCCGTCAGTTTGAAGTGCTTCCGTATCACATTTTCGCTTTTCGGTCTTGCCATCCGAATCTCCCTCCTTTTTGGGGATAGGGCGTTCCACGGAACGCCGCAAGATACGCATTTCGTGGGCACGAAATGCAAATCTTGTCGGGGAGTACCCCGACCCCCCTCATAATCCACTAATTTTATGGCAATAGCGCCAAATCTGCTGCATCTGACGCCAATTCACTATCCCGTAGCGCCAATCCGGTTATTTTTTACGCCAATTAATTTTTACTGACGCCAATCTGAAATATATTTACGCCAGTGAAATTCATCCATTTTTTCTGTTACGCCAGTCTGATGTCAGATTTCCTTTCCGTTACGCCAAATCGTCTGATTTTTACGCCAGCCGGAACCCAATTTGTTCTTTTTGACTGCACCGTGACGCTTTTTTGCCTTTTCCTTTTCTTCCTTCCCCAAATACTCCGCTCCCGGCGAGTGTACCGGGGAGTGCGGGCAGTGTCAAGTATTTTAGTCCTAGCCGAAAATCCTTGACACCGCCCACCCTCCCCGGTATTAGACAGCCAAGCGGAAGTATTTGGGGGTGTCGGCTATTCGCCGCACTTCCCACAGGCCTACCTTCCCATGGCTTCCAGATAATGGGGGCTACGATCTGCCACTGACATTACTTTCCTTTTCGGAAAACGGTACATTTTGGATAACTCCTTCCTTTCTTCCGTTGAGATAAATTCCGGCAATTCCCTATCTCCTGCCTGTCCTTTCAACAAGCGAGAAAGGTGATGCCTGTCTACTGCTTCCAGAAAACAGGATAGCTTGCTGTCTATGGAGTGAAAGACCTCCGCATCTTTTTCTGTCTTTGCGCCTGATGCTTTTGCCTTTGCCTCCTGCTTCATGGCAACAAGTAGTTCTCTGGAACAAAATACAGGCTTTTCATTGATGAGGATATCCAGCATTTTAGCCCAATCCTTTTTCATCAAATATAGTGGATTTTTGTCTCCGGCCTGTGCATCATGGGCGTAGCTGATATCTCCTTGCTTTCGCAGGACATATCTGGGTAAATCAAATTTTTTTGCTTTTGCCGCCAGCTCCGAGGATATCCTTATGTAGCCCTCCTGTGCCATCTGCTCTTTGAATTTGGATATGCGCTCTTCATCCGGCGAACCATATAGAAATCTGGTCTGCCGTATTGCCAGCAGCAGCTTCATATCCTCCATAAATGGCCTGAAAAATGCCCACGGCTTTACGGGTAAGGTTCGTTCCCTTTTCCTTCGGGCTTCCCTGACCGCCGCTGAAAGGGAACGCTCATTTATGGCTTCATAGGAAGCGGAATAAACTTCCCTCCGCAATGCCAGAAGGGTATCGGCTACAGACGTATAATGGATGGTGTTCACTTTCTCCCCGAATGGCCCTTTGATATATTTCTCTGTTTTCAGCGGGCCTTTGTCTATTGTTCCGTCTGTATATGTAACAGTGATAGCTTTTCCCTTTACCTGTTTCTCCTTAATCTCCATGGATAACTTCCGGCTGTCCAGTACCGCTATATCCGTCTTACCGGATGCTTTCACATGGACTGCAAAAGATACAGGCATATCAGAGAAATAGCAGACTGACCTTACCAGAAGGTTCTCCATGGTATCCTTTAAATATATTTCCCGTTCCTTCAGGCAGAATGCACGTTCCGAATCCCAATGGATCAGGTAATGCCCCTCTGCCCTTAGTTGCTCAAAATCTAGTGGCAGCTTTCCGTCTCCGCCCCTGAATGAATGCAGGAACACTGATAATTCCACGTCATTCATCCTGTATTCTTCCAAGATTACCTCCGCTCATTTATTTTTTTGAGAATCAATTTCCTGTTTTACGCTGGATTTTTTTGCCTGTTCACGTGCCATACAAATCATGGTTCACCTCTGCCCGGTAATAGCTGTCCATTGTTGCCGGAGCGTTATACAACGCCGTCAGCAGGTAGGCCTTGATATTCCCTACCTTCGTGGTGTTATTGTCGATACAGTCAAAGACATACTCCACATGGCTGGAATTGATTTTTAAAAACCGGCTCCTGACTATCTCTCTGGGGAAATCGTCTCCCGCAATGCGGATATAAGGGCGTTTTGACAGGACTACTTCCAGCATCAGTTCCACAGTTTCGTCCATCCGCTGTTTTCCGTGCCGCTCCGCAAGGATACTGTACTCGATATTCTCACAGATAATTTCACGGTATGCATCCACAAGTTCCGTCTTGTTCTCCCCATCCATCCTATCTATCCCATCATGGCGGCCTGCCGCCTCCGGCTCCGCCGGATAGATTGATTGATCTGTATTTAATCCGTCAATATTTAATTCTTTAGTATTTAATTGTGCAGGGTTCCCCTGTCTTGGCTCCGCCTGTCTAAGGTTTACCTGTCTTGGATTTTCCCGTTCAGGTTTTTCCTGTTCAGGCTCCACCGGTTTAGGTGCTTCTTTCTTATCTTCCTGCTCCACCGGCCTTTCATGTATCGTATAGGTGATATCCCCAAGCCGCCCGTTTCCATAGCGGGTGCGCTGTCTGGTGAGATAGCCGTGGCTCTCTAATTCCTTTAATGCGCTGGTGATGGAATCCACCCCATCCTTACAGATACAGGCAAGCCCTTTCGTGGTGTAATCCCAATCCTCCGGGAGCGAAAGCATTAACGATAGCAGCCCCTTTGCCTTCAGCGACAGTTCCACATCACGTAAATGATAGTTGCTCATAACGGTAAAATCTCTGGTTTTCTCTATGCGGAATACAGCCATAATCAAAATCTCCTCTCCAATACTTACATGCTTTCTAAACTTCCATGCTATCGGGTAAGTTCCCCGTCTCTGCTGTGGTCATGGTACAGATATCCATCCGGTGCAACCTTTAAATGCTCCTGTATCTTTATCTCCCCTTTTTCCTGCCGCTCCTGAAATTTCCTGTATCCGGCATCCGTCAGGAACAACCTCATCCGATCTCCTTTGTCACCCACGAAAGAATCAACTGAAAGCACCTCAAAAACAACCATGTGCCGTACTTCCGGGTCAAAACGTTCCAGCGCCATAATGTCATGCCCCTTTAGCTGTTCTGCTCCGGATTTCTGCCTTGCCTCCGCTATCAGTTCTCCGATTGTCTGCCCTTCTTTGGGCAGGCGGTAGTTTCTCCTGATATCATTCACAATCCCCATGCACTCTTTATCTGACAGAGGGCGTAGCTTTTCCATGAGGCTGTCCGCTGCCCTCCGCCGGTTTGGGTCTTTTGCATACCGTGAGGCCATTAACAGTTCATGCAGGATGGCATATCGTTCGCTCCCTTCCGTCTGGTAAAGCATCCGTTTCTCCATTTCATTCAGTTCCATAATTTCCCCTTTCTCTAAAAATCTGCATGAAAAAAGGACACGCATCCTGCACAAGATGTAATGTCCTTTAGTTCTTTCTATTCAATTTCACATACAGGCAGTATGCCATAATATCCTGTCATCCGCCCATGAAGCTGTCCATAAAGTCAAGGGCAGCATCGTTCAGTTCTTCTGTCTCCCGCATTTTTGTCTGCGTTTCCATACACTCCGGTTCCTCTGCTTTCGCCGCTTCTGCCTGTATTCCCGGCATTGCCATTGGCATATACGGGTACATCATGGGATAAGGTGTCTGCGGAAAGCTTTTCTTTATCTCCGCCGCTTCCCTCTGGATGCTCTCCTGTATTATCGCAAGAAGTTCCTCATTGGTAAGGTCGTTTTCCTCTTTCCTGTCATAATAGCCAATCATTGCCTTTGCGATAATGCTGGTGTAATCCTGCTTCTTCCCGTCCGGCGGCTCCTGATAGTTGCCCTGTAAAATCTGCCACGCCCGCCGTTCTTCCGGCACGTCCATATCGAACCGGCAGGACACTCTCTTAATGTTTTTTATTGCCTGTCTTTTCCCCATAGCAGCCTCCCTCTTCTATCCACGCCTGATGCTCCGCAAAAGTCTCTGGTTAGATAAATACTCGTATCCTTTGGCGTTGGCATGGATATCCTCAATGAAGCGTACTTTATTCTGATCCAACTTTGCAAAATGCTTCATCAGCATTGCGCCGCCTCCAAGGAAATGGAGTTTCGCCAGTTCTTCATTGTAGCCATACTCCCGCAGCTTCCGCATAATCTTGTCGGTATAATCCCCGGCGCATTCACCGATAGCTTTCAGGTATTTCTCCCCGATATCCGCCGTGCCGTCTTTCAGAACCTTTTTCACGATACAGTCATCCACAACGGTATGTACCTTGTTGGTCAGTTCGCTCCGCATCTCGATCACACAGCATTCCACGCCGAAACGCTCCGTATAATAGCGGCTGGAATCCGGCTTCCCGTCAATGATGAAGATAACGTTCATTGTGCCGTTGCCGATATCCGCCACAATGTTAAATCCCCGGTAGCTGGATAAATCCGCCGCAACAGCCGCAAAGCCCTGTGCGTAGATTTCCACGTCCTCAATCTTCACATGGTAGCGGGTATCATTGCACCGGAATGTCACTTCCTTATTCTTCAAAAGATATTTCCGGAAAGCTTCTCCCTGCTCCCCAAGCCACTTGATGGGGAGCCCTGCCGCAAGGATGACAGAAGCGTTGCATAATCCCCTGCCTTTCAATTCCTTTGCCAGCGCCGCCAGCGTCAGTATATAATAATCCTCATCCCATACCTTATCCATCTGGTACTCTTTGTGGGTAGAGCCAATCTCGTAAAACTTTCCCTCAAACTCTACAGTCATTCCTGCCAGTTCTGATGCCCGTTCCCTTTCGATCACACCGGATTCAAAAATGTGGTGAGCGGTCTTGATGTTGCCATACCCGTGGTCAATGCCGATCCTGTAAACCTGTTCCATAATCTTCTCCTTCACCAATATAAATTTATTAAAAACTATCTTTATGTTCATGTGCCATACAAGTCATAATTGACCTCTGCCCGGTAACGGCTATCCGCTATTACCGGGCACAATATATAATTCTGTCATTCACCATGATACAATTAGCTAATTGTAATCTCTAAACAACCCTCCTTTTTTATGGCTTGTCCCTTATTAAAATCAGGAACATTTTGCAGAAGCGTCCTTCTGCCTGTTCGTAACATTACACAAAATCCGGGCGTTGAAAACCCGCTGAAATGAAAATGGACTAAGCAGAACCCCCTGTTTTACAGGTTTTTCCTCTTAGTCCAATTATAACAGCATCATACAAAAACGGATCCTCCCCCCGCACAATCCCCCACTCCATCATAAGCGCCGCGCTTCCCGTCACAAAGGGCGTGGCGAAGGAGGTTCCGGAAACCTCCACGAACGAATTGTTGGGGCCTATGGTTCTGATATTTACCCCCGGCGCCGCCAGGTCAGGTTTTACTTCCCGCTGGGCAAGCCTTCCACCCAAAACGCTCACAAGAGGGTATCCCCGACCGGAAAAATCAGCATAGGACTCGTAAGAAGTGTCGTAAGCGCCTACAGTTATCACCTTGGAGGCCGTGGAGGGGATGGTCAACGTTTTGTCCGGTGTGGGGGTGACAAACCGGGTAGCCGCACTGAGCACTGCGTTGCTGGGTAAATACAGATCATAATTTCCCGTCACGGTTTTTATGGGAGATAAGCTGATTGTCCATACTCCCGCATCCACATATCCGTTCACCGGCAGGAAATCAAAATAAACTTCCTGATCAATACTGTAAGGAGAAGGCTCCCCCACATAGATCAAAATACGGGTCTTTTCCAGGACGACGCTTCTGCCTCCTGTGATCTGCATATCCACCACAGTGCTTCTGCCCCCGGGGGAGACCAGCTCTATTCCCAAAAGATCCACGTATTCTTTCCACAACTGGACGCTGAATGCGGTCTGATAATTTCCAACCCCAAACTCAATCCGCCGTTTCTCCAAAGCGCCGGTATTTGGACCAAAACTTCCCGCCACATGGCCGCCGGCGGCCCCTTCATTGCCGCTTCCCACACAAACCACATTCCTTCCGATTTCAGCAGCATTGTCCAAAAAGCGCTCCACCAGGGAAGTTCCCTCGTGGGAGCCATAGGTGTTCCCGAAGCTGAGATTAATGGCGAGAGGCTTTCCCATTTCCACCGCTTTCTTTATGACATAGGTCATAGCCCGCATCAGTTCTGTGGTCTTTGGAAAAGAATTCGGCATGGGTGTTCCCATCTTGACAATCAGCAGCTCGCTCTCCGGCGCAACTCCCTGGTACTGTCCCTCCAAAAGCCTTCCTCCTGCCGCCGCTATGGCGGCAACTGCCGTTCCGTGTCCGGAGGTATCAACGCTGGGTACAATCTGCTTTGGAAACCGGCTTTTCAGCGCCGCGTCAATCCGGTATTTGGAAAATTCCACCCCAATGCCAAAACCATCGGGAGGCGCCGCTTTTTCCGCAAATTCTGCGGCCTCCTGCGGCAGCAATTCGTTTACCTGTCCGGCGTTCAAGGTCTGGTCCCACAAAAACTGGATCCGGGTGTTTCCCTGTGCATCTCTGAATTCCGGGCTTTCATAATCAATCCCCGAGTCTATCACCGCAATCAAAACCCCCTGACCCGTCAAATAAGGTTCCCTTGCAGTAACCGGATAAATACAGGAGCCTAACTTTCCTTTTTGAGTAGAAAAATAAAGCCTTTTGGGTTTTTCCACAAATTCCACCTCGTCCAACCCGGTAAAGGTATCAATCAGGCCTTCCGGTATGGTCACGATTGCATACCCTGCAATCAGCTCCTCCACCTGGATCACATTGCTCTGCAATTTCCCTATATCCCCATTGTACTTTACAATCAGCTCCCAGGTACCTGTGCTCTCGGAAAATCCAATCCCTAACTGGTCCGACTTTTGCCGTTCTGCTTCCTCAATCTCAAGAGCGAGATTAAGCAGCAGCTCTAACTTTTGATTTGCCATGGAATATCTCCGATAAAGAATTGTCCGGAAACAACAGGTTATTTCCGGACAATTCCTTACTTTTAAAAGTTTTATTATTTTACTCTATGCTCAATTCCCTCAAAATGGACCTCCCGATCGCTCCCCCCGGCATGGGCACTGCGAAATTGTCTGCTACCGTGGCGCCGATTACCGCAAAGGTATCCTCATTTTCCAGCGCACCGCCTTTCATCCCTTTTGCGTATGCGATGAAGGGCACATATTCTCTGGTATGATCCGTCCCGATGTAGGCAGGGTCATTGCCATGGTCTGCCGTGAGAATCAAAAGATCATCCTCCCGCAGTTTTTCCAGAAGCAGACCCAAATTTCTGTCGAATTTTTCAATCTCTCTTCCATATCCCTCCACATCTCTGCGATGCCCCCAAAGCGCATCAAAATCCACCAGATTGACAAAGCAGAGTCCCCGGAAATCCTCTCCGGCAATCGCAATGGTCTGCTCCATTCCATGGACAGAACTGTCCGAGTGGTAGGTCTGTGTGATTCCCTCCCCACAGAAAATGTCATTGATCTTTCCCACGCCGATCACATCATACCCGGCGTCCTTCAAGGCATTCAGAACGGTAGGGCCGGCAGGCTTTAAGGCATAGTCATGCCGGTTGCTGGTGCGCCTGAACTCCCCTTTTCTTTTTCCCACATAAGGTCTTGCAATCACCCGGCCTACTTTCCACTCATCCTTTAAGGTGATTTCCCTTGCAATCTCGCAACAGCGGTACAGATTGGCAAGGTCAAAGGTCTCCTCGTTTCCGCAAATCTGAAGCACGGAATCCGCAGAGGTATAAACGATCATTGCACCGGTATTTATCTCTTCCTCCCCAAGCTCCTCTATAATCTGCGTGCCGCTGGCGCTTCTGTTCCCGATCACTCTCTTCCCGCAGCGCCTCTCCAGCTCCGCAATCAGTTCCGGCGGAAATCCAGTGTCGGTAAAAGTCTGAAAGGGCTTTTCGGTTTTAATCCCCATCATTTCCCAGTGTCCCGTCATGGTATCCTTTCCATTGCTTGCCTCTCCCATGCGCATATAACGGCCTGTGGGCGCCGGTACCGCCTGCATCTCTCCTCCGCTGTGAAGATTGAGCATTCCCAGACTTGCCAGATTCGGTATTTCCAGCTTTCCCATTCTGTCAAGAATGTGCCCAAAGGTATCCACCCCTTCATCTCCAAAAGCCAGGGAATCCGGCATGGCTCCGATCCCCAGGGAGTCAAGAACAATCACAAAAATACGGTTATATTTTCTCATGAACGCACCTCCCCGTCTTCCCGGATCAGCCTGCGGATGGCCTCTACCGCCACTTGAATCGCCCTGTCCGTATCATGGACTACCGGGTTTTCCATTCCCAGCTTTTCCCTCTCCTGGTTCGCTATCACAAGGAAACAGGAGCCCGCTCTCACATGCAGATAACCTGCTACCACAAAGAGAGCGGCGGATTCCATCTCGGAGGCCAGGCATCCAAGCCTTTTCCAGGCTTCCCACTTATTCATCAGTTCGTAGCTCACCGGCTTCGTCTCCGGCTCGTGCTGCCCGTAAAAGGAGTCCTTACACTGTACCACCCCTGTATGGAAGGGATATCCCATTTTCCCCGCCGCTTCCCTCAAGGCGTTGGTCACACAAAGATCGGCCACGGCAGGGAACTCGATGGGGGCATATTCTCTGCTGGTTCCTTCCATGCGGATGGCTCCTGTGGCA
>Ga0224748_10331_pt1 | contig 14229 bp, 10 predicted proteins | sample LIM_F_Water_Neg_FD_182074 | JGI IMG/M metagenome (GOLD analysis project Ga0224748, IMG submission 182074) | Enriched cells from gastrointestinal tract of the lab mouse from Pacific Northwest National Laboratory (PNNL), Richland, Washington... | ecosystem: Host-associated > Mammals > Digestive...
TATGCAGGCACTCGGAAAGAGGGATGCGCGGATGCTTGCAGGAGCCGGTATCGCTGCGGCCTGCGGCGTTGCGGCGATAAAGGGTGCGCCCTTCATCCTGCATGTTATAACCGGGGAGGATACGGCAAGCGGTATTCCGATGACAGCCTGGCTGGCGATGGGACTGCAGGAGAGCAGCATTGCGCCGGGATGGTATAACGAATTTCCGATGAATCTTTACAGGCATGTGAGCAGCAATCCGCAGGTGATAAAGGGGGAAGTCTGGAAAAGTTTTCAGGATTCCTTCCGGCTGTTTTCGGAACAGAAGGAATATGCGGTACGTTTTTTTGCAAGAAAACTGGCTTCCATGTGGGCAGATCCCGCTTTTCAGTTTTTTACCACAGTGAACACCAGAAATCTCAAAGGAACGTTTTCCTATGGGATGAAGGATCTTTTTTACAATGGCGGGATCGGGAATACGATACTGTATCTGCTGCTCAATATGATGCAAAGTGTTTACTATTTCGGCGTGGTATTGTACCTGCTCATAAAGAAAAAAGAACCGGGGCTGGAAAAATCACATCTTGCCGTGGCATTTTTAGGCGGATTTCTTTTTCATTTTATCGGAGAGGCGAAAAGCCATTATGTGATGCCCTATTATCTGCTGCTGATGCCCTATGCGGTGCAGGGATACCGGGAGATGGCTTCGAAGCTTTCGAAAGCAGAGGTGCGAAATCGGAAAGAAGTGCGCAGGCTGTGTCAGAAGCGGAGCGCAAAAAAGGGAATACTGTTGATGGTTGTCATCATTATTATTTCCTTTTTAAAAATCCCTGTGGTGACCAATACATTGAAACTGGGGGGCGAGGAGAGCGATTATATCTGGTATTGTACCAATGTAACCCAGTGGAAGGAAGCGGACTATAAAAAGGTATGAAAATTCATGGATATATGCGTTGGGGATGGCATGGAGACGCAGGGATGAAAAGCAGGAGATACTTGCGCCCGGGCAGACAGGAGGCGGATATGACACTGACATTTGTTTCCAATTATATAAATCACCATCAGATACCGGTGTCCGACGAGCTTTACCGGCTTTTGGGGGACGGTTATACTTTTATTCAGACAGAACCCGTGGAGGAGGAGAGACTGCGGATGGGTTGGCGGGATGAGAGCGGAAAACTTCCCTATCTGAAACTGTTTTATGAGGAACCGGAGAGATGCCGGGAGCTTATTTTAAACAGTGACGCGGTGGTGTTCGGCGGCACGGATGAGGAGAGCTATATTCGGCCGAGGCTGGCTGCAGGCGGGCCGATTCTGCGTTACAGTGAGAGAATTTACAAGTCGGGGCAGTGGAAAGCTATCTCCCCGAGGGGACTGAAAAAGAAGTACGAGGATCATACCCGTTACAGGAAGGCTCCGGTCTATCTGCTGTGCGCCGGAGGGTATGTGGCTTCCGATTTTCATCTGGTGCGGGCGTATCCGGGGAAAATGCTGAAATGGGGGTACTTTCCGGCGACAAAACGATTGGAGGAATCCGGAAAAGAAGTGCTTCTGGGAAAGCATGGTGCGGGCGTAGTGAGCCTGATGTGGGCGGGGCGGTTTATAGACTGGAAACATCCGGAGCTGCCTGTTCTGCTGGCGGAATATTTAAAGGAAAAGGGATACGCATTTCATCTCTCCATGGTGGGCGGCGGCGATATGGAGCCGGAGATACGGCAGATGGTTCAGGAGAGAGGACTGGAGGAAGAGGTGAGCTTTTGTGGCTATCTGCAGCCTGCCGGGGTGCGGGAGATGATGGAGCGGACAGAAATTTATCTGTTTACCAGCGATTACAAGGAAGGCTGGGGCGCCGTGTTAAACGAGGCGATGAACAGCGGGTGTGCGGTGCTGGCGAGCCATGCGATCGGGGCTGTGCCGTTTTTGCTCAGGCACGGTGAGAACGGCCTGATTTTTGAGAGCGGCAATTTGAGGGATATGGAGGAGAAAGCGGAAGCGCTGCTGCAGAGCCCGGCGGAGAGAAGGAAGCTGGGGGAAGCTGCGTACGAGACCATCGTGCGGGAGTGGAATGCGGAAGTCGCTGCGGACAGGCTGGTGGAGATTGCGGGGAAGCTGTTTGAGGGAGTGGCGGCAGGCGGCGGAAAAACGGGATCAGGTGATGTATGCTCCGGCGGAAAAGGCGTTGGGCAGGATGCAGAGGGATTGGCGTATGGGAGGGGACCTCTTTCCGCAGCGGAAGTGATCGCACCGCGAAAGATGTATTGGAGGCTGATTTGTGGGGGTGGAGATGTATAACAAAAAAGATCTGATCAGCGTCATTGTGCCGGTCTACAATATAAAAGAATATCTGGAGCGATGCGTGGATTCCATTCTGGCGCAGACCTGGGAGAATCTGGAGATATTGCTGGTGGACGACGGATCTTTTGACGGGACGGAACTGCTGGCGGATGAACTCGGGAAAAGAGATGGCAGGATCAGGGTATTTCACAAGGAAAACGGCGGCTCCTCCTCGGCGCGCAATCTGGGAATCCGGGAGGCAAGGGGGGCTTACCTCGGCTTTGTGGACAGCGATGATTATATAGAGCCGTTTATGTACGAGAGGCTTTATCGGGCGATAAAAGAGACAGGGATGCCTGTTGCGCAGGGGGGACGCAGAGAGATAGATGAGCGGGGGAATTTCCTGCCGGATATCTGTATTCCGCCAAAGGAGCAGGTAGTATATAATGGAAAGGATTTTATGCGGGAGCTTTTGCTGCATAAGGGGGACTGCTCATTTTGCACAAAACTGACGGATGTGTCGCTTTTTAAAGGGCGAGAGACGGGCCGCTGTGTTTTAAGCGGCGACAGGAACAAAGAACAAAGTGCCTGCGAGGCGTATTGTGCCGACACAGGGGAGTTCCCGGAGGGGAAGCTGAATGAGGATTTCCATGTGCTGGTACGGATGCTGCCGGAAATAGAAGGGATAGTCAGCGTCCCTGAAAGGGTGTATAACGTATTTTATAAAAGCGGGAGCAATACACGGACCGGTTCGGAGGCAAATTTTTCGCGCGTGTACGGAGATAATGTGGACAATGCGGATATGGTGACAGAACTTGTGAGAGAGTATTACCCGGAGCTGGAAAAAACGGCACAGCGGTTCGGACTGTATCAGAGACTGGATTATATGCTGCACATTCCGATCGGGGAGATGAAAAAAGAGAACAGGCAGTATGTGGAGATTGTCCGTTATCTGAAAAAAAACAGAGCGGAAATTTGCAGAAATCGGGAGCTTGCGAAAAAGGAAAAGTTGTATTTGCTGCTCTTTTCCATGATGCCTGCGACGATACGGAAGGTACACCGGTTCGTGAGGAGCAGAAGATGGTTAATATTCTGCTGCGGGCAGCAGGATTCGTCAGGATTGTTGTAAAAGCGAAAAAGGTATTGAGCCGGAAAATGACATGCACCGGAAAGATAAGGGAAAACATGAAGCTGAGGAAGTATACCCGGAAGGATATTTCAAAACTGAATAATCTGATGATCTGGATGGCAGTGCCGCTACTTGTTATTTTCTTCTCTTATTTTTTCCTTCTGGGGAAAGACTGCGTGATTGAAATCAATGACCAGTTGGATGAGACGCTGTTTACCTATGTGCTGAATGCAAAGTATCTGTTTTCCGGTGTGAAAAGTTATCCGGAGATGTTATGCGGCGTGCCGAAAGGCGGGATGAGCGTGTCGGCGTGTCTTTTTATACCTCTCTATCGATTTCTTCCGGTGTTTTGGGCTTTTATGACACAGTATATTATTGTCGCGGCGACGGCTTATGTGGGGATGTATCTTTGCGTAAAAGAGTTGACAGGAAGCGGTGTGATAGGATTTTTGTGCGGTGGAATGTTTATGTTTCTGCCCTGGCAGCCGGTCTACGGGTTGTCGATCGTGGGAGGACCGCTGCTGTTTTATGCTTTTCTCTGTCTATATAAACAAAAACATGTTATAATAGACGGACTGCTTATTCTGTATTTTGCGTTGGGCGCGAATCTGGTGCTGCTCGGGTATGTTGCGCTGGGGTTTGTGCTGATGGCGGATGTTTGGGTTTTGGTAAGGTGGATGAGGACGCCGGCAAAGCGGGAAATCCGGAGGAGAAACCGACTGTTTTTGTTGGGAAGTCTGGAATTATTGCTGGCGTATATTATAATTAATTTTTCTTTATTTTCGGAGCTTCTTCTGGGGGGCGGCGGATATGTGAGCCATCGGGAGGAGATGGTGATCACCGGAAACAGCGATTTCTGGGGCTGTGTGCGGGACATATTTTTAAACAGCGCGCAGCATGCGTTCAGTTTTCACCAAAGATTGATTTTGCCGATATTGGCGGTTATTGTTTTTTATGCATTTAGATGGAAAAAGTGGAGGCACCAGGCTGCCGGGCGGCAAAGAACCCCGGAGAAGAATATCGGCAGGGGAGAGAAACGGAAGAGTGCCGATGCGGAATTCAGAGAGGAGATCCCGGCGGATAGGGGTAAGGAATTTGAAGGAAAAGGGCAAGCGGATATTGGTGAGGAAGATAGCGCGAAGGCTAAGCAATGTCGAACTATGTATATCTGGCTGGTACTGATCATCCTGATCAATGTTTTAACCGTGCTGTTTTACGGCTTTTGCCAGTCGCAGGTCGTGGTGGATTTCAGGAACGGTGTCAGCGGCTTTTTCCACTATTTTGCGCCGCAGCGGGTGTACTGGATTTTTCCGACAACGTGGTATGTGGCGGCGGGGCTGGCAGCAGGGCTGATCGGGAAGGATCATGACTTTTTCGGCGGAGGAAAAAAGACGGCGGAGATAGTGTCGGAAGCAACGGAGACGGAAGGCAGGAAGTCTCATTGTTCCCGGCGTAGAATGTTCTGTGGCAGAATATCCTGCGGCGGAAACAGGATGGTGAAAGCGGCGGGCGATGTCCTCGCGGGCGTGCTGATCCTCGTGATGCTGGTGCCGACAGCATGGAATATCCGGCAGAACAGTATCTGGATCTTAAACAAGAGCCAGTATAAGAATAACCGCAGTGTGGGTCTGATGAGCTGGGCGGATTATTTTGCAGAGGATTTGATGGGTGAGATAGAAACAGCCATCTTTGAAAAGGCAGGGCGAACGCAGGAGGAGTATCGGGTCGCAAGCCTCGGGATGTGTCCGGCAGTGGCGCTGGAGGCGGGGTTTTACTGTATAGACGGGTATTCTAATAACTATAGTCTGGAGTATAAACATGAATTTCGTGGGATCATAGAAGAGGAATTGGAAAAATGTCCGGCGATGAAGGGATATTTTGATGACTGGGGGAGCCGGTGTTATCTGTTTACGGAGGAGAGCCAGAATTATTATTATCTGGCAAAAGATGCGGATTTCCGGTATGAGAAGCTGGAACTTGATACGGGGAAGATGAAAGAGATGGGCTGTGAGTATCTGTTTTCCGCGGCGGAGATCGAAGAGGGGAATGCAGAGAGGCTGGGACTTAAGCTGTTTGGGGTGTTTGATACGGAGGGGAGTTATTACAGGGTTTGGGTGTATGGATTGGGTTAATTGAGGAGAAGATATAAAATGAATAAGGTGTCTTTTGAGATTAATATCGATTAGAACAAACTCGTACTTTTTATAATTTTAAAATATGACATAGAATGAATTAGAATACGAAAGATGGAGCGGAAAATGTGAGAATATATTGCGGGGAATTATAAAAAATGATATTATATAAAAAAGAAAACAAATGATATGCAGTTACAGACTGTGTTTGCCAAAGAGAAAGGGTGGAGCCGCCCGAAGGAGAAATTATGGCAGTATTTATGGAAAATTATAAAAACTATTGCAGGGAGAATGGCTATAAGCAAAAATTTGTGGCATTAAAAACCGGAATGACTGAGGCGAAGATTTCCCGTCTGTTCAAGGGAGAACAGGAGGTAAATGAGCAGGATATGGAACTTTTATCGGGTGCGTTTATGGAAAAACCTGATTTTTTTATGAGGGAAAACTTTCATGAAAAAGTATTTGCTGAAGAAACTTCGGCTGCGGAGTTTTATCTGGGAGAAGCGGCAGGACGTATGAAAGAATACACAGATAAGTTGATTGAGTTTGTAGAATGTATTGATGCAATTCTGGGAGTGGAGCCTCGAAGGAATTCGTTTACGGGAGATTAGTGATGAGGCTTGCCAAGGGAAAGGAAATTATACAATTTAACAGAGAACAGGCGGAAAAGATAGGTAGAGAGCTGGAGCGTTTTTATATAAAAAGCGGGATTCCTCTGGGGGGGACTCTGAAGTTTGACAGCTGGAACTATGTGAAAATGATCGCTTCCAGATTTTCTGTAGTGTCGGTGTTTTTGCCGATGAAAGATAAAGAACTGGGCGCGTTGCTGTATCATACAAAGGAAATTTCCTATATGCTGGTAAATTCGGCGATTCCGCAGGCAAACAGAAATTTTGCCTATTGTCATGAAATTTATCATGCAATGAATCCGGGAAAAATATTGTTGAAATATGGTATGGATATGTATCTTGATCTGGACTATCAGGATAGTGAGGAGGAAAAAAAGGCGAATGCTTTTGCCGGCTGCCTGTTGATGCCGGAGGAAAAAACAAGGGAAGTTTATCGGGAAATCCAAAGTAAGACAGATTTTATGCCGGAGATTGCCGCCAGAATGGCGGAATATTTTGGCGCACCGTTTATTGCCGCAGCAATCAGGATATTTGAACTGGAATTGTGTAATGATGCAGGGGAATTGGAGAGACTTCTGAATTTCCGGAAAGATGATATATATGAATTGTATGAGAAGTGTTGGCTGAATACGGAATATTTGGAGCCGACAGGCAGAAATCAGTTTCAGGCATTAAAGTATCTGATGAGAGAGCAGGCTGAGAGGCTTGTGGAAGAGAATCTGTTATCCAGGAGAGATGCGGAATATATCCTGAAAAAGTTGGAGTCGTTGTATGGGGAGATTGGAGATAGCTTATGATGAAGCAATATATTTTTCCTCCTCAGAACTGGGCAGACGTTTCCGGTGGAATGCTTATTTCAGAAGATGCGGTAATAAAAGCACTATTGTATGGAAAAATGTGGCTTTTTTATGATACCTGCGCTTTGATGCATCATGCACATCAGGAGTGCAGAAACTTTCTGATTCAATATATAAAAAAGAATCATGGCATAGTAATATTGCTCCAGACAATTGTAATGGAACTTGCTTCGGGGCAGAATGGGAACAGTATTTTGTCGGAACATCTGGGATATATCAAAGAAATGACGGACAGTGGTATACCGGTTCTTTTCTTGCCGGAGGAAAAATGCAGTACGATTCTGGCGTCAGTGATGAATCTGGACAGAAAGGGGAGAAATGAACGTTTTACATATGCTGTCCGTCATCTGCGAAACGGAAAAAGCGGAATTGGACAGGTCCTGGATACTTTTCGAGATGCTGATCGAAACAGAATATTAAGCGGGAAGCCGGTTCCCGAAGAATTGGGAGACTGGGGAGTAAAAGAAATCAGGAAGAAAAAGCAGAGCGGAGACAGTATGGGGGAGGAAATGATTTTTTACTGTATGATCATGCTGTCATCTCTGTTTGTTCCGATGGTTGTACTCAGTGACGATAAGTCTGCGTTTGATCGGTTTTATCGGACAAACGGTTATATTAAAGAGCATTACCGAAGAAAAGAGATGCAGTACTACTCATCGGTTCATTTATGTCACATTATGTATCAGCAGGGATTTGTTTTGGAAACAGATGTGGAGACTTTTCTGAAAAAAGTGTATGGTGTTGCAGGGAAGATAAGTTTTCGGGGAATCACATCTCAGGATATCGGACCGGAAGAACAAACGGTGTCAGTAGAGGATATGGTTAAGCTGATTTGTGAAGATAAAGAACTCAGAATTCTGATTTAGAAATGTATTAAAACTTTATGGTGTAATGACAGAAAGAGGAATAAAGATGAAATGGCAGATCAAATCGCCGGAAGAGTACATAGCGAAGGTGAGAGAAAAGATATCCGTGCAGGAAATGCGGGCGTTCCTTATTGTATTTCTGGCGGGGATATGCCTGTATATGCCGATGATCGTGTGCAGGCTGAACTGCAGTGACGGGAATATCTGCGGGATTATCTACCGGCCGCACAGCGACTACGATATGGAGGATATAGCGGGCAGATATCTGCTGAAATATGTGGCTCACATGAAGAGCATGTTTGTATTTAGCTGGCTGGCGGTGATTCTGGGGCTGTTGTTTTTGACCTGGGGGGGCATGCTGATCTGCCGGATACTCAGGATTCATTCGATGGCAGGGATGGTGATCGCAGGTCTGTTTGTGATACTGCACCCCTGCTTTACAGATACGTTCACGTTTTATTTTGTTTCAGATGCGTATTTATTTTGTTTTGTTCTGGCAGCGTTTGCCGTATACTTATTACATGAGAAACAGAATACGGTCAGGATGTTTCTGGCGGCAGGATGTCTGTTTTTGTCTCTGACTTTCTATCAGGCCTATCTGTTTGTGGCGGTGGTACTGTTTCTGTTTGTGCTGCTGCGTGATCTGCTGGATGGAGAGAAAGAAGGGAAAGAGATCGGGAGGGGGTTGCTTTACCAGATCGGAAGCGGTATCATAGCGGTGGCAGTATATGTTGCTCTGAATAAAATATTTAAAATGGTGGGACTGATCTTTTATCAGGAATCGCGGTTTAATATAGCAGACATTCTGAATCTGCCGGAATTGGCGAAGGCCCTGGTGCAGTCCTACAGCGGATTTTTCAAGTATTTTTTCACCATGGATTTTATCAATAACGGATGGAAAGTAAGATATCTGGCAAACGGAGTATTTTTCCTGATCGCAGGAGTCCTGCTGGTTGCGGCGATATGTAGGAAGAAACGAAAATGGCAGAATATTGCGGCTATTATCATAACGGTTTTGATCCTGCCGGCAGGTTTTATGGGAATAGGTATATTAAACTGGCGGGAGGGACAGCCCCGGATTATCATGCTGCCGGCGATGGTGCTGCTTTATGTCTGGATCTGGGCGCTTTGGATCAGACAAAAGAAGACAGCTGAGACAATTCAAAAAATGTGCGGATGGGGATTATACGCAGTGACGGCTTATTTGCTGGTGATCATGGGTGTATATCTGAGTATTTACCAGCTTTGTATGAAGTATTATGTGGATAAAACAGATTCCATGGCGCAGCGGATCATTACAAGGATCGAAAACGAATATCCGGAGACGGTGGCGGGCAGCCCGGTATTTATCTGCGGGGATGTGGATGAGGGTGTGTATCCGCAGGATTACTGGATCACGCAGGCTTCGTATATCATGATAGGAACGCAGGCATGTGACGGTATGTTTGTGGACAATATACAGGGGTATTTTGCCGGATGGAATTTATATATGAAGTCCAATTTCGGCGTGGATTACGGGATGGTCTGGGACAGAGGCAGGGAAATATACGAGTCTGATTTTTATAAGGAGATGCCGTTGTGGCCGGCGGACGGCTGTGTGCAGAAAACGGATGACGGGATCGTTGTGGTAAAGCTGAAATATTAGGGGAAATATGAATCATATAAAAAAGCATGTTTTAAATAAACAATTTTTATATACGATCTGTTTTATCGCCTTTGCAGTTATCGACTGGACAAGGGGAAGTCAGGTGGGTTCCACCTGGGCCTGGACGGTAAATATGACAGGTGTGGTGATGGCGGCTATCCTGCTCACTGCATATCGCCCGAGAGAGTTTGCAAAGCCTGTGTATTTGGCATATTCGGCGATCTGCATTGCGGCATTGCCGCTATCCTATTACTGGTGGAGCCTGCATCAGGAGGTGATCTACCGGGACAAACTTCTGACGGCGGTGCTGAATATCTGGCTGCTGGGAATTTTTGTGATCAGGATGTTTCTGGATGCGGTTGTGTATAAAACAAAGAAGCTGTATTTCTCAAAGATAGAAATACCGGCGGCGGCGATGCTGCTTTGGATGCTGTTTTCCAGAAACGAGGATGTGTGGCCGATCTGGTATCTTGTGATGTTCGGGCTGTTTTATCACACGGAATACAGCAAAGAAGACACGGAAGCGCTGCGAAAGGGCATGCTGAACGGCATTATTGCGGCATTTTTTCTGCTGCAGGGAGCGGCTTTTATATTCAGGCCGTTTGATGATCCGCACAACAGATATTGCGGAATTTATGCAAATTGTAATATTAATGCCATGTTTTACGGTATTGTCTGGACAGCGCTTTTGATGAAGCTGTTTGATATTCGCCGGAATCGTGATAAAAAGTGGAAAGAGATTCTTTGCTTTGTTTTTGTCGGCGCGCTGACGGCTTTCAGTGTATTGACGATCAGTAAAACGGCATGGGTGTCCATGACAGTGACAGGGCTTTTATATGTTATATTTGCCGATTTTCATTGTCTGGAGTATAAGGCCGGAAAATTTCTGGAAAAGCTGGTATCATATCTGGCGGTTACTTTGATATGTATTCCTGTCGCCTACGGGGCGGTCAGGTATCTTCCGCCGGTGTTCCATCATCCGGTCTGGTATGATGGGGAGTACAGTGGGGACAGGGTGCATTCCTTTGATCCGTGGGATTCGGAGAAATATGTTTCGTGGGGGGAGTTTTCGGAAGGGGTCACAGAAAGAGTAATGCCCTATATTAATGCCATTTTGGGAAAATATCAAATCGGCGCTATGACAGTAAAGGCATCTGACGGAATTACGATAGGTGATACAACTTACAAATGGACGGAAGAATCCACAATGGATTTTGCGTCCGCGTTAGGAAGAGTATCTTATTGGGAATATTATTTAAAAAACGGAAATATGGCAGGCCATCTTTCATCGGAAGGGCATGATATAGCGGGTCCCTACATTTATGTCTGGCATGCCCAGAATATGTTTGTACAATTGTGGTATTATTATGGAATTCCGTCGGCTGTTTTATTTTTGGCAGTGCTGGTTATGCTTGTCTTTAGCAGTATAAAAAAAGCAGTGAAGGGAAAAGAGAAAACGGGACCATTATGTTGTCAGTTGTACATCACATTTTTCGGCATATTCGGCTTGTTTGAGGCGACGTGGTATCCCGGGCAGATCGTTCTGCTGCTGGCATTTTTTGTGCCGAAATTTTTGGCAGATGCGGAGAGCGGTATGGAAGCGAGTGCTGCGCCGGATGTTTTAAAACCGGCGGAGAGATTGAATTTTTTAAAAGACAGCGGAAACATGACAGAAAGGCTGTAGCAATGAGTTTACCAAAGGAAACGAGACATATTCTTTTATATAGGAGATTGTTTTTAATTACGTATGATATGATTGCGGTGATCATATCCGGCATGTTTGCGCTGGCAATCCGCTATGACCTGGACTGGTGGAATATCACGCCGGAATTTATGGACTCAGTGATGAAATATATTCCGTTTAACATTGTGACTATGCTGGCGGTTTTTTATGTTTTGCGCCTGTATCACAGTTTATGGGAATATGCCAGTGTGACAGAAATGCAGAATTCTGTGGTGGGAAGTTTCTTAGTGGCGTTGTTTCAGTTTATCGGTATGCATATATTGGGATACAGGACACCCAGAAGTTATCCCTTTTTGTTTGCGATGTTTTTTATCATGATGACCGTGATCAGCAGATTTTCCTACCGCTTTTTGAGGACGGCAAAGAAAAAGTATCAAAACAGGAAATTTGGCCAGAATGTGATGATCGTGGGGGCTGGGGAAGCCGCCAATATGCTGATCAAAGAGATTGTTTCCAGCAACTATCTGCATATGACTGTGAAATGTCTGGTGGATGATTCTCAGGATAAAAGAGGTCGGTTTATTCAGGGCGTCCGGGTGATGGGAAATCGCGATGATATCGTAAGGCTTGCAAAGGAATACGATATTGACGTGATTATTATTTCCATGCCGTCGGCATCCAAACTGGTTATCAGAGATATTGTCAACATATGCAGTGAGACGGGCTGCCGTCTTCAGACGCTTCCGGGTATGTACCAGCTTGTGAATGAGGAGGTCAGTCTGAATAACCTTCGCGATGTGGATGTGGAAGATCTGCTGGGACGGGATCCGATCAGGGTGGATGTGGATTCTATTTTGCGGTATGTGAAAGACAGAGTGATTCTGGTGACGGGAGGGGGCGGTTCCATAGGGAGCGAGCTTTGCCGCCAGATCGCCGGCCATAAACCCGAAAAACTGGTTATAGTAGATATCTATGAGAACAATGCCTATGAGATTCAACAGGAGTTAAAGCATAACTATCCCAATCTGGATCTGACAGTGCTGATCGCGTCGGTGCGTAATACCAACAGGATGAATGATATTTTTCAGACATACAAACCAGATATTGTCTATCATGCGGCGGCGCATAAGCATGTGCCGCTTATGGAAGTAAGTCCTAATGAAGCGATCAAAAATAATGTGTTCGGGACACTGAAGACGGCCAGGGCGGCGGGGGAAAACGGCGTGAAGCGGTTCGTGATGATTTCTACGGATAAGGCGGTAAATCCTACGAATATCATGGGGGCGTCCAAGCGGATCTGTGAGATGATCATTCAGATTTTAAATAACCGGTATGATACGGAGTTTGTGGCGGTGCGCTTCGGCAATGTGCTTGGCAGCAACGGCAGCGTGATTCCGCTGTTTAAAAAACAGATAGAACAGGGCGGGCCCGTGACAGTGACACATCCGGATATCATCCGTTATTTTATGACGATACCGGAGGCGGTCTCCCTTGTATTGCAGGCGGGGGCTTACGCCAGAGGCGGAGAGATATTTGTGCTGGATATGGGGGAACCGGTAAAGATATATGATCTGGCGGTGAATCTGATCAAGCTGTCGGGGTATACTCCTAATGAGGATATCATGATTACATTTACCGGACTTCGGCCCGGGGAGAAGTTGTATGAAGAGATGTTGATGGATGAAGAAGGACTGCAGGATACGGACAATCATATGATCCATATCGGAAAGCCTATTGAGATCGATGAAAAACAGTTTGATGAAGACCTCTATAAACTGGGAGAGGCGGCAAACGGAGAGGAAGCTGTGGTGAGAGAGCTGGTGCGGAAGATTGTACCCACTTATCAGTATGGACCGGCTGATCAAGCATAGGCTGATGGAGGTATGACAGACGGGATTACAGAGGGGAATAGAAATTAATACGGCAGAAAGTGTGGGAATATGTATCAAAAGGGGATGAAACGGATAATTGGTTTATTGATGGCGGTTGTGATAACGGTTTGTATTTCTCCGGTTTTGCTGGTGATAGCAGTGGCAATCAAGTGTGAAAGCAGAGGACCTGTATTGTTCAGACAGAAAAGAGTCGGGATACACAGGGAACTGTTTGAAATTTACAAGTTTCGTTCCATGCGGACAGATACGCCGAAAGATATGGCGACACATCTTTTGCAGAACCCGGAAAGTTATATCACAAAAGTCGGGAAATTTTTGAGAAAGACGAGTCTGGATGAACTGCCCCAACTGTTCAATATAATAAAAGGCGACATGGCGTGGGTCGGACCGAGGCCTGCTCTGTGGAACCAGTATGATCTGATAGAGGAGCGGGATAAATACGGCGCCAATGACGTGATGCCGGGGCTGACAGGCTGGGCGCAGATCAACGGTCGGGATGAGCTGGAGATTCCGGTGAAAGCGAAGCTGGATGGGGAGTATGTGAAAAGGTGCAGTTTTTTGTTTGATATGAGATGTTTTCTGGGAACATTTTTGAGCGTGCTCAGACAGGACGGCGTGGTGGAGGGCGGTACCGGGAGTATGAAAAAAGATTAAGAATCCGGGAAGCAATATACCGGCAGAGGGAGTGGAAGGCGGGCAAAAGAAAGTATCGGAAGCCGGAGTAAGAATTGCGGAGCGGAGTGAATACGAAAGAAGTGGAAAAGCAGAAAGAATGCGGGGATATGGAAACCGAATATGAAAAGGGTATTAATTACCGGATTGAACAGTTACATCGGAAATTCGTTTGAAAAATATATAAGAGAAATGCCGGATGCGGCTATTGAGACAGAGAAAATATCTTTAAAGGAAGAGGGTTGGGAGGAAGAGAGCTGGACGGGATATGATACCGTTCTGCATGTGGCGGGACTTGCCCATGTGGATGTAAACCATGCAAATGAAGAGACAAAGAGACGATACTACAGAATCAACCGGGATCTGGCCAAAAGAGCGGCAGAGAAAGCGAAAAAGGACGGCGTAAAGCAGTTCATTTATCTGAGCTCCGTCATTGTCTATGGAGACAGTGCGGCGATCGGGAAAGAAAA
>Ga0224748_10332_pt1 | contig 14226 bp, 16 predicted proteins | sample LIM_F_Water_Neg_FD_182074 | JGI IMG/M metagenome (GOLD analysis project Ga0224748, IMG submission 182074) | Enriched cells from gastrointestinal tract of the lab mouse from Pacific Northwest National Laboratory (PNNL), Richland, Washington... | ecosystem: Host-associated > Mammals > Digestive...
GATGTAAAGACTCTGTCCACCGCCATCGGGCACGTCTCCAGTGCCACCACGCTGAATGTCTACGCACACGTCACTGATGATATGCAGAGGCAAGCCGCCGCTAAAATCGACCGAGGCATTGGTAAAGTAGAGATTCCCACAGAAAATCCCCAGGCAGTAGCCAGCCGCACCATGACAGATTTCAAACCCAAGCGGGGCAAGCGCCGCTACTGGGGCAGCGGATACCTGGGTCAGACCAAAGGTGGTCGCTGGAACGGAAGGTACACGGTGACCTGGCCCGATGGGACAAAGCGCACCCGAGACATCTACGCTGATACGGCGGAAGAATGCGAAAAACTGCTGGCAGTAATGATAACCGAGATGAAAACGGAGGTGGCCGCTGAAAAGGAGCGGCTGAGGGCAGAGAATAGAGCAAGCTGAGAACTGCGGCCCACCGGAATAGCCCGGTGGGCCGGTTTTCTCTGTCTGTGGGCAAATATGTGGTCAAGGAGTACCCAGCCGTACCAAAAAGGCAGAAATTGTCGCGAGAATGGCAGGTCTGAAACAGTTAATGGAGATTTTCAGGGGCATAAATCAGCCCTTATCCTCAGAGCAGCGTGTGCGCTGGTACATCCAAAGAGAAGTCCCAACAGATTTTCCTCTATGCCTTTTCAAGTTGACCATTGGCAAATCCGAATTTTTTGATAACAGCGCACGCAGCCGCTGGATATTTTTGCAGACTGCTGGTATGGTGTGTTGCTGACAAAGGAGGCGATACGCTATGGCGAAAAGACGTGCCAATGGAGAAGGGAGCATCCGCAAGCGAAAGGATGGCCGCTGGGAGGGACGCTACACGGCGGGACGTGATCCGGTAACCGGGAAGGCTATCTACAAAAACGTCCTCGGCAAAACTCAGTCAGAGGTCAAGGAGAAGCTCAAGTCAGCGATTGAGAAAACCAGCGTCCTGCCCTTGAAGACAGAGCACTACACAGTGGGCCAATGGCTGGACGCCTGGATGGAGAACTACGCCAAGCTCCAGGTTCGGGCTTCGTCCTACAAGACCTACCGGGGCTTCATCGAAAACCACATCAAGCCTGCCCTCGGTGATATGCCGTTAGAAAAACTGACGGCGATGGACCTCCAGCGGCTGTACAAGCATCTGCTGGAGAACGGCAGGGTGGAGTGTGCGGAAGCCAGGAACAAGCCCAGGGGCCTTAGCGTCAAAACAGTACGGAACATCAACCAGATGATTTCCTCCGTCCTGAACTGTGCGGTAGAGCAACGGCTGATCCCCGCCAATCCCACGAAGGGCTGTGTCCTGCCAAAGCTGGAGCGGAAGGAAATGAAAATCCTGCCGCCGGAGAGCTTGGGTGCCTTTTTCGAGGAGGCACGACGCAGCGGTGTGTTCGAGTTGTACCACATCGACCTCGCAACTGGCCTCCGGCGTGGAGAACTGCTGGGCCTAAAATGGAGCGACATTGATCTGGCCAGGGGTATCATCCACGTTCGACGACAAATCCTCCGGCAGAATGGCAGGGTAGTTGAAGCACCCTTGAAAACGAAAAACTCATACCGCAACATTGCGATAGGAGCGGACACGATTAAGGTTCTCAAGAGTATGGAGCAGAAAGACGGGTATGTGTTCCCCTCGCCCTTTGGAGGCCTATGTCCCCGGACAGTGTTCTCCATATGCTGCAACGGGTGCTGAAACGAGCAGGGCTGGAGCGGATACGCTTCCACGACCTCCGTCACACATTTTCGGTGCTGGCCCTGCAAAACGGAGTAGATGTCAAAACCCTCTCTGCTATGCTGGGCCACTACTCCGCCGGATTCACGCTAGACACATACGCCCACGTCACCACCTCCATGCAGAAGCAGGCGGCGAACGCAGTGGGGAATTTCCTCTCCGGTACTCTCCAGCCCTAACCGCTCCGAACTCCCGTATGGGTCACGGCTTGGGTCAAACCGGAGTCACAAAATCAAACCACCAGAAAAAGTGCAGAGAGCAAAAGCAAAACCGCTGAAATTCAAAGAATTTCAGCGGTTTTGGTACGCCCTGAGGGATTCGAACCCCCGGCCTTCTGGTCCGTAGCTTGTCTGAAGGTTCATGGCAGGCGCTTTTTGCCCCGTTTGGTGCTGTTCGCGCAGAATATCAGCCGCCTCTCGTGCTGCCCATTCCGTTAATTCCACAGGGAAATTTCCTGTTCTGGGTCAGGTTATGGGTCAGACGGCGATTCCGGTCCGCCGGACGGTATCCAAAAATCCACTCTCATCGTCTGCGGTTAACAGCAAAACAGGCTCGATGTTTTCTCCCACATCGTTCGTTAGCTGCCATAAGGAGGCCATCGTATCCAGATAGTCGCCAGGGACCTGATCCGCCACAACAGCGATATCAATATCGCTGTCCTTTTTTGCCTCGCCTTTTGCATGAGAGCCATAAAGAAAAATATTGCGCACATTCATCGCTTTGCGCACAGCGGCAGCATATTCCCTGGCCGTGGTCAGCACCTTTTCTTCAACCATAAATACAGCGCCTCCGTTTTCTGAATCATCTTTTCACAGCGTTCAACCGTTAGAGATTCCAGCAGTCTGGATTTTTGCAGAGGATACCGCGCTTCTATGTTTAGCGGACTGAGGAGATCTAAAAGGGAAAGCTGCTCTTCACTCATTTCTTCGGATATTCCAGATAAATTAGCCAATCGCCTCAACTTGTGATATAGGGTAATTCTTCCTCTGGATTCCTAAAAACAAGCACGCCCTTCAGCGATTTCTCGATAGTCTGATGACACATAAAGCCAACGTAAAGGAAACGCCGGGTTTCCAGCATGGCATGGGCCGTCTGCAAATCATATTCAGCGCCGTCAAACTAATAGCCCGCTTTGTCAAAATTGCCCATGCTATCACCCCGTTAAATGCAGTATACCACAAGTGGTTCAAAAATAAAAGCCCGGAATTGGTAAAATGGAAAATAGCGGAGTTATGTTTTAGTTCTCATAAGCACCGGAACCCCGCCAAGAAGAACTCCCTCGGGGTCCCGGACTTCGAGAACCCAGGCGCATAGTAACCTTCACCGTTCATTAAGCAAGTTACCTGCGGCTGGGAAAAGCGGCTTTCATCCAGCAAAGGAGCGTGCCGCAGCAATGTCTGCATTGTCCAATTCAGCCCTGTCACCAAATCTGATTTCCGCACTGTAGAAATTTTCAGCGGGCCGCTCAAGGTGAAATACCGGACAGCCTCATATTCCGAAAGCCCCTCCCGCAGGATGGCCGCTTTGATTTCATTTTGTACAAGCCCCGGCAAGTGTACCCAATCTGCCGCCCTCATGCCATAGAGCAGGCTACTGTAACGGGTATCGCGGTTCATGGCCAATACCGCTTTCCGGCCCTGTACGGTCAGTATGTGAACAGCCCAGCAGAAAAACGGGGCTATGGGCGGTTTTGACGGTAGCAGTTCCACCTTTAGTTGCTTTTGTAGAGGAAGTGTATAGCCTAATTCCATCGCTGGACAGTCTCCAAACTCTCTATAATTTGTGACGGAGCCTGGGTTTCCCAGGCCCCACACTTGGCTGATCAAGTATTATTTATTCGTATAATCCGAGGCTTCTGTTTCACCTACACCTAGGAGATTCTCACTTTTGTATGAGTATTTTTCCTTGTTCAGCTCTTCACTAAGCGTATCTGGAACATATTCCGCATTGATATAAACCGTGTATTGTCCTTCGGGCGTTCCAACAAAGTAATAAATTCTTCTATATACGTCGGGATTCATACTGTCTTTAATGAGCAGGGTGTATGCGCGCAATTGATCGTTAATGATTTCGCTCGTTTTGATTTCATAATCGACAATTACGATAGGAGAGGAAAGGTATGCGGATTTGATATCCTCATTCGGGAATGAAGCAAATTTTGCCGCCTGATCCGCTGTCCCAGCCTTCATGGCTTCAAGATAGCATATCAGGGTATCCTGATACGGATCGCTGCCCCTTTCCACAACCGATTGCCTATAGAGCAAACTTCCTCCTAAAACGAGTATACAAATTCCGACAATACATAGAATTGTTCGTTTCTTTGTTCCCATTTCCTGTTCTCTTTTCCATTTTTATTGAGCGTAATCCCAAAACATGATTCAACAGTCCTTTACTAAGGCTTTGACTTCTTCCATAGACATACCGGGTTTATATCCGGCGGGAGGTACAAATTCCTCGATCAGGAACTCTCCAATCACTTTCCCTTCCAGGTCGTACACGGGAAGAACACCCGGTTTCGCAAGAAAGAAATCTTTGGACCGGACAACACCTTGATCACCGTCTGTCGACACCACAGTTACCCAAGCCGGGGCGTAACCGATGCTGCCAACCGCGGCAGAGGAACCATAGGTTTCACCTTTGCTGTTCCGCTGATAGGGGCAGTTGTCCTGGGAGCGTTTTGCCAACTTGGCAAGCTCCACCTTTGCCGTTGGAAGTTTTACGCTTTGACTGGTTTGCGCTCCAGGTTTTACCACTGCTGCTGCCTGGGCGCTTTCCAATTCCTTTGCTGTTGTTCCGCTTGTGAAAGAACCATCCAGCACGAAAGTTCCTATCACATTCCCATCCTTATCATAAAGCGGAAGAATCCGGTTTTTTTCCAGCTTAGACATATAAGCCACGGCGTCCTTCCTCGTAGCAAGATAAGGACTCAAGTCTGCTTCGCGGACATAGCCATGAACCCCATTGCTGCCAACCGCAGATAGCAGCACCGGAGGCATCGTATAGTTGTCGTTATAGCCCACCAGCAGCGCAGAACCATAGGTTTCCCCCAAGCTGTTTACAGGATAGCCGTTTTCGTTTTCCTTCAGCACAGCCAACAGCTTGTCCGGGAATTTGTAGGAATTGCGTTCAGGCAAATAGGTAAAATCGTCTCCAGCTGTCAAACGCTTGTCATTCTCCACTCTGAAACTATCGAAATCCTTAAAGTAGATCGTCCGAATGTGTCCACAGCTGCAGTAGCCTTCGGATGAAACGGTGGTGACTGCGCTCACAAAGCTGGCGGGTTTGGTATTGTAACGCATACCAGTGCTGGCGCAGAGTTCTCCGTCTTTGTTGTACAGTCTAGCTTCCACGCCCAGGCTGCCCGCCGAAAGAGTATTCCCTGCTTTGTCCCGCAACCATGCGGAGGCCCAGGCAGAAGAATCTTCACCGACATAAAGGGAGGAATACTTCTCTTTCAATTGGCTGATGCCGCCAATGCTTGTGGGCTCAGTGTTATACTGAATCGCCGCCTGTTTTGCCGAAACCGAAATACAAAGGCCCAAGCATAAGGTGAGAGCCAGCGTGAGTGAGCAGAGTCTTTTGCCTGTCTTCTTCATAATATATCCGTCTCCTCTATATCAATTGTTCTGATGAAGCACACGATGGGGATGGTTATACCTGACAAAGATTTCTTACGCCGCTGCAGCCGTCAGCTTTTCCAGCTCCACCCGAGTGCCGCCAATGTTCACCGCCGTCACTGCGGCGGGGTCGATGGGGTAGGGGAAATCGTGGCCAAATCTTATCATGAAGGACTCACCCTCGTTGCCGCCGCCTCCGCCGCCGCCCATCTGGGTGATGTCCACATAGGCATCGCCCTTCAGCCAGAGGCCCCAGGAACTCTCAATATTGGCGTGGTTCAGGTCCCCAAGGTACAGCTTGTCCGGGTCCTCCTTCTCTCCGGCTTTCGGAAAATCGTTTATCGGGGCCAGGACCTCGCCTCTGGCGGTCAGGCCTGTGGTGGAAATCTGGAGCTCCGTGAAGCGCATGGGAACCTTCTTGGTCTCCCCCAGAGTGATTTTCGCGTCAGCCCCCGTGTATTGGATGGGCGGGACCTGCTTTTTCACCGTGAAGGTGAAGTCAAAGGGGCCCTTCAAAAAGACCTTGTCCGGGCTGTCGCTGGGGGCGAGGCTTTCCAGGTGTAGCGTCAGCACCGGCTGCGTGGCCTTCGTGAACAGGCGGGAGTCGAGCCAGCCCATGTTGGTCTGGAAGTTCAGGGTGTTTCCCTCCCGCCCCTCCGGCGAGAACCAGAAGGAGCCCGTCTGCCCCTTGGCCAGCTCGGCCTGGATTTTCTTCTCCGCCTCCTCCGGAGTCACCTCCGGATCGTTGGAGTAGAACTCCTCCAGATTGTTTCGGGTGTACTCCTTCCACTGGTCGTCCCGCAGCTTGAGGCTGCACTTCTCCGTGGTGAGGGACGTGTACTGCTGGACCTCCTCCGGAATGCCGGGGCTCTTGACGTCAAAGGAAAGCCACAGGTTCTTTCCGTTCCAAATGGCGGCGTTGAGGGTCACCGTCGTTTTCCCCACGGTTTTGCTCTGCTTGATGGCGGTGCCCATGCGGGAGAGGACCTCCTCCGAGGCCTTCGGCGTTTTGGGGTTGATCCCCAGGCTGGAGAACCACCGGGAGAACTGTCCGGCGGGCTTCGGGGACTCCTCCACCGTCTTCTTGGGCTCTGCCGCCAGGGCTGCGCAGCTCAGGGACGCCAGCAGGGCCAGGGCCAGCAGCCCGGACGCCAATCGTTTCCATGTCTTCATAATGATACCTTCCTTTCTTTTCCGGCGGGAAGAGGAAAGCCCTCCCGCTCGTTCTGCTTGTTAAACGGAGCGGGAGGGCTTCGCGCCACATGATTTTCTAAATTTTTTGTATTAGTAAATATTTTTATTCATCGGCCCCGGCGTCCGCTCCAGCCCGCTCAGCTCGATCCGGGTCCCGCCGATGTCCAGCGCCGTCACCGTGGCGGGGTCGATAGGATAGGTGTAGTCGCGGCGGAAGTCCATCACGAAGGTTCCATTGAAGTCGCCGCCGCCTCCGCCGCCGCCCATCGATGTGAGGTCCACATAGCTCCCGTCCTCCAGCCAGAGGCCCCAGGAGCTCTCAATATTGGCGTGGTTCAGGTCCCCAAGGTACAGCTTGTCCGGGTCCGGTTCCTCCCCGGGCCCTGGCTCGTGCTCGGCCACTGGGGCCAGAATCTCGCATCTGGCGGTCAGGCCCAGGGCGGAGAGCTCAAAATCCGTGAAGCGCATGGGGACCTCTAGGGTCTCTCCCAGGGTGATCTCCTCATCCGCACCCCCGTAGTGGATGGGCAGGATGGGCTCCTCCAGCGTGAAGGTGAGGTCAAAGGGGCCCTCGGCAAAGATCTCGCCCGGAGAGTTCAGGTCCCCGTTGTCCGGAAGGGCGGCCAGGTTTTCGATGTGCAGGGTCAGCTCCGGCCGCGTCGTCTCCGAGAAGGAGCTGACGGGCAGCATTTTTGCATACTGGAAGAAAAGGGTGTTCCCCTCCCGCTGTTCCGGCAGCATCATGTTGAGCCAGTCAAACGGCCCCATGGCCAGCCGGTCCTGAACGGCCTTCTCCGTTTCCTCCGGGGTCTTGTTCTCCAGGGCGCAGTTCTGTCTGGTCGAGTTCGTTTCGGACTCCACCCACTGGTCCTCCCGCAGAATCAGGCGGCAGTCGCCTGAGTAGAGGTTGCTGTACCGTTCGATCTCCTCCGGGATGTTCGGGCTCTCCACCGTAAAGGACAGCCACACGTTGTTTCCGTCCCACACGGCGGCGTTCAGGGTCACCGTCGCGTCCCCCACGGTCTGGCTCTGCTGGATGGCCGTGCCCGTGCGGGTCAGTACCTCCTCGGAGGTCTCCGGGGCCTGGGGGTTCACCCCCAGGCTGGAGAACCACTGGGAGAACTGCCCGGTCACCAGGGCGTAACCGCAGGCGGAGAGGAGCAGCAGCGCCGCCACAAGGGCGATCAGCCGCCAGTTCAGGCGTTTTCTGCGAATCCCGGTCCGCTGGTTCGCCCAGCTCTGGGGGTCTGTCAGGAGGCGCGTTCGCTCCCGGTAGTATTGGGGGGAGGCGTCCAGCTCCCGTGTTTCCATCCTCTGGATGACACGTCCATACTGTGCCACGTTGGCGTCCATCATTCCCCGGCGGAGACAATCCTCAAACCGCGTCATCGAAATATCCCTCCTTTTCCAGCTGTTCCCGGAGCATTTTCCGCCCCCGCAGCACCCGCATGGATACGGTGGACTCCTTGAGTCCCATCCGCCGGGCAATCTCCTGATTGCTCTCCTCCTCCACGCATTTCAGCTCCAGGATCCGCCGGTAGCTCTCCGGCAGGGCCCGGATCAGGGAGACTAGGTAGTCATATTCGTCCTGATGGTTCTCCGGGGCGGGCGGGTCCCAGTCTTCTGGGAAAGCGGCGGTCCGCCGCTCCGAGCGCAGGATGTCCAGGGCGCAGTTTTTGGCCACGGTGACGGTATAGCCCTCCGTCTCCTTCCAGGGCAGAGAGGAGATGCGTTCCCAGTTCTGCACCAGCTTGAGCCAGGTCTGCTGGGCGGCGTCCTCCGCCTGGATGGGGTTTCCCAGAATGTGGAGGGCTACCGCGTAGATTTTCTTTTCGTGAGCCTCAAAAAGCCGCGTGAACCGCCGCTGGTCCTGTTCGGTTTCCAGCATGGCGAGGCAGATCGCAAGCATGAAAGGTCTCCTCCTTTTCGGTTGAATTGGCGCCGATTCACTCTTTAAACGGTTGAGGAGGGAGAAATACCACAGCCTGGGAGAAAAATTTTTTGCCGCACAGCGGCAAGGGCCGAGTCATTCAAAAACTGCGCCGCAATAAACAAAGAATCGTTCCGCGCTCAGAACTCTTCAAACCGGCGCCTCAATTCCTCATCCGTCAGCTCCCCGCGCTCAGAGCTCTCCAGCAGTTCCTGCGCTCTCGCTACAGCGGCGTTCCACTCATCCACGCTGATCTTTCCCCTCTGCTTTCGGACCTTCAAGCGGTTGTAAGTCCGGTCATACTCCTTCCGGGCCGGAGTGCGGTTCGCTTTTCCAAGAGCCTCCTTACGATGGGCCCCCACCTTTCGGCAGGTGCGCTCCAGCTCGCCGGGAGCGATATTGTTGCAGTAGCAGGTGTTGTACCCGGCGGTCAGCAGGAAGTACCGCCCGCAGTTGTGGCACTGCCTCGGCGCGTTGCCCAGAGCCAAGCCTCGATAAAATTCCGTCCGCAAAAAGTCCGCCAGGCTGTTAAAGGTCGACTTCTCCGCCACGAAGAACTTGCCTTCCTCAGTAGGATGCATCATGGGTACAAAGCTCACCTCCAAGGGGAAGCTCTGCTCAAATTCATCGTTGAAAATATGCGCGCCGATGGAAAGCATATCAGCGTAGAATCGGGAGTACGCCTCGGCATAGGCGCCGTTGGTCCTCCGTTTCAGCGGCTCGAAATACGTCCTCGTCATCTCCGTGACCTGCAGGCGGAAGGTTCGGATGGACTCTGCGAAGCAGGCGAGCCCGGCCGTCATCCCCTGGTATATGGCGTACCCTTCGGTAGACGGGTCCCGCACCTGCGCCCACTTCTCCCTGTCTGCCATGAGTCGTTGAAAGGTATGGAAACAGCACGCCTCATCCATCTTCAAGTCCCGATAGACCGGCAGAGCGAAGATGAGTTCCCAGACAGCGTTCAGCCGCTCCTGCGCAAGAGCGGCTACGCTGTCTGTTTTTTCTGCGGGCAGCTTCCGGGCGGCGGGGATGAACAGTCTGACACGCCGGTCGATCTCGCTCAGAATTGACTCGTCCAGGTTCATGACGTCCACACAGCACTGCCCGATGGGATAGTCTTTTTTTCCAATGAACACTCGGTTACCATAGAAGAACACCGTGAATTGGTCGTAGGTATAGGTGTAATCAAATTCGATGCGTTCCAATTCCTCTGTCATATCTGTCATCCCTCTTGTATCCGATAGAGATTTGGGATTTGCCTAATCGGGTTCAAATCCGTTGAAAATCGTAGCCGGTAGTGTTACCCTCATCGTATCAGATGGATGAAGAAAAATCAATCACAGGGGGTGACAGTGTTGAAAGAGTCTGTCTACAAAAGCTACGAGGAACTACCACTGTTCCTCAACGCAAAGATGGTGGCGCAGGTGCTGGGTATCGCTCCGTCCAGCGTATATGAGTTGATGCATGAATCAAGTTTTCCTGTTCTGAAAATTGGCAGTAGGATGGTGGTGCCCAAGGAGAAGTTTATTGAGTGGGTGGAGAGAAACACAGGAGGTGATGGCTGATGCTCTGGCAGTACACAAAACAAGATGCGGTCAAAAACTTTTTCCCTCTACCCAACGAGATTTTTTCTCTGGGTCTATCGTCCGGCGCGCTGGCGGTCTATTCCTACCTGCTCTACTGCGAAGATCGAAAGACGTATCAGTGCTGGCCTAGCTGCAGGTCCATCGGCAAGGCCGTCCGCATGAGCGTCAACACGGTACGTAAATATGTGGTGGAGTTGGAGGAATGCGGTCTACTCATAACGGAACCGACCACAATCATCACACGGGATGGACGCAAGCGCAACGGCACTCTGCGCTACACCATCCTGCCAATCCACAATGCGGTGGACCTCCACAACCAACGACAGCTCCGACGGCTGGAGGAAACAGTAGAACGGATGCACATCCGCAAGAAGCCGGAGGGTAACGAGGAACACCCAGCGTGAGCACCTGTGTGCCGCTGTGTGCAATTCTTCTATAGAGGGTAGGGCAGGACCCCAGGGAAGCAGTCTGCACCGAAATGCGGCGAGTTGCGAGGGACGAAAGAAAAGCAGGAGAAAGCCCTGGCGCTTTCCGAGCGCCAGGGCGGGTACTTCTGCCCGCAGTGCGGGCAGTTGCAGGGGCGGGAGCTAACGCTTTTTTGACGGATGGGAAAACCGATTGACGCTGATATTTTCGGAAGTGCCCTTAAATCCCATTGTTGGCAGCTTCCGCGTGACGCTAATTCAAAATAAGGAGGAGATTTCGGTATGAACGGGGAAAAAACACGGCATACTGTCTGGCTCACCTCAGGCGCATGGAGCCAGGTAGAAGACAGCTATACAAAAGACAACTGTACCACGAAAAACGAGTACATCGAGAAAGCAATACGGTTCTACACCGGCTACCTGAACACGCAAAACGCTGCCAGCTATCTCCCGCGCGTCCTTGCAGATGTGCTGGAGGGAAAGCTGGGGGCGCTGGGTACTCGGATCGGCAAACTACTGTTCAAGCTGGCCGTGGAGCAGGACATGATCGCAAACATCACGGCGGCGGTGAATGAGATTCCCCTGGACGACGTGGAGCGTCTGCGGGCACGGTGCATGAAGGAGATACGGCAGACCAATGGTGTGATTGATCTTGAGGACGCAATCAGGTATCAGAATGGCGGGAGCGAACAATGGTCAGGCTGATTCAAAAAAGCGGTTACATCAAGGCCAGCGGTGCCTCCGGGTACATGAAGTACATCGCCACACGCGAACGTGTAGATAAGCTGGAGGGGAGCGGCCCGGTGACGAAGGGCCAGCGGCAGCTCATCGAAAGTCTGCTCCGGGATTTTCCTGACGCAACTGAGTTGGGGGAGTACAGTGACTACTGTTCAGCACCGACCACCGGCAACGCCTCCTCGTTGATCTCCGCGGTGCTGGATGCCAACGCCCACAAGCTCACTGACAGAGATGGCTACATGCGGTACATCGCCACCCGGCCTCGAGTCGAGCGTCACGGAGAGCACGGTCTGTTCAGCAATCGGCCAGTGTCACTGGACGCTGCACTCAGGGAAGTTCAAGAGCACGGCGGAAACGTGTGGACGTTCATTTGGTCCCTGCGGCGGGAAGATGCGGTCCGCCTTGGCTACGACTGCGTGGAGAGCTGGCGGAGGCTGATCAAAGCTCATCAGGTGGAGCTGGCAGAGGCCATGAAGATTCCGCCGGACCGGCTCCGCTGGTGTGCCGCGTTCCACGACGAAGGTCATCATCCCCATGTCCACGCCATGGTCTGGTCCGCCGATCCGAGACAAGGACGCTTGACCAAGGAGGGCGTTAAAATGATTCGCTCCAGACTCACGAATGATATTTTCCAGGATGAGATGTACACGCTCTTTCAGGAGAAGGACGTCTCCTACAGGGACTTGGTCAGCGCGGCCCGTCGGTCTATGAAAGAGCTGATAGGGAAGATGCAGACAGGCTTCTGCGGCAGCCCTGTGATCGAAATGAAGATGCTGGAATTGGCACAGTCTCTGGAAGCTGTCAAGGGCAAAAAGATCTACGGCTATTTGAAAAAGTCCGTCAAGGTCCAGGTGGATGCAATCGTGGATGAACTGGCGAAGCTCCCGGAAGTGGCGGAGTGCTATGAGGTCTGGAACGGTCTGCGTGATGAACTGGAGAGCTATTACAAGGATACGCCTCGCCGGCGGCTGCCGCTCTCACAGCAGAAGGAGTTCCGGGCGATCAAGAATCTGGTAATCCGGGAGGCGGAGAATCTGCGATTGGGCGTGTTCACCTTTGAGGATGCGGAGGTGAACGATGAGCCGGAAATAGATTCAGAAATCCTTTCGCAAGGTGTAGGATATGGTGAAGTGCTGGAGTACCGCCAAGCGGCATCGCTACTCTGCGGCGACGATGCCATGTGGGCAGAAAAACGAGAAGCGGTAAAAACGCTGGAGCAGTTGTGGGACAAGGGCTTTGCCTCAGCCGCGTATCACTTGGGCAAGGCGTACCGGGATGGCCTTGGTGTGCTGCCGGATGACGAAAAGGCCGAGGAGTGGTTCCGACGCTCTGCCGCGATAGGGGACGCACAATCACAGTACATGCTGGGAAAGCTACTACAGGGGCAAGGACGAATGAGTGAAGCTGCGTCGTGGTATGAGCGTGCTGGTGAATCGGGAAATCAATATGCGCAGTACCGCCTGGGGAAGATGTGCCTTCTGGGTAATGGTGTTTCGAAAGATATTGAAAGGGCGGTTCAGCTGCTGGGTGACTCCGCCAGTCAGGGAAATCAATACGCGCAGTATGTCCTCGGCAAGCTGTACCTCCAGGGGAAAGAGGTAGGACAAGATCAAGATGCGGCAGAATACTGGCTGACGCAATCTGCCGCTCAAGGCAACAGCTATGCGCAGTTTCTTCTAGACCATCGGCAGCGTGACCCGTCCGTTCTCCTTTGTTCTTTGAGACTCCTCCACCACGTGAGCAATATTTTCTGGGAAACGCTCCCGCCGCCCAATCCGGCGGGTGGTCATGTGGAGAGCAAACTCATGCGGAGAATCCGTGAGAAGAAAATCGCCATGGGCCACAAAGCGGACGATCATGAGGAGTACCAGGGGCCGTCGATGTCCATGTGACGTGTTCAAAATTTGCACCGCTATATGCAAAGAAAAACTCCGAACCAGCAAATCCAAATTTTTTGATAACACCACATGCAACCACTGGATATTTCTGCAGATTGCTGGTATGGTGTGTTGCTGACAAAGGAGGCGATGCGCCGTGGCAAAAAGACGTGCCAACGGAGAAGGTAGTATCCGCAAGCGAAAGGATGGCCGCTGGGAAGGGCGCTACACGGCGGGGCGTGACCCGGTGACAGGCAAGGCGGTTTACAAAAATGTCCTCGGCAAAACTCAGGCAGAGGTCAAGGAAAAACTCAAAGCGGCCATTGAGAAGAGCGCGGTACGACCCGTGAGCATGGAACACTACACAGTGGGCCAATGGCTGGATGCTTGGATGGAGAATTATGCCGAGCTCCAGGTCCGCCCCTCATCCTACAAGACCTACCAAGGATTCATCGAGAACCACATCCGGCCTGCCCTTGGCGACATCCTGCTGGACAAATTGACAGCGATGGACCTCCAGCGGCTGTACAAACATCTGCTGGAGAGCGGCAGGGTGGAATGCGCTGAATCTCGGAATAAACCAAAGGGCCTCAGCGTCAAAACAGTACGGAATATCAACCAGATGATTTCCTCCGCCCTGAACTGTGCGGTGGAGCAACGACTGATTCCTGCCAATCCTACGAAGGGATGTGTCCTGCCAAAGCTGGAGAAAAAGGAGATGAAAATTCTACCACCGGAGAGTCTAGGCACCTTCTTCGAGGAGGCACGGCGCAGTGGTGTATTTGAGTTGTACTATATCGACCTCGCCACTGGCCTTCGACGAGGAGAACTGCTGGGACTGAAATGGAACGATATCGATTTGGACAAGGGCATCATTCATGTCCGACGGCAAATCCTCCGGCAGAATGGCAGGGTAGTTGAAGCACCCTTGAAAACGAAAAACTCCTACCGCAACATTGCGATAGGAGCGGACGCGATTGAAGTCCTCAAAGGGATGAAGCAGAAAGACGAGTACATTTTCCCTTCACCATTTGGAGGACCAATGTCCCCGGACAGCGTTCTGCATATGCTCCAGCGGGTGCTAAAGCGGGCAGGGCTAGAGCGGATACGCTTCCACGACTTGAGACACACAT
>Ga0224748_10333_pt1 | contig 14211 bp, 11 predicted proteins | sample LIM_F_Water_Neg_FD_182074 | JGI IMG/M metagenome (GOLD analysis project Ga0224748, IMG submission 182074) | Enriched cells from gastrointestinal tract of the lab mouse from Pacific Northwest National Laboratory (PNNL), Richland, Washington... | ecosystem: Host-associated > Mammals > Digestive...
GGCATGGCCCTTACCAGCAGCTGGAGGGTGGCTTCCCATGTTGCCGGGACGGAAAACAGCATAGGATGGGCGGAGGAAACCGGGTATACGTTGGGGGCGCTGCTCCATCAGCCCATGAAATGTATGCAGATGTTTTTCAATACCGTGGCGCGCCAAAGCGAACAATATTTCCGGACTATGGTCGGCGCCTGCCTGGGAAATTTAGACCCGGTATTGGATATTACGGACCCGGTGGTTTTTTTGCTGGCCGTATGCCTTATGTGCATTGCCCTTAGAAAGCCGGAAGAACCGCTGATGCTTACAGGGGGGAGGAGGCTGTGGGTTTGGGTGTTGTGCATAAGCTGCGCAGGGGCAACCATGCTTTCCATGCTGCTGTCGGTGACGCCGGTAGGCGCCCAGGTGATCGGCGGCGTCCAGGGAAGGTACTTTTTGCCGTTTTTGCCCATACTTTTGATGACGGTGAAAAATAACAGCCTGGTGATGGCCCGGGACGGAACCAGGGAATGGCTTTATGCCATGTGCTGTGCCAACGGATATATATTGCTGCGGATTTACAGTACCGTAAGCATAAGGCTATAAAGGGAAAAGTAAGATTCCAGGCATCCGCCAGAAGCCGGCCGTGAAAGCAGAGGCAAGGCATTCAGGCAGACAAGATTAAGAAATGAGGGAAAGGAAATGGGAAAGATTAAAGTGACGCCTTGTGAAATAGAAGGCTTGTATGTGATTGAACCGACGGTATTTCCGGACGAGAGGGGATACTTTGTGGAAACCTATAACCAAAATGATTTCCGGGAGGCCGGGCTGGACATGGTTTTTGTGCAGGACAACCAGTCCATGTCTGTGAGGGGGGTGCTGCGTGGCCTGCATTTCCAGAAGCAGTATCCCCAGGGAAAACTGGTGCGGGCGCTGCGGGGGGCGGTGTATGACGTGGCGGTAGACCTGCGTGCCAATTCTCCTACCTTTGGCAAATGGTTCGGCGTGGAGCTGACGGCGGAGAATAAAAAGCAATTCTATATCCCGGAAGGATTCGCCCACGGATTTTTGGTTTTGTCGGATGAGGCTGAGTTTGCCTACAAATGTACGGACTTCTACCACCCGGGGGACGAGGGGGGAGTGGCTTGGGATGACCCGGAATTGGGCATTGCCTGGCCTTTGGCGAAAGATATGGAGCTGATTATTTCGGATAAGGATAAAAAATGGGGGGGATTTGGGGAAACCTTCCGGTTTTAAATATGGCCGGCAACGGCTTGGGCAATTGGATGGCTATGTGGCGGGAACGGATTTTCAGGCACGCGCAAGGTCCTGCAGCCAGGAAAGGGATAAAAGCGATGGCATATGTGGTTTCACTCATAAAAGAAATCGTGAAAAAGAGAAAATTGATTTGGGATTTATCCAAGGCGGATTTTCGGAAACGGTTTGTAGGTTCTTATTTCGGGATTGTGTGGATGTTCGTCCAGCCTATGGTGACGGTGCTGATTTATTTTTTTATCTTTCAGGTGGGGTTTAAAAGCGTCCCTCCGGTTCCGGGGGCCCCTTATGTATTATGGCTGGTGCCTGGGATCGTGCCATGGTTTTTTTTCAGCGAAGCCCTTAACTGTGTCACAGGCTGCCTGCAGGAATATAACTATTTAGTAAAAAAAGTAGTGTTCCAGGTAGAGGCCCTTCCGGTTATCAAGATGTCTTCCTGTTTGATGGTACATGTTTTTTTCCTTTTAATTATGGTAACCCTATTCCTTTTATATGGGTGGATGCCGATGGCCTCCTGGGTACAGGTCTTGTATTATTCCTTCGCTGCCTCTGCCCTGGCCTTGGGAATTGGTTTTTTGACGTCTGCGGTTAACGTATTCTTTAAAGATATGGCGCAGATTGTAAGTATATGCCTGCAGTTTGGCATGTGGCTGACCCCGATTATGTACCATGAAAGCATGTTTGAAGAGAAAGCGCCCTGGGCCATACCGGTTTTGAAGCTCAACCCTTTTTATTACATTTCTACCGGATACCGGGACAGTATGCTGATGGGGAACGGGTTTTGGGAGCGGCCGAAAATGACCTTGTATTTTTGGGGGGTTACTTTGGCTGTAGGGCTTATCGGGCTGAAAGTATTTAAACGGTTAAGGCCCCATTTTTCAGATGTATTGTAAAGCTTGACAAGTCCGGTTTTTTTCCTTATACTACTGTTATCTGACGGCATAAGCCTTGGAAAGGTACTGAAGTACCAGGAATGGTTGCGTGGTTTGGTTTGCCGTGTGTTGTAGGGCAAGTTTTCAGGAAGGATCCGGTAAAGGCCCATAGAAGCGGGCCGGATGCGGGAAGGGCATATAGGAATAACAGGACAAAAGCCAGGAAGGCAGCGGGTATCCCCAAGGGATGCTTCTGTTTATGCCTGGTTTTTTTGTTTGCCTTAAGAAACGTTTGGAAACACCCGTGAGGGGGCAGGAGAGGATGAGAGGATGAAAAACAATAAAAAAGCCGGTGCGGGAATAAGAAGGTGTGCAATATTTATGGCAGCGGCGGTTTTGGCGGCAGCCCTGGAGGGGTGTGCCGGACCGGCCGGCGGCGCTGGGCAGCAGGGGAAAACCGCGGCACAGGAAGGGGCCGCAGCCGGTGCCCGTGAGGATGTGACCGTGGTTATGGGCCCTTCTTCGGAACCTGAGGCCGGATTTGACCCTGCCTATGGCTGGGGGGCCGGGGAACATGTCCATGAACCGCTGATCCAGAGCACTTTGACGGTGACCACGCCGGACTTGAACATTGGCTATGACCTGGCAACAAAAATGGAGGTTAGTGAAGACGGGATGGCCTGGACGGTGGCGATCCGGGATGATGTGTTTTTTACAGATGGGGAGAAACTGACGGCAAAGGATGTGGCTTTTACTTATAACATGATGCGGGATACCAGCCTGGTCCATGATTTTACCATGTTGGAGAAGGCAGAGGCTGTGGATGATTTTACGGTGGTGTTTTCTATGACGCGCCCCTATTCCATTTGGCCTTATACCATGGCTGTTGTGGGGATTGTGCCGGAACATGGCTATGGTCCGGACTATGGGGGACATCCCGTCGGTTCCGGACGGTATGTGCTGAAACAGTGGGATAAGGGGCAGCAGGTGATCCTGGAAGCCAATCCGGGTTATTATGGGGAAAAGCCTAAAATGAAAAAGGTAAACATTTTATTTATGGAAGAGGACGGGGCTTTTGCAGCAGTCCGTTCCGGCCAGGTAGACCTTGCCTATACGGCGGCCCCTTATGCGGAAGAGGACATTGCGGGATTTGAGCTGTTGGCTTTTGAATCTGTGGACAACCGGGGGTTTAACCTGCCGGCAGCGCCTGCCGGTACAGCTGGTGAAGGAGGGGAGCTTATCGGCAATGATTTTACTTCCGATGTGAGGGTAAGGCGTGCCATCCATCTTGCCATAGACCGGGAGGCCATGATCCAACATGTGCTAGGCGGGTATGGGAGCCCGGCGTATAGCGTATGCGACAAGATGCCTTGGTACAATGAGGCGGCGGAGGCCCCTTTTGATTTGGAAGAGGCGGGCAGGCTATTGGATGAGGCAGGCTGGCTGGCCGGTGCAGGCGGTATCCGGGAAAAAGGAGGGGAGAAGGCCGCATTCTCTTTGCTGTACCCGGCAGGCGATTCGGTGCGGCAGGCTTTGGCGGCGGATACGGCAAACCAGCTGAAAAAAATAGGCATTGACGTGAAAATTGAGGGGGTAGGCTGGGACACGGCCTATAGCCGGGCGCAGAGGGAGCCTTTGATGTGGGGGTGGGGGGCCCATACGCCTATGGAATTATATAATATTTACCACACGGCGCCAGGAAAGGGGTATGCCAAGTATTCCCCCTATGCCAATCCGGCTGTGGACCGGTATATGGATGACGCGCTGGCATGCAGTGACTGGGAAGGTTCTTATGAATTGTGGAAAAAGGCCCAGTGGGATGGGGAAGAAGGCATTACCTGGCAGGGGGACCTCCCCTGGATATGGCTGGTAAATATTGACCACCTGTATTGGTCGAGAAACGGCTTAAAAGTAGCAAAACAAAAGCTGCACCCCCACGGCCACGGATGGTCTGTTGTCAACAATGTAGACCAGTGGGAATGGGAGTGACGGCCATGGGGCGTTTTTTGGCAGGGAAATGTTTGCGGCTGGTTGTTTTAATGTTTTTGGTAAGCTTCGGGGCCTTTGTGCTGGTATCCATGTCCCCGTTAGACCCTTTGTCTACCAATGTGGGGCAGGCGGCATTGGGGAGCATGAGCCAGGAACAGGTTGCCAAGATGGAGGCTTATTGGGGGGTGGGGACGCCGCCTGTAGAGCGGTTCCTCTCCTGGGCCGGGAATTTTTTACGGGGGGATATGGGTGTGTCTTTGCTGTACCGCCGGCCTGTGGCAGAAGTGATTTTGGTGAAGTTTAAGAATTCTCTGTGGGTCATGGCGGCGTCCTGGCTGCTTTCCGGTTTGGCGGGGGCAGGGATGGGGATTGTGGCCGGAATAAAAAAGGGAAGCTGGCCTGACCGGCTTGTGTCAGCTTATGCATGGGTAACGGCCAGCACCCCCGGGTTTTGGCTGGCTTTGCTTCTTTTGACGGTTTTTGCGGTTTGGCTACAGTGGTTCCCGGTAGGGCTTAGCGTCCCTATCGGGCTGGAGGCAGGCCAGGTGACGGTGGCAGACCGGGCCGCCCATGGGGTTTTGCCGGTGGCTGCTTTGTCAATGACGGGGATTTCCCATATTGCCCTGCATACCCGTGAAAAAATGATTGCCGTAATGGAAAGCGATTATGTGCTGTTTGCCAAAGCCAGGGGGGAAAGCCCCTGGCGGATCGCCTGGCATCATGGAGTCCGCAATATCCTGCTGCCTGCCATGACTTTGCAGTTTGCTTCCATAAGCGAAATATTTGGCGGTTCTATTTTGGTTGAGCAGGTATTTTCCTACCCGGGGCTGGGCCAGGCGGCGGTGGCGGCAGGCCTGGGAGGCGACGTGCCTTTGCTTTTGGGGATTACGGTAATTAGCGCTGCTGCCGTATTTGGAGGGAACCTGGCGGCAGATCTATTGTATGGGGTAATAGACCCCAGGATCCGGAAGGGGAGGAGGCGTGGCATATGAGGATAGGCAGGCAAAGGAACCGGAGGTTTGCCGCGCTGTGCCTGGCAGTGGGGGCTGTGGCCGCACTTGCGCTTATCACGGTGGCCGGGGGCCTCTGGGGGGAACGGGCATTGGAAACGGATTTTTCCATGAAAAATCTGCCCCCTTCTTTCCGTTGCCCTTTCGGGACGGATTGGATGGGGCGGGATTTGTTTGTAAGGACGGTAGCAGGGCTTTCCTTAAGCATCCGTATCGGGGTCCTGACGGCGGCAGCCAGCGCAGCCATTGCTTTTGTATTAGGGCTTACGGCTTCCTTGGGAAAAGGGGCGGATACCGTTGTCAGCTGCTTGACCGACCTGGTTATGGGGATCCCCCATATGCTGCTGCTGATTTTGGTTTCGTTTGCGGTTGGCAAAGGGTTTTGGGGGGTGGTGGCCGGGATTTCCCTGACCCATTGGGCTTCCCTGGCCAGGCTTTTACGGGCGGAAGCGCTGCAGCTAAAGGAAAGCCAGTATGTGAAGGTTGCCCGGAAACTGGGGAAAAGCCCTGTTTACGTGGCTGTTAAGCATATGACGCCCCATTTGATCCCCCAGCTTTTGGTGGGGACGGTGCTGCTTTTCCCCCACGCTGTCCTCCATGAAGCCAGCATTACTTTTTTGGGGTTCGGCCTGTCCCCGGAACAGCCGGCTATCGGGATAATCTTGTCAGAAGGGATGAAATATCTGGTTATGGGGAAATGGTGGCTGGCGTTGTTTCCGGGGGCGCTGCTGGCGCTGGCCGTAATTTTATTCCAGGCCATAGCCAGTGCGGCCAGCAGCATGGTGGACCCGGGCCAGGCCCATAGCTAAGGGCCGGCCGTAAGAAGTGCTATCAAGTGGAAGGGGGCAGGTACCCATGGAGGCGGAAAGGGAAGGCGGGGAAGTTTTACTGTCTGTGGAACATTTGTCGGTTTCTTTTACCCGGTACGGACGGGGATGGAAGCAAAAAAAGCTTATGGCCGTTAGGGATTTAAACCTGGAAGTGAAAGCCGGTGAATTGGTAGCGGTAGTGGGATCCAGCGGTTCGGGAAAAAGCTTGTTGGCCCATGGGATTATGGGCCTGCTGCCATACAATGCTTCCTGGGAAGGGAAGGTTATGTACCGGAACCAGGCGTTGACGCAAGAAAGGCTGAAAAAATTGCGTGGAAATGAAATGGTACTGGTGCCCCAAAGCGTATCTTACCTGGACCCCTTGATGAAAGTCGGGGAGCAGGTGAGGAAAGGGTTCCGGGATCCCCAAAGCCGTAAAAAGTGCCGGGAGGTTTTGGCGCGGTACGGGCTGGGAGAAGAGGCAGGGAAGCTGTACCCATTTGAGCTGTCTGGCGGGATGGTTCGGAGGATATTGATTTCCACGGCAGTACAGGAGCAGCCCAGGCTGGTTATAGCCGACGAACCAACGCCGGGCCTGCATATGGAGGCGGCAGTGCGGGTCATGGGGCATTTTCAGGAAATAGCAAAGGAGGGCGCAGGTGTTTTGGTTATCACCCACGATTTGGACCTGGCCCTTAAAGTGGCTGACCGCATAGTGGTGTTTTATGCGGGGACCAATTTGGAAGAAGCGGCGGCAGGAGATTTTAGAGACGAAAGCCGGCTGCGGCATCCCTATACGAAAGCCTTATATCGGGCCATGCCCCAAAACGGGTTTTGCCCGGTGCCTGGGAGCCAGCCTTACGGGGACGATTTGCCTAAAGGGTGCGTGTTTTGGCCCCGCTGCGAACTGGCAGAGGGACGGTGTCAAAAGCCGGTTCCATATAGCCGGTTCCGGGGGGGCATGGTCCGGTGCTGGAAGGCGGCAGAGGGCGTTTGTGAGAAAACGGGCAGCCAAGGGCGGAGGTGAAGGGCATGGGGCTGGAGGCACGAAACCTTTCGTTTCAATATGATAACGGAAACCGGAAGATTTTAAATAATGTAAGTATGTATTTGGATGGCAAAGACCGGCTGGGGCTTATGGCACCCAGCGGATTCGGAAAAACCACTTTTTGTAAAATATTGGCGGGGTATGAAAAGCCGGACAGCGGAAAGGTGCTGGTAGACGGAAAACCCATTGCCAGTTTCCGGGGGTACTGCCCGGTGCAGATGATTTGGCAGCATCCGGAACTTTCGGTAAACCCCCGGCTGAAAATGAAGGAAACCATCAAAGAAGGAAGACGGGTAGAACGGCGTGTGCTAGAAGGCCTGGGGATTGAAACCAGCTGGCTGAACCGTTATCCGGGGGAACTTTCCGGGGGGGAGCTGCAAAGGTTTTGCATTGCCCGCGCCCTGGGGGAAGGGACACGGTTTTTGCTGGCAGACGAGGCCAGCGCCATGCTGGATTTGATTACCCAGAGCCAGATATGGAATTTTTTGCTGGAAGAGGTAAAAATGCGGGGCATAGGCCTTTTGGTAGTCAGCCATTCAGAGCCTCTCGTGGCCAGGGTCTGCAACCGGAAAATGAATTTAGAAAAGAACCTTTCATAATATCCTGTAAAAGGAGGCGCAGATGGATATTGAAGAATTGCTGCGGCAGGTGCGTGACGGCCAGATGGAGGTTGCACAGGCAAAGGAGGCCCTTAAAAACCTGCCTTATGAAGACTTAGGTTATGCAAAATTGGATTTTCACCGCAAACTGCGGACCGGGTTTGGAGAAACCGTGTTTTGCCAGGGGAAGCCGGATGCATACCTGGCAGAGATATTTAAAAATATATACAGCCGGGACGGGGAGGTACTGGGGACCCGGGCTTCCCAGGCCCAGTATGAATTGGTAGAGAAGCTGGTCCCCCAGGTGGTTTATGACCCGATTTCCCGGATTCTGAAAGTGGAGCAGGAAGGCAAGGGGCGGGAAGGCAATGTGGTGGTATGTACAGGCGGGACGGCGGACATCCCCGTGGCGGAAGAAGCAGCCCAAACGGCGGAATATTTCGGCTGCCACGTTGACCGGATTTATGATGTTGGCGTGGCGGGGATCCATCGGCTGCTATCGAAGCGGGAACGCCTTTTTGCCGCCAATTGCATCGTGGCAGTGGCTGGCATGGAAGGCGCTTTGGGGACAGCCGTGGCCGGCCTGGCAAGCTGCCCGGTGGTTGCAGTCCCCACATCGGTAGGCTACGGGGCTTCTTTTTACGGGCTTTCCGCGCTTTTGACCATGATTAATTCATGTGCCAACGGCATTTCTGTGGTAAATATAGATAACGGATATGGGGCCGGGTACCTGGCGGCACAAATAAATAGATTGGCGGTGAAAGGGAATGAAAAAAATACTTTATCTGGAATGTAATTCAGGCATCAGCGGGGATATGGCAGTGGGGGCGCTGCTGGATTTGGGCGCGGACCGGCAGGTATTGGAAAAAGCTTTGGAAAGCTTGGGGGTTGGCGGATACCATCTGCATTTTGGGCGGAAGGTAGTTTGCGGCCTGGATGCCTATGATTTTGACGTGCATTTGGAGGGGCATGAGGGCGAGGACGGCACCCATGGCCATGGTGGCGGGCTGGCCCACGGGCACGGCCAGGAACATGAGGGGCATAGCCACAGCCACGGCCAGGAACATGAGGGGCACGGCCACAGCCATGGCCAGGAACATGAGGGGCACAGCCACGACCACGGCCAGGAACATGAGGGGCACGGCCACAGCCACGGCCAGGAACATGAGGGGCACAGCCATATCCATAGGAATTTGCAGGACATTTACGAGATTATTGGCCGGTTAGAAGGGGATGGGCGTGTAAAGGAATTGGCCAGGAAAATATTTCGTATTGTGGCTGAGGCGGAATCCAAGGCCCATGGGCTGCCCATAGAGCAAGTGCACTTCCATGAGGTAGGGGCCGTTGATTCGATTGTGGATATTGTGGGCGCCGCCGTATGCCTGGACAACTTAGGGGTTGAGGATGTGGTGGTATCCCCCTTGTCAGAAGGGCATGGCCATGTGCATTGCCAGCATGGCACCCTTCCGGTGCCGGTGCCGGCCACGGCTAATATTGTTTCTGCCTATGGCCTGGACTTGCGTTTTACAGATAACGACGGGGAGATGGTCACACCTACCGGGGCGGCCATTGCAGCGGCTTTCAAAACCAGGGGGAGCCTGCCAGGCAGATGCCGGCTGGTGAAAGTGGGGATGGGGGCCGGCAACCGGGTATTCCAACAGGCCAATGTGTTGCGGGCTATGCTGCTGGAAGCGGATGAAGAAGAAAAGCCAGCAGGGGAAGAAAACCCCATGTGGGTGCTGGAAACCAATTTAGACGACAGCACCGGGGAAATGCTGGGGTTTGCCATGGAAGCCCTTTTGGAGGCAGGGGCTGCCGATGTGTGGCATACGCCGATTATTATGAAGAAAAACCGACCGGCTTACCAGCTGTCTGTCCTGTGCCGGGAGCCGGAGCGGGAACTTCTGGAAGAAATTATGCTGACGCAAACCACCACCATTGGAATACGCCGTTACCCGGTGGAGAGGACTGCGTTAGAGCGGGAAATCCGGCAGGTTGACACCCGGTATGGGAGGGTGGATGTAAAGGTATGCCGGCATAAAGGCAAGGTATTTTGCTATCCGGAGTATGAGGGAGTCCGCAATATCTGCAAAGAAAAAGGGGTGGATTTCCAGAGTGTTTATTGGGAAGCCAGACATGAAGCGTTTTGCCAAGTGGTTTTTTGAGTGATTGACGCATAACTTTTCAGCGCGGCAGCAAACGGGGCAGGAAAAGGGGCGCAAAACGCGCCTATGGACGGTTAGAAGCCGTTTTCGGCGGCGAAATGGCAACGGCAAAAATCCAGATGTCAAGGGTTTAAGAGTGGAGATTTTTTCGCGCACTTTGCGAAAAAATACTACTCGCCCCTTGACGGCCTGGATAGCCGGAACGGACGTAGGACGGGGATTGCTATTCGTAATTGGCTATGGCATAATTTTCCCCAGTACAAACCGATGAATCGGAATTTTGATAAGACACTTTTTATAGCATTTAATAACTGTTATATCTTATCTTCAAAAAGTCCGCAAACCCTTGAAAATGCTAAATTTATAACAAGTGAGTTTGCCCTTATGCTTTCCCTTGTGTTATATCCTTTTCCCTCATGTTACGAACCCTCATAAGGGCAAAAATACGGGAAATAAAAACCTGTAACAAATTATAACATGAAATGAACAGGGCAGGAAGAACTGATTGGAATGCTTTCACAAATTTCTCCAAAACACAGACGAGGACTGATAAGATATGAGATTTCTTTATGCTGCATATAATATGCTCCATAACTGTATTGATGTAACCACTTTTGACGGATACGTTTTATGAATAGACTGCGGAAAAGCGGAAGAAGGATTGAAAACAACACCATGCTCTGAATGTGCTTTAAATGCACTGGCAATAGACAATCCCCTTGAATATGCAACGCTGTATCTTGAGGGTGGTATGCAGACATGGGTAGATGCGGAAGATTCATTAGAATTGTGGTAATATATTTTTCTTGATACATAGGACGGGGCAAAATATAAAACTAATTCTTTTTTTATTCGTAAATAACTGCCTGTACTTACATCATCTATAAACGAAGTTTTTCAATGATAAACCGTTAGGAACTATTTAGAAATAACTTGTTAATCCCGACAACTTAATACTATACTGCATGGATACAAAATAGTCTACAACTTGCAGACTATTTTGTATTCATCATTTTTGCCACTTCAGACTCCAACGTTTCTATTTTAAAAAATAAAGTAAGCCGGCATGATAGCTGGAAAGTGCAGGAAGTCTTAGCTATGGCTTTTGATAACCATTGTAAAATTATCGGATATGAAACGGCTTTACCCTTAATAAAAGAATGGTTAAACAGTGATTGTGCAAATGTTCGTAGGGCTGTTTCAGAAGGATTGAGAATATGGACAAGCCGCCTTTATTTTAAGGATAACCCTCAGATTGCAGTACAGTTATTATCTGCACATAAGCAAGATAATAGTGAGTATGTAAGAAAATCAATAGGGAATGCCTTGAGGGATATTAGCAAAAAATATCCAAAAATGGTTTCAGAAGAATTGAAGTCATGGGATTTATCATCGAATGAAATAAAGCAAGTATATAAACTGGCGAGCAAGTTTTTGGATATGGACGAAAGATAAAATTCCAGTTTGCCGAAAAATCGGGCTAACTTTTCCCATTATACAGGCATCTTGACCTGTTCATTAGTGAAATGATATGTATTTTCCCTTATGAGATAATCGTAAGGGAAAAAGGGAAAGTCTCTTTTTAGTCATTACCTGCCACTTTATCAAGCAGCCTTGCAGATTCCCGCTTGGCTTTTCTTGTGGAGTGGGCATAGACATTCATGATGGTACTGACATCTGAGTGTCCTAACAGTTCTTGCATATCCTTTGGTGCTGCTCCGTTTGCCAACAGGTTGCTTGTGTAGGTGTGCCTAAGTCATGAAACTTGCTTTTGAATTTATATTGCATTATTTCTTCGATTTTTGAAATAAACTCAATAAATTACACTTCATTTATTTCAATATTAATGATATACTGAAAATAGATTTTTACTATTGAGGTATATGAGATGATTCCTTATACTGGAGATTACATTGAATATATTGATGGTAGCATAAATAATTTTAAATATTACACATTTACCCCACGTCCTCTGATGTATGGGGATATGTATAAAATGGACGATGAACTATCTGCCTTGCTAATTGAAGTTCATCGAAATATTGGATTTTTAAAGGGACTTTTTAAGTTTGCCCCAAATAGAGAAGCGTTCGTCGAATTAATGCTATTAAAAGAATGCACATATTCCCGAATAATTGATTACAATACTCTCACTTTTCACGAGGTACTTGCTAGTCGCGGGAGTGGTAAAAACGATATTGCATCAATTACTAATCTCAAACTGGCATACAAGAAAGCGATAGATAGGACAATTTCAGCTCCAGTTCTAAGTGAACTTTGCGGAATTGCATTATATGGTGATGTAGTTAGCAAGTCAGTAGATATTAGGGACAAACAGACTTTTTTATTGGGTGTCAGGACGAACCTTATATCTTACAACCCTACAGCCCCTGACGCAGTTTTACCAGCGCTGGCCGATATTTCTGCTTATCTATATAATGACAAAGACACTGATCCGTTAATTAAGGCTGCATTCGTGCATTATCAGTTTGAGATGATACATCCATTTGAGAGATATAACGGGATTGTAGGACGAATCATTGTTCCAACGATATTGTGCAATATCGTTGGAGAAGCAAGACCGCTAATATGTCTGTCCGAGTATTTGTATCACAACAAGAATGAATACTTCGACTTGCTTCAAACTACTCAATACAGTGGTGGTTATATTCGGTGGATCAAATTTTGTGTAAATGCTATAAATGAAACTGCAAAACGGTCAGCTCAGTTACTGATACAGTATGAAGATATTGTAGCAAAAGATATAAAACAATTAGAAGATATACAGTTGCTACCCAAAAGTGTTTGGCGTGTATATGATTATCTTAAGCTTTTTCCTGTGACTAGCATTTCCCATGCCGCCACACAGTTGGGAAGTTCGTTCAATTCAATCTCAAATGCCCTGCACTTGTTGAGTTCGAATGGCATCGTCACTCAAGAAAACGACAACATGAGGAATCGTATTTGGAAGTATACTGCACTTGCATCCCATTTGATATAAGATTAATGTTCGTTTTAAGGGAATATTCGATAAGATTAAATTATTGGCTCTTTATTTCTGAACTTTAGGCAGCGATAAATATCTAAGATTTGGAGGACATAATGACGCAATCAAATATCATCATGTACACTACAGAAGATGGAGTCATAAAAATAGAAGTAACATTTGACCATGATACAGTTTGGCTTTCTATAGATCAAATGGCCGAATTATTTCAACGGGATAAAAGCGTAATTGGAAAACATGTAAGAAATATTTTTAAAGAAGGAGAATTGGAAAAAGAAGCAGTTTGGGCAAAATTTGCCTACACTGCTTCTGACGGCAAGACCTATCAGGTGGATTTCTATAATTTAGATGTTATTATTTCCGTTGGTTATCGGGTAAAATCCCTGAGAGGAACACAGTTTAGAATATGGGCTACTTCTATTTTGAAGGAATATATGAAAAAAGGGTTCGCATTAGATGATGATCGGCTTAAGAATCTCGGAGGCGGAAACTATTTTGATGAATTGTTAGCTCGTATCCGTGATATTCGTTCTTCTGAAAAAGTATTTTGGAGAAAAGTTCTGGAAATATATGCAACAAGTATTGATTATGACCCAAAGGCAGAAAGTTCAATTATATTTTTTAAGCAGGTACAAAATAAAATGCACTGGGCGGCTCATAAGCACACGGCGGCAGAAGTAATCTATCAGCGGGCAGATGCAGATAAGGACAATATGGGATTAACAGCGTGGGCTGGAAAGGAAATTAAACGTTCTGATGTAGAGATCGCAAAGAATTATTTAAGCGAAAAAGAAATAGATGCGCTAAATAAAATCGTTACGGCGTATTTAGATATTGCGGAAGTCCATGCCTTGAATCAAGAACCCATGTATATGAAAGACTGGCTAGAAACAATTGATGACTATTTGAAAATGACAAGAAGGGATATTTTAACCACAAAAGGAAGAGTTACACATAAACAGGCTCTTGAAAAGGCGCATGGAGAGTACGAGAAATATCGGAAAAAGCAGAAGGATATCCTTTCTCCTGTGGAATGTCATTTTCTTGAAAGTATAGAAGAATTACAAGAGTTGGAAGAAAAGAATTAAATCCATTACCTTATACTCTTTGATATTATATGTATCAGATGGATGACGAATTGGCTGTTTTACTAATTGAAGCCCACAGGAATAATGGTTTTCTGGAAGGGTTTGCTAATACATTCGATAGGAGATGAAATAAATATGAGCAACTATGCAATTATTCTTGGTGTTGATAAATATAAATATGCTTCCGCATTACCATCTTGTGAAAATGATGCCAATCTTATGGAGGGATTACTAACAGCAACAGGAAAATATAAAGTGTTGCGAATAGCAAATAATGCGGCAAAGCATCAAATACAAGAAGAAATATCTTCTTTTTTACCCATAGATTCTACAGACATTGGTGAGGTTTTGTTTTATTTTAGCGGTCATGGAAAAC
>Ga0224748_10334_pt1 | contig 14198 bp, 13 predicted proteins | sample LIM_F_Water_Neg_FD_182074 | JGI IMG/M metagenome (GOLD analysis project Ga0224748, IMG submission 182074) | Enriched cells from gastrointestinal tract of the lab mouse from Pacific Northwest National Laboratory (PNNL), Richland, Washington... | ecosystem: Host-associated > Mammals > Digestive...
TCTGTGATATAAATTTTCTTTTCCATATAGCCTTACCTCGTTTCTTATAAAATTTTACTATATTCATTTTATAAGAACCACCTGCACACCAGCTTTTCTTCCACTTGTTTTTGGCAAAACCCACTTTACTAACAATTCACTTCTGCCAATTGCCCTTTCGGTACGGTTCTGCAGCAGGTTGTTAAGGATACGGCTATAAGCATTTACATCAATGCGCATATTAACCGTTTATACGCCTGTTCAGACTGTTTTTGTTTAATAAGCTGTGTCTGGCTGTTCATTGCAATCTCGTTAATACCATAGCAGATTAACATTTATGTTATGCCTCCCTGTTAAAACGATAGCCCACGCCACGAACGGTTAAAATATCCGATAGCGGCTGTGGGCTTCAAAAGTTTTCCTCCTGAGCAATATCATAACTTCTCGGAATCTTCAACCCTTATTTCATGGGGCTTTCAGAACCTATTTTTCAAAAATCACCCACTTTTTTCTCAAAAACACTTGACAAACCAGTCAAAAAATGCGGCGCTTCGCGCCCTTGATTATGAAGTATATTTTTTGATTGGAGGCGATTCTTGATGTTACCTTGTAACCCTGGCGGACATTCCGCCTACCAGGATACTTTCGTATCCGACTTCCTTAAGGCCTACCCCAATCCCTTTGTGCTTCCCAAAAGCACCTGGGACTATATCGTGCAGTTCTGGTACCTCGACCTTTCCCAGACGGATTCCATCATGCGGGACTGCTACTCTGTCTTTGGCCCGCCGCCACGGCTCCCTTCCTGCATGCTGCGCTCCTATCTGCTTGCCTTGAAACTGAAAGTTACTTCCATCACTGTCTGGTGCCGCATGCTTAAGGAAACTCCCCTTTATGCCATCCTCAGCGGGTTCTCTTTTGGCGATACCCCTGGTGTCGGGACTTTTTATGATTTCTTTTCCCGCATCTGGCAGGATGACTCCAACAACCTTTCCCCGAAAGACCGGTTCCCTAAAATGAAGAAAACTCCCAGGGGGAAGAAGAAAGGTGATAAGACTCCCTGCGATTCTTCCGGCACTGCTTCAAAACTTCTTCCCCTGCTGGAACGCTGGCATTTAAAGCCTGAGAATCCCTTTTTCCTCATTTTCCGGCTTTATCAGCAGCAATTCCTGGACCAGTCCATCCACAGGGGGCTGGTTAATCCCCGGCACCTGGCCCTTGCCGGTGACGGCACCCCTGTCCGTACTGCCGCACAGCAGCGCAAAAAGCGCATCTGCGATTGCAAGGAGAAAGGCTGTTCTTCCTGTAACTGTAAACGCCATTATTCCCAGCCCGACTGCAACTGGGGATGGGACTCCCACCGGGAATGTTATTTCTTCGGCTACCACCTCTTCATGTATGTGGCTTCCGATTCCGTCAGCGACCTCCCTGTGTTTCCGCTTTTAGAGCGGGCCTCCCGGCATGACATGCTTTCCTTCCTGCATTCCTTTTTCACCATGAAAGCGTATCTTCCGGAATTCCGGATTGAAAAGCTCCTTCTGGATTCCGCACACGACGCTTACGCTGTTTATGAATACTGCAGACGGGAACATATCACACCGTTTATCGACCTCAATCCCGGACATACCGGGCATTTTACCTATAAGGACGATTTTACAATCGATGATGATGGTGTCCCTGTCTGTAAAATGGGCTTACGTATGCATAAAGATGGATACGAGGCTGCCAAACACCGGGCAAAATACCGGTGCCCGAAATCAAACCGGAAACGTGGCTGCTTTTGTGAACATCCCTGTTCACCGGCAAAATATGGAAGAACCGTACACATCTTTACCGATGACAATCCAAGGTTGTTCAACATACCGCCAAGGGACTCTAAAGCATGGGAAAAGGAATATGACAGAAGGACTTCCGTGGAGCGCTCCAACAAGCGTGAGAAAGAGGACTATAAATTAGAAGACGGCAGGCACCGCTCGACGAAGATGTGGTACTGCCGCCTCTACGGCATCATGATGCTACAACATCTTGATGCCTGGGAAATGCCCTCTGCTGAGGCATTTCAAGAATCATTCTTAGGTTTAGCCGCCTAATAATGATATCTTAAGCGATTCCATAAGATTTTTCAAGGCATAGTACCCGCTATGTCCAATGTTTATGTCCATTTTTCTCTAATTTCTTTTCCTGCACCATATTCAGTTGTCAATTTTCAGTTAGAATCACATTCATTGAGATTCCGAGAAGTTATTATCCTCATCTCTGAGCGGATTTCCCAAACGCAGGTATTGAGGAAATGCCCGCAGCATTTGTCTGTAATCTCTGTCCCAGTTCATGCCGCCGTTAGAAATAATTTCCTCAGATTGCCAACAGCGGCGGACAGGGCACGAAATGTGGCTTCTGCCCCCCTTTGAAACTATTGGCGCTCCAGTTCCTCGCTATTTTGTAAACCTCCCTGCTTCCGATTGAGCCCGCTGTCAAAATATAGTATAATATCCCCTGTGAGGTGATTTTATGCTGCATATAGCCGTTTGTGACGATGAAAAAGAAACCGCTTTAAAACACAGGGAAATCGCAGAAAGCTGCCTGAGAGAGTGCGGGAGCACAGGGAAAATTTCGGTTTATACGGACAGCGGCAATCTTCTTTATGATATTACGGAAGACGGCTTTTATTTTGATTTGATTTTACTGGATATTGAAATGCCGGGAAGCACCGGAATGGAACTTGCAAAGAAAATAAAGCCCCTTCTTCCAAATGTAAAGATTATTTTCATCACTTCCCATATCGAATACGCCATAGACGCTTTCGAGTTGTCTATCTTCCGCTATGTGCCGAAAAGTGATGCCGAAAAGCGGCTTTTTCCAGCCATATGCGACGCTGTCAGGCTGCTTTTGCTGGAAGCCGGGAAATCCTATACGATTCAGACCAGTAGCCGCCTTGAAAAAATCCCCTGTAAGGATATCTTCTATATTGAGCGGGATGGGAAAAATGCCTGCATCACCTCTGCCTGCGGTGTTTCCAAAGTGCGGAAAAGCCTGCAGCAGGTTTATGAGGAATTAGGCGCGGAAGAGTTTATCTACATCGACAGGGGCTGTATTGTCAATATAATACACATTATGCAGATAAAAGACGGCATGGCCGTCCTGAAAAACGGCGCGGCGCTCCCTGTAAGCCGCTCCCATCTGCAGGAGGTAAAGAAGCAGATTAACAGCTATTGGGGGGCGCATATATGACGAACCTGATGATAGCCGTTTCGTATATTTCAGCCGGGCTGCTCCAAAACGCCCTGTGCCTGCTCCTTATTTCCCGGCTGCTGCCCTCCCGCATGCCGGAGAAAAAAGGCGTTCTGGCCGCTCTTGCCGGTACTGCCGCCTTCCTCATTCTGCTGTCGCTGGCGGGTCTGCCGGATTTTTACAATGCGGAACTCAAGGCGCTCCTGCTGACATTTTGCGCCGGACGGCTTCTTAAGGCAGACATACGAATGAGTCTGTTTATCAGTATTTTTTATGAGATTGCCCTTTCCTTCTGGCAGTTTCTTTTTGCTGCATGGCTGGGCGTTTTGCTCCGTTGCCCGGTTCTTCCCGATGACAAAACCGGAACGGGACAGGCGGCTCTATGGCTGCTGCACGGACTGCTGGCTGCCGCTGTCTTTCTTCTTTTAAGGTACAAAAGGCCGTCGGGGGCGAGGGAGGCTTTCCGCTTTGCCTCGGGAATTGCGCTGGCAGGCTTTTTGGCCGTCATTACCTTATCGGAACAGTCTGTCCTTGCCATCACGGACGATACCCTTGATATGTGGACGCTTCTGTCGGTTATCCTGATGATGTCCGTTCTTGTCTTTTACATCAGCCGTCAATATGAGATGGAAAAGGAGCTGGCAAGGCTCAAATCGGAACAGGCCGGACTTCTGGAACGGGATTACGCCGCCTTAAATCAGGCCTACGCCGTCAATGCAAAGCTTTTCCACGATTTCCACAACCATATCGGAGTGCTGCAGCAGCTTCTTTCCCGGCAGAAAACGAAAGAAGCTGTGGAATACCTGAACGCGTTGCAGGAGCCTGTGCGGGAAATGGCGGGCAATGTGTGGACGGGCGATGAAACCATAGACTACCTGATTAACAGCAAAGCAAACAAAGCCAAATCTGACGGAACCGACTTCCGTATACAGGTGGAATTTCCCCGGCATACCAATTTAAGAAGCGCGGATTTATGCGCAATACTGGGAAATCTTCTGGATAATGCCCTGGAAGCGGCAAGGCAGGTGCCGGAAGCGGAAAAAAGATATATCCGGCTTACTATCCGCCGTATCAACCAGATGATAATCATAAAAGTGGAAAACAGCTATGCTTCCGTCCATGCCTCCCCTCTTATAGAAAAAGACGGCGCGCTGAAAACCACAAAGGAGGACAGCGGACTTCACGGCTGGGGGCTGAAAAGTGCCCGGACTGCCGCCGAAAAATACGGCGGCTGCGTCCGGACTTCCTATACTGATACCGACTTTCAGGCAGTCGCCACCCTGTCCTATGAGGGCGTGCCGATACCGTAGTCTTTCCTCACGGCTTTTTTCGCGGTCAAAAACCTGCCGTTTGCGGACACTTCCGCACAGGCTTCCTTTTCTGATTATGATAGGTTCATAAACAGAGAAGGAGCAGACTGAAATGAAAAATTCTCTTTTAACAATCAAAAACTTAAACGCCTGGTATATTCCTGAAAAAAAAGTTTTGTCAAACTTTTCCCTGGAACTGTCCGACCATGAGGCGGCGGGGCTGATTGGACTGAACGGCGCAGGAAAAACCACTTTTATTAAAATACTCTCAGGGCTCATTCCCACTTTTCAGGCGGATGAAATTTCATTTGAAGGAAAAGCCGTCAATCTTCGGGATAGCGACTTCAAGGCCAGCCGATATACGGTTTTTGCCGAGGACAATTCTTTCCGTTATTTTACCTTTCGGGAATATCTGTCTTATGTCTTTACCTCCTACGGCAAAAAACAGCCGGAAATTTCGGAGCTGATACAGGGATTTCATTTTGAGGATTATACGGATATTCTGATGAAAGACCTGTCAACCGGCAATCGGAAAAAGGCGTTCCTGATTACGGCGCTTGCGTTAAAACCGGCGCTTCTTTTTCTCGACGAGCCGGTCAACGGACTGGATTTTCAAAGTACGGAATACCTGTATCAGCAGATATCCGGTTACAAAAAATACGGAACCGTCCTTTTTTCCTCACATATCCTTGAAAGCATCACGTTAACCTCTGACCGCGTATTTGTTCTGGAAAAGGGGCAAATCCGGCAGACCTTTGAAGCCGGCCAGATAGACGCCGCAAACATCCGGGAGGCGCTGAACTGTGAAAACAATCTTTAAAGTATTTGCAAAAAAATTATTCGGAACAGAATACGAGCGGTTAAAATCCACGCTTTTTGTCTGTATCGCTGTATTCTTTGGATTGTATATTACTGATTTTAAGGTGGAAATTGCGCCTTTCATTCTGTACCTGATGGTCACTGCCCTGACATCCGGCATCATGTGGCAGATGCTTTTTTCGGAGGGAGCCTCGGGAGATATGCAAAATATGCTGATGCTGCCCTTTGAAAACCGCAGCTTTGTCGCTGCCTATGTGACCGCTCTGGGAATCCACACCTTTCTGACCAAAACAGCGGTGCTTCTTTCGGTCGTATTTGCCCTTTCGGTATGGCGTCCCCTGGAAATCCTCGGGAGCATTCTCTGTATCATCAACGCTGTCCTTGCGACGGCTGCCGTCTTTTCCTTAAGAAAATGCCGGTATACAGGATGTCTCTGGGCTGTCGCCTTAATTGTCTCCATTTTCTTTTTATGGAATACTCCGTATTTCCTGCCGTCTGTAATGGGCAGTTGCGCTTTGGCATTGTTGATTTTGCGGAATACAGACGGCTATTCCTTTTATTCCTGCAGATATCAGGACAGAAAAATGCCGCCCTATGGTTTTGGGCGGGCCGGAAAAGACAGCAGACTTTCCCGCACAAGAATGCATCACTGTATCAGACCCGCAGGAGGCTCTGTATCGTTCGCATGGCGTTATCTTTTCCGCTACCTTCTTTCCCATAAAAACTATCTGGCAAACACCGCAGTCATGTGGGGCGTGGCCTGTGTTCTTCCCTTGTTTTTAAGAAATGCGGAAAGCCTTTTTGTCCTTCCTGTCGGCTTCGCTATTCTTTCCCTCAATACGCCGATTTGCATTCTGTTGTCCGCCGACCCGGATTTCGAGCAGGCCGTCCGCACCCTTCCAGGACAAAAGAATGCGTTTTGCCTGCCCTACTGTCTTTTCATTTTTATGTGTAATCTCATTGCGGACGCATTGTTCCTTTTAAGCTGGCAGATACAATTTGGCGGTATCTCTGCCCCTGCGGCAATACTTGCACTTTTCTTCGCTTTCCTCAGTGCCGTTTTGTCTGTGCTTCTGGAATGGTTTTATCCCCTTCGCAACTGGAAAACGGAAAGCGACCTGTGGCACCACCCCAGAAAATACGCCGTGCCCCTCGTTATGCTTTTACTGGCCGGCATCACCGGAACGCTGTCCCTGTAAGGAAATTCCGTACCCTACATTGGGCCGCATGGCGCAGTAAGCCGCGTCCGCCACAAACGCCAACAATAGCAGGATGCAAATTGCCGTAAGCCACTTTTTAGAAAGCCTGCGGTAGATTTTTTCATAAAAGGGAAGAAAAAGACACACCAGCGCCGTCCCGAAAAGCCCGAAGATTACCGCGCCGGTCAGACAGATTCTTCCGTTAATGTTTAAGAAATGCCCGCTATAATCCCACCACCTGATTCCCCACCGGCGTTCGAGAAAATAGCCGGTCAGGTATTCCAGCACGGAACAGGCAAGAGACGACAGAAAAAACACCCTGACAGGTTTTTTGCACAGGGAACGGAAAAGGACGCACAGCAAAAGTCCGCCTGCTCCGTAAACCGGAAGATAAGGACCTCTGTATACGCCTCTGTTGATAAATGCATGTTCCGTAAAAAAGAATAACGCCACCTCCCAGAGCCAGCCGGTAAAGGCGAGGACAAAAAACAGCAGCACATAATATTCAAATTCAAGAGAGAGCTTTTTCTTTTCCATAAGAGACAGGATATCCGGATTTAACAGCATTATTCCTGCATGGAAGAAGGAATTTATCAGCGTTGCTTCCGATGCCATTTACCAGCTCAGTCAGGAGGAAAACGTAAACGGAAATTATAGTTTCCCTCCCCATCTTTTCATGGTATAGTAAATTATATGATAAGACTATTTAAAGGAGGTTTCACACCATGACAGAACAGGAACGGCAGGAACGGGTTGCAAAGGGTCATCTCTGGCTTGATACGGAGGAGTTTATTGCCCATCAGGGGAAAATCAAGGATTTGATGTATGAATTTAATATGTCAAAGCCCAGCGAAACCGCCAGACGGGCGGAATTGATGAAGCAGATATTCGGCGCTGTAGGAAAAGATGTGTGGATTAACCAGCCCCTTTCCCTGTTAGTAGGTACATCCGTTACCATTGGAGACGGCACTTATGTCAACGCCGGGCTGACTTTAATTGACGACGCTTCTATCACAATCGGAAAAGGATGCCTTTTTGGAACAAACGTGACCCTCTGCACCACAGGGCATCCCATTGACCCGGAGGAACGGGCAAAATGCAGTATGTATTCCTTCCCCATCACCATTGGCGACGGCGCATGGCTGGGGGCCGGCACTATTGTCCTTCCCGGAATCACGATTGGAAAATACGCTGTGATTGGCGCCGGAAGTGTGGTGACAAAAGATATTCCTGATTATACGGTAGCTGTGGGGAATCCCTGCCGTCCCATTCGAAAAATAAACGAGCATGACAAGGAATACTACTGGCGGGACAGAAGATTCGACGAACCGGGAAACAGCTTATTGTAAGTAAAAGCCCTCCCTCCACGGCGCGGAGGCGAATACCCGCTCTAACAGTTCTTCTCCCGAGCCTCCCGCAGAGACCTCCGATATACCCGCAATCAACGTCCTGTAAGCCTCCGGCTCCATGCGTGAATCCGTGGGCAGCAGCTTTTCCGGCGCGTTCTCCACGTATCTGGCGGCACATTCCGCTAACGGGCTGCGGCTTTTGAGCGCCCTCACGTCCGCGGCGGCCACAAGGCTCCCGCCTCCCGCCTCATAATACCTCTGCACCGCATCCCGCCGGGTATGGGCCATCACATATTTTACAGCCGCGTCCCGCTTGTTCAAATCGTTCCAGGCTCTTCTTGTAATATAAAATCCCGAGGTAATTCCTCCTATCATGGCGCCGGGCTCCGCTTTCTGATTTGGCACGCCGGGAAAGGGAATCACCAGCGTATTTTCCGTATCTGTCACCGACGGAAAATACCAGCTTCCCTCCAGCAGCATGGCCGCTTTCTTATTGACAAAAAGCTCCCCGGCGTACTCATTGGTGATACTGTCCGTATCCTCCGGAAATGCGCCGGCTTCCCGAAGTACCTGGAAAAGCGCCAACGCCCGCACCCAGTCTTCCGGCGCGGCGGCGCCCGGATTCAGATATCCTTCTTTTCCCGATGTGTATAAAAGAAAATGTTCCAGCCAGTAGTGGGGCACGTTGGCAAGAGCGCAGGATATGGGCACGATATCGTTTTCGCGGAAAACGGATACCGCATACATCAGGGAATCCCAGTCGGAAGGCAGTGGCACTTTGCAGCGTTCAAACAGCTCCCGGTTTACATACAGTCCCTCCCAGAAACCCGTGGTCGGCACGGCACGGGAAACGCCGTCCTGATTCGCCGCCTGCGCAAGCGCCCAGTCGTAGGTATCCGAGGCATATTCGGGATACACCTGCCGGATTTCTTCAACCGTGACGAATTTGTCCATAGCCACAATCTGATTCGCCGTTGCGTCCGTAAAAAACTGCAGCACATCCGGCTCGTTCCCCACGGAAAAGTCTGTCACAACCTCGTTTTTCCACTGTTCGTCAGAGGTCCGGGTTTCGTCCTCAATGTAAATATTAGGATTCTCCGCCATAAATTCCTGTCTGATTTCCTCATAAACTCCGGCTCCTGAAGCGGATCCCCCCGCCATTGAAACGGTACGCAGCACCACGTTTTGGGTGTCCTCGCCGATATAGGTTTCCACATTCTTACCACACCCGGGCAGCAGAACCGCCGCCGTCAATAAAACAAACATATTTAGCAGCCTGATTCCGTGCCTTAGCTCCAGACTTTGAATCAGACGCTTTTTTCCATTAGCCATCGTTATCCTCCTCAAAGGTTTTCGTAATCTTAACAACAATACGGTGAAAGCTATCGCTGTCCGCCATATCCCAAAACCACGCATAGCGCTCCCCTTTGTCATAATAAATACGCTTTTGTCTGTTATTTATTATAACATCCGGGCGCCTTGTGAACACCTTAATTTGTAAAAATCCACATTAAATTTCTTTCTCACCCTTGACAACTTCCTTTCCTGCCGTTACAATAACACACAACTTCATATGAACGATTTATAAAAGCAATGATAAGAAGAAGTAGAATAAAGTGAAGCATACAGAAAGCAGCCGGCTGATGAGAGGCGCATGGGAAGCTTTATTCGAATACATCTTTGAGCTTCGCACCAAACGGCTCATGGCCCTGTAGGCTGCGACGGTTCTTGCACCCGTTACCGTGCTAGAGTATACGCCTTAAGGGCCGTACTCGAAAAGGCAGACAGTGCGAGCTGTCTGTGAAATCAGGTGGTACCACGAGAATTTGCTCTCGTCCTGTATTGGACGGGAGTTTTTTGTTCTGAAAAATCAGCGAACCCCCGGAATGTGCACAAATCCTTTCCTGAATGCGGAGCGCGACCGGAAGTCTATGGAAACGGAGGTGTGCCTGACAGGTTACGCAAAACTGCAACAGGAGGATAACTAACAATGAAAGCCATAAAGGAAGTAAACGAAGAAGCTGTAAACAGCGAAGCAGCCCGCCAGATGCGCATCATCTCACAGGGCGCCGCCCAGATAATCGGAGAAGATGATTTGAAAGCAAAGCTGGCGCGTTCCGTCAGCACAGGAACGCCCCTCACTGTCAAGCTGGGACTGGACCCCAGCGCACCGGACATTCATTTAGGCCATGCCGTGGTGCTTCGGAAACTGAAGCAGATGCAGGACATGGGGCATCATATCGTAATTATTATCGGCGATTTTACGGGCAGAATCGGAGACCCTACGGGAAAATCCAAAGGCCGCAAAGCCCTCTCCGAAAGGGAAATTATGCAAAACGCCCAGACCTATCAGGAACAGATATTCCGGATGCTCGACCCGGAGAAAACAACGGTCCGCTACAACGGGGAATGGCTGGAGCTTTTAAAGCTTGAGGAAATCCTTAAGCTGGCCTCCACCGTCACCGTGGCCCGCATGCTGGAGCGGGACGACTTCCAGAACCGCTACCTTAACAACACGCCTATCGGGCTCCATGAATTTTTTTACCCCCTTATGCAGGCTTACGATTCGGCCGCCATCAAAGCCGACGTTGAAATCGGCGGCACCGACCAGACCTTCAACATTTTAATGGGACGCTCCCTTCAAAAGGATTTGGGCATGGAGCCCCAGGCCGCTCTTTTCATGCCCATATTGGAGGGGCTTGACGGCGTGGAAAAAATGAGCAAAAGTCTTGGAAATTACATTGGAGTCAAGGAGGACGCCAGCGTGATGTTCAAGAAGGTGATGGAGGTGCCTGACCGGCTGATAATCAGATATTTTGAGCTGGCAACAGATATCCTGCCCGACGAACTGGATAAAATAAAAGAGGCTCTTAAAGGCGGTGAAAATCCCAGAGACTGCAAGATGCTTCTGGCCAGAACCGTTACCGCTCTGTATCATACGCCGGAGGAGACTCTCGCCGCAGAAGAATTTTTTCATCAGGCTTTCTCTCAAAAGGGGATTCCTGAGGATATCCCCGTATTACGGATTGAAGCAGACGCTGTCGCCCTCCGCGAGCCGGCTCATTGTAACAAATGCCGCCTGGGCGACCTCTCCCCCCTTCTCGTTCAGGAGGGATTTGTGGCAAGCGGCAGCGAGTTCCGCCGCCTTCTCGCACAGGGCGGCGTCCGCGTAAATATGGAAAAGGAAAGCTCTATGAACAGGGAAGTAGAAAACGGTGATGTGTTGAAAATCGGTAAAAAGAAGTTTCTCAGGATTTGCTTTTAATAAATCCCTCCGATTCCCGTATCATTGTCCAGTGTGTTCATATTGTAAAGCAGAAGCACATCGGTAATCTGCCGGTTTTCATTGATGAACTTACTCGGCCCTCCCTTATAGTATCTGGTATCGAACACATAGACCTTCCGGTAGTGGTTCACCAGAAAAGGAACCAGACAGTTGGCATAGCTGTCCTTGACGACCGCCAGCTCCTTATCGGAATCTGCTGTCTCATTGGTTATCTCGATAAAAGGATGAATATTGTTAAGAAACATGGAATATTTATCCTTTTTATCCAGATACTCAAAGTTGTAAAGAGAATCCGTTGTCTCCTTTTTATCCTCATAATAAACGGTCAGCCTGTTTTCCGGGTTCTCAAAAATGGTGATGGTGTCGGCCTTTATTTTCGCATCATTTAATTTGGAATAAATGGTTCCCTTAAAGTCCGTGGAAACCTCTGTGATTTCAAACCGTTCAAGGGGCAGAGGCTCGATTTCTCTGGCTTCGCAATAGGCCGTGTAAGCGGCATAAGCGCCGTACCCTGTCCAATGGTGGTCGGTACGGTAATACAGTTCATTGTCCTTTTTGGCCCCCATCAGGGCGTCATAGCAGTCAATTGTGGAAAAATCAAGCCGCCCATAGATTTCATCCCGGGTCTGCATCTGGCTCCGCACAGGGGCAAGGGCCGGAAGCTTCTCCTCGTAAATCGTGATGGCGGTGGGCGCCAGCATCAGAGAAACCTCAGCGCTTTCCAGGCTTTTTGCAAACTTTTCAAACTGTCCCACGATTTTGTCCGTGTTCTTCGGGGCGGCATAATCCTCGATAAGATAGCCGTCCTTTGCAATATAGACGCCGCCGATTTCCCTTTTGCCGAGGGCAATCTCGGTTTCCGCCTTTAAGCCCATAAACAGATTCCGCAGCGGAAAATGGTCGGACAGATAGCTCTGAAGCTTTTCAGTGTATTTTCCCTCTTTTAAAGAAGAAAAGGTAAATTCGGGGAATTTTTCAAGATATCTGTTCTCCCCCTCGGAGAATTCCTGTTTTTCCGAAATGAGGAATGCAAAGGCAAACAGCAGAACAAAAGCCGCAAGGAAAATAGCGGTTATGGATTTTATGATTTTTGAAGGTCTGTTTTCTTTCATTTCGTTTCTCCACGGTTCTCAAAACCGAAAATACAAAAACGGATTATAGGTGTCGTTTACCAGATATGCCGTGGTCAGAATAAATAAACCTGCATATCCGACAGTTGCGCCAAGGGACAGAACCGTCCTTCCCCACTGCGGCAGGCTCTCCGCTTTCTTTTTTAAATACGGATATAGGGGAAAGGCTAAGAGAACTGCCGTAAGAAGCAGCGGCGCATAATTTTTTACATACCAGATAAGCTCCGTGCCAAAAAGCGCATTCCCGCCTGCTCCAAACATGAGGGAAAGATAGCCGCCGAGCTGTCCCATATCGTCAAACACAAAAATCACAAAGCCGAACACCACAATCAGGATTGCGTAAAAATGCCGGAGCCATTTGGGAAGTCTGTCAAGTTTTTCTCCCCACACGTATTTTTCCAGCGTCAGAAGAACTCCGTAATAAAGCCCCCACAGCACGAAATTCCAGGCGGCTCCGTGCCAGAGGCCGGTGAGAAACCACACAACAAACATGTTCCGAAGGTGCTTTGCCGTGCCCGCACGGTTGCCTCCTAAGGGAATATACACATAATCCCGAAACCAGGTGGACAGGGAAATGTGCCATCTGCGCCAGAAATCCGTAACCGAAACAGAGGATAAGGGGTAAAGAAAATTCTCCGGGAAATGGAAGCCCAGCATCCGCCCCATTCCGATTGCCATATCGCTGTAGGCGCTGAAATCAAAATAAAGCTGCAGAGTAAAGCATAACGCGCCGAGCCATGCCGTCACAACGGAAACACTTCCCGTTGAAATGCCTCCTGCGGAAACTGCACCTGCCTGCGCTGCCCTTATCGTTTCCCAGAGCGCCCCCACATTATTTGCAATCAAAACCTTCTTAAACAGACCCTGCACAAACCGGAGCGTCCCCTGTACAAAATCGTTCCAGCCGATATGCCTGCTGTGAAGCTCCTCATTTACAGTAGAAAACCGGACAATGGGGCCTGCAATGAGCTGGGGAAACATAGACACGTAGGTCAGATAGGTAAAGTAGTTTTTTTCCACCTTCACATTCCGCCTGTACAAATCCACGCTGTAGCTCATGGTCTGGAACGTAAAAAAGCTGATTCCCACCGGTAGCCCGAGACCCAGGGGCTTTATGGAAAGATGAAGCAGCGCGTTCACCGTCTCTACAAGGAAGTCAGCGTATTTAAAAAATCCCAGCATGGAAAGGTTGATTACCACCGACGCGCACAAAAAAAGCTTCCTGCGTCCTGCGGAAGTCCCAAACCGCTCCATCAGAAGTCCGTTTGTATAGTCAACCGCCGACGCAAAAAGCATCAGCACAATATAAACCGGCTCGCCCCAGGCATAAAAAATCAGACTGAAAGCGAGCAGGACATAGTTTTTCACCTTATATGGTACAAGATAGTATAAAATCAGACATGCCGGAAGGAAAAAAAACAGAAAGGGTATACTGCTGAAAACCATAATCGACTCATTTCATCCTTTCTTCCTGTTATTTCAATACTACTGCAATGCCGCTGAAATCACGGCTTCGATATCTCCGGCATTCTCCGCAATCACAAGATAAACATAAAGTCCTTCCGTCTTAACGGCGCTGTCGGCAACAATGTCGTACTGCTCCGGAATATATCCCTGCATCTCCGCCGCTTTCTGGTCCTTCACGGTATTTAAGGAAGCTTCAAGAGCCGCCACCGCATCCTCGCTCTTTGCTTTCATGATAATGACAGAGGTTGCAAGGGTAGCGTCCTCTGCACTGGCAAATACATAGGAATCCAGATTAGCCGGGTCGATTCCGTAGTAGTTGGAAATAAAATCGTCGTCGCCTTCCACCATGGAGGGAAGCTCTGTGCTCTCGCCAACGGATTTATAAATATCCTGTACGGATACTTCCTTTGCAGATTCCCCGTCACTGTTTTCGG
>Ga0224748_10337_pt1 | contig 14150 bp, 9 predicted proteins | sample LIM_F_Water_Neg_FD_182074 | JGI IMG/M metagenome (GOLD analysis project Ga0224748, IMG submission 182074) | Enriched cells from gastrointestinal tract of the lab mouse from Pacific Northwest National Laboratory (PNNL), Richland, Washington... | ecosystem: Host-associated > Mammals > Digestive...
CTTAAAAAAAGCAATCACAACGGTATTTTTCAGGGCGGACATAGCCCCCGGCATATTCAGCAGATAGGTGAAATTGTCAAACCCTATCCATTTCTGATCCCCGAACAGGCCCTTGGCAGGAATAAATTTTTCAAAGGCAATCACCATGCCCGCCATGGGAATATAACAAAAGATAATGGTAAAGATAATACCTGGAACCAGCATTAAATGAAGAGGAAGCTCCCTTTTAAAGGCTCCCTTTTTTCTGATTGATTTCGTTTTTGCCATTCGTATGACCACACTCCTTTCGGGATTTCTCTCCTGACAGTAAACAGCCACTGATTTGTCTTTTACTTAAGACAGCCCTGCTTTTACACAGAGCTGCCCTTTTTCCTCTTTTATTCCTCTAAACTCTTACCTTACTGTACGGACTGATACCACTCGTTTGCTTCCCTTGTAATATCCTCTCCTCCCAGCTTGTTGAAATCTTCCACAAAGGTATCGAAATCATCTACCGGAGCTTCCCCGATAATGATCTTGGTATAGACCTCGTCCCGCATGGTTTCAAGGGTGGAAAGCTTCTCCGTCATAGTTTCGGTAGGAGCACCCACGAATTGATTGATCATAATACGGCCTGATTCGCTTAAATCGTTGATGGTCGAATAGGAACTTGGCGCAGGCCCGTAAATTCTTTCCCATCCCCACAATGCAAATCCTTCGTCGCTGCCGGAGTAGTAGCTGTCCAGCTTGTCCTGAATAGATTTCGCCTCTCCTGTCAGAGAAGAGGTATCCCCTGCCTGACGGGCTGCCTCAATATCCAGATAGGCCTGAATATTTTTGTTGGGCATAGAGCACTGGATGGGAGAGAGCTTCCACACGCCCTCTGCCTCCGGGGGCGCATAGTAAACACCGTTGTCTCCTGTCTCACCCCAACACTTTTCAATGAATAAATTAATCATCTTAACCACTGCTTCGGGATGCTCAAAATTCTTGTTTACCGCAATCCATCTGTTGGTTCCAAGATCTGCCTGTACGGACGCCGGACTTCCTGTTGCGGAAGGAATGGGGTAGGCGGACCACTGGCTCTCCTCATCATTGTCCTTACAGGACTGGAAAGGAGTCAGGGAAAGCCATTGCTGACCGAATCCAAATCCACATTTTCCCGCTGCCGTAGCTTCACCTGCCTTAGTGGAATCCTTTACACCGAATTCCATATCCAGATAGCCTTTTTCATACATATCGTGAAGAGCCGCCAGGGCTGTCTTGCATTCCGGCTGAATCGCCCCGTAAACAAGTTGTCCGTCCTTTTCTATCCAGATCCCCGGGTATGCCCCATAGGCGTTGAAAAATCCTCTCAGTCCTCCGAAGCTGCCGCCTAAAATGCCGGTACCGGCAACGCCCATTCCAATGGTGTCATCCTGTCCGTTTCCGTCAAAATCCGCTTTCACAAAAGCATCTACCATAGCCATTACTTCATCCATGGTTTCAGGCACTTCCATGTTTAGCTTCTCCAGCCAGTCTGTCCGAATCCACATCAGATCTACCGAGTCCACACTGCCGCCGGTTACGGGAATCCCGTATTGAACACCGTCTTTCTTACCTGCCAGGAACGGGGCTTCCCCCTCCTGATTCATCACCTCTTTGGTAAAATCAGCCGCATATTCGTCGAACACGGAGCCCATTTCCTGAACAAGCCCTGCATCTACCAACTGCATCATCTGTGTGGCGGTCACGCACATCACGTCCGGCAGATCCTCGCTCGCCATGGAAACGTTCATTTTCTGGTTGAATTCGTCATCGCCTTTCACAATCCAGTCATAAACGATTTTAATACCCAACTCCTCTTCATAGGTATCCAGCCAGAAGTTATCCTCCAAGGTCTGGCCCGGAAGGTTCGCAAGCACATTCGTCTCAATGGTGTCGTCCGTGCTGCGGACAAAATGGATCTCCAAAGGCTCTTCATATCTTCCGAAAGGATCGGAGCTGCCGTTCCCCTCTGCCTCTCCTGCGCCTTCTGCCGAAGCGTCGTCTGCCTGATCCGCCTGCGCTTCTCCACTACCTTCGGCAGACTCAGATGTGCCGGACTCTTCTTTCTCTTTCTCCGGTGCGGAGCCGGTATCCCCATTTCCCCCGCAGGCTGTCATAGAAAGCACCATGGATGCTGCAAGGAACAATCCAAGTAACTTTTTCTTTTTCATCTTCTCTTACCTCCTTCTTAATCATCTCAATTTATAATATTATTATAGGAAAGAGGCAGCTGTCCCTTCAATTGTACTTTTCATAGATTTGTTGCTTTTTTATTATATTTTGCATTCTTCAATGCTTTTTATGTGCATTTTTTTCAGCAATCTGTTCTTTTCAAAAAATGTGCCGACAATTTGGTGGCTTTATCTTCCCTCCTGCATTTATAATATAGAAGAGTGCAAAACCTTGTCACATCGGCACGGCTTTACACTCTTTGCTTTCAAAAATTCCTCTGTTTCATTTTTCAGAGCTGTCTCTCTGGCATCCATCTACCTACCTGCCCGAACGGATACTCTCCTCCTGCAGCCTGTCAAGCTCTGCCATGCACTCATCCACCGTAGCGCCGCCAAGAAGCTTTCTTACCACCATGCATGTATTGCCCCACTGCTCCATTTTCATACCGGCATTGGCTCCAAGAACATAGACATTCTCCTGAATCCTGTCATTTAACGGCTTAAGTGCCTTAATACATTCCACCTCCACATTTTTTGAAGGAGAGATCACCTTATTGGTTTCCGCGTACACTTTCAGCGCTTCATCACAGGTCATCACTTCCAGCGTGCGCATGGCATCCTCCGCGTGCCTGGCTTCTGCGCCCACACCGAATCCTGTTATGGACATCACCGGCATCTGTCCCCTGCTGCTGGGGAATCCTATGACTACCAGTTCAAAATCCGGATTGCCATAGGCAGTATCCGTGTTCGCCGCTCCCCAGTAGGCCATTACAATCGGAGTCTTCTGCGCCAGAAAATCCACACCTTCCCCCTCAATTGCCTCGCTGACACATGCCTTTTTAGCATCAATATATCCCTGGTCAATCATTTCCTGCAAAAATTCAAAGCCCGGGCGCATATAATCACTGTATTTGCTCTCTCCGCTGTTTAGGGCCGCGATCTCTGCCTCCGTATTTCCGCCGTTGTACAGATCCGCATAGGCCTGGGCCAGGACAAAGGTCTCCAGCCACCATCTGTTGGCCCCCACCGGCGTCTCAATCCCGTTCTCCTTAAACACACGGCAGCATTCCAAAAACTCCTCCGGCGTCTGAGGCAGCTCCAGAGCGTACCTGTCAAACATATCCTGATTGATAAACAGGCCGTAGGCCACCACCTCCTGTGGGATTGCCACCAGCTTCCCGTTCACAACATTGGCAGTCTTTACCACATCCCTCAGATTCTCTGCTCCGGCAAGGCCCGACAGATCCATCAGCCTTCCTTCCTCCCCCAATGCCTGGATGGTGTCCGGATTGAGCAGATACATATCGTCCATATTGTTTCGAGCCCTGTCCAGGGTTACTTCATCATAGGTCTTATCCTGATAATCCTCGGCCGTATAAGTCACATAACTCACACTGACGCCCAGCTTTTCTTCCGCCATAATAATCGTTTTATCCGCCGCACTCCTTGCGGTGTTGACCGTATCCGCCTCTGTTTTCTCCATCGGACTGAACATAACAATTTCCCTTGCTGTCTCCTCGTTTTCTATCACAAGGTTATTGCCGTTTTCCTTTCCCCCGCAGGCCGCCGCCGCAAGCGTTACCGCACATATCATACAGAGCGATGCTGCCTTTACGGTATATCTTTTTCTATTCCTGCTCATATTCTGCTTCTCCTCTTTATCCTATGGAACAGGCCGGTTTGTGCTACTTTTTTATCACATATTGCCGTACAATCTGCTTTAATAATTCCACATTCACAGGCTTTGCCAGGTGGACGTCCATGCCCGCCCTGAGCGCTTCCTTCTCATCCTCCGCAAAGGCATTGGCCGTCATGGCTATAATCGGTATCTCTCCCGCATCTTCGCGCTCCAGCGCCCGGATCGCCCTCGTCGCCTCATAGCCGTTCATCACCGGCATCTGTACGTCCATCAGGATTGCGTCGAATTCACCTGCCCTACAAGCCGCAAACCGCTCCACGGCCAGCTTTCCGTTTTCCACAATCTCGCAGGAAGCATTCTCCATAGATAAAATTTCACGCAGAATCTCCGCATTGATTTCGTTATCCTCTGCCGCCAGAAAATTCATCCCTTTCAGGCTGTCCTCCTGCGCCTTTTCGGCATCCTCATCCGCCTTTCCTGCGTCCTGGATCTTCCTCACCTTTTCCTTCAACACAGATACAAAAAAAGGCTTAAACATCATTCCGGCCTTCTCTATCTCAGACGCCCGGTCTTCTTCCCCTTCCTCATATTCCTTCAAAAACAGGATCGGCGCCTCAGGCAGGAGAGCTCTGATCCTCCCGGCCGCCTCCACAGCATCTATATCAGGTAAATCACAGTCCAAGAGGACAAGCTGGTATCCCTCAGCACCGATGTCAGAAGACTGCAGCAGCCTCAAGGCTTCCCCGGTGCTTTGCACCAGATCTACCGCCACATCCATATCCTCCATAAGCGCCTGTATGCTCTCGCCGCTCTGTCCGCCGCCCAATGCCAGCATCCTGAAAATCCCGCTCTCCTTCCAGAACTGTCGGTCTGCCTGCCCCTCCGGTATCCGAAATTCCAAATCTACCCGGAAGATACTTCCCTTATCCACCTCGCTGGAAACGTCTATGGTTCCGCCCATCAGTTCTACGATGTTTTTCGTGATTGCCATTCCCAGCCCGGTTCCCTGCACCTTATTCGTAGTACTGTTCTCCGCCCTGGTAAAGGCGTCAAAGATCCTCTCCAGATATTCCGGCGTCATGCCGTATCCGTCGTCTTCCACCTCAATCCTGATATGCTCAAACTGGCTGGAACGCTGCCCGCGCCCGATAATCCGAAACCAGATATTCCCCCCCGCCGGTGTATATTTCACCGCATTGGAAAGAAGATTGATCAGTATTTGATTGATCCTCGTCTCATCCCCCAGAAGATATTCATGCCGCACACCCGTCACTGTCACAAAAAACTTCTGCTCCCTGGCTTTTGCCATGGGACGGATGATCGCATCCACAGAAGAGACCAGATCATTTAGGGTAAATTCCTCCACCGAGAGTACTACCTTGCCGCTCTCGATCTTGGAGACATCCAGAATATCATTGATCAGGCTCAACAGATGCTGTCCGGAGGCCATAATTTTTTTCGTATATTCCCTCACCTTATCCGGATTCTGTGCATCCCGCTCCAACAGCATAGTGAAGCCCAGCACTGCATTCATCGGGGTTCGAATGTCATGGGACATATTGGAAAGAAAGGTAGTCTTGGAATTGCTGGCCGCCTGTGCAGCCTGAAGCGCCTCCGCCAGCTGCCTGTTATAAATCTCCCGCTCGGCCTCCTGCTCTTTTCTGATCCTGCTCTGCTGTCTCTGATTGAAATAATACAAAAGACAGCACAGGAAAAACGCGATCAGCATCACGATGACCACGATATAAATATTCTGATTCACAGTGGTCCCTTCCTGTTGGATTGCATCAATCGGCACATATCCGATCAGATAGATGCTTCCTCCATTCACGGACCACATATAGTTCAGTGCCTTTTTCCCCCGAATATCATGATTGAACATGATATTTTTGCCTTCTTTCAGGCAGGTGTTTACCTCAGCCATCAGCTCTTCATCGCGAATATCATTGGCCCGGTAAAAATCTTCCAGGTTCAGGTGCCCTGCATCCCTCTGTCCCATTCCCTTGGGTTTGAGGACAAGACGCTCTGTCTGCGCATCCATGATATACAGCATGGCTTTCTTATTATAAAATCCGGCCGGCAGGGATCTGTCCAGGGAGTCGTAGATATATTCCACATAAAGCATTGCCACTTCCTCCCCGTCCTTTATAACAGGACATTTCATAGTGTATGCCCATGTGCCCATATAATTTACATAAGACTGGGAAACTGCCACTCCATCCACCTCCCGGCCAGCGGAAAAGTCCAGCTCCTCCTGCGTAAATACTTCACCGTTATCGGAAATCCCCTCGTTTTCTCCTGCGCGTATCATCGAGACCTTTACCATTGTCTGGCTGCCGCCATAGGAGCACAAATGTGCCTCCGGATTCTCTGCAGACGCCAGCTCCTGCGCCATCAGCTTCTGGAATTCCGCCTCTTTGTTCAGAATCGCCTCTATCGTGCTCTTGATCAGGTTCAAGCTCTCACTCAGATTCTGAATCGCCGAATCAGACATCTCCACGGAAATTTTCCTTGACACGGAAAATACTACCGCCCCCAAAATGCAAAATACCAAAATAATAGAAATCAGCAGGGAAAATCCTTTATCTATCTTTCTTGTACCCTGTTTCTTTTTCATTGCCTTTCCCCATTTATACCCATGGTTTCCGTAAAGTTCATCCTATCAATCTATGGCATTATATTATCATGAATTTCCGTAGGAAACAAGCGTAAACCCCGGCGGCTTTACGGTGCTGTAATATTCTATTCCTTTCTGGCGAATTTGCTCCTGTGTTTCACTCCTGTCCTTATGTTCATCCAAATCCCGGCAATTTCGGCACCTCCTCGTGACATTTTACGGCATGCTATGGCATTTCCCGGTAAATCCTCTTTACCGTCTCAAAAGACAGCTTCGGCCTGCGGTATTCATCCACAATCCCCTTGTTATTCATGGTTCTGGGACGGGTGGAAAACCAACTGTCGCATACCCTGCAGTCACAGAACTGCCAGAGATAGACACCGCTTGTCCCCCCGTGGGAGAGAATCGCCGTTAATTGCTTTTCAATGGCCTGGGCCTGATATTCCTCCGACCATTTTACCTTCTCCGGCGTCCGGTATCCATAAATCGCGCCAGCTCCTACTTCTGTGATCAGGAAGGGCTTGCCCGCCCCTTCCGTGCATTCCTGAATCCAGTCATACATATCCGCCAGAAACTCATCCGCCGGCGTGTCATGATACCACAGAGGATAAATATTGTAGGATACCACGTCCACCAGCCCAAAGCACAGATCCCTTTTAAACTGGCAGCTCGCAAAGGAGCGGGGCCTGGTTTTGTCCAAGCTCCGGATCAGGGAAAGCTGTGCCTCATAACAGCTTTTTCCGTACTCCGTATGGCTGGCGCATTCATTCAGGATTCCCCAGATATAGATACTGGGATGGTTGTAATGGGCCTGAATCATTTCTCTGATGCAGTCCTCGCACTGCCGCTCGAAATTGGGATTGCGCATAGCTTCTTCGGACAGGCCTCTGGCATGACTCTCCTCCCATACCAGCATTCCCGTCTCGTCGCACAGGTCAAGAAAAATCTCATCATTGGGATAGTGGGAGGTGCGCACGGAGTTTGCCCCCAGCTCCCGCATCTGCAGAAGATCCTGCCACATGGCCTGAGGAGGGAGGGCACAGCCAAACTGGGGATGATCCTCATGTCTGCAGAAGCCTTTGATCCTGAGCTTTTGGCCGTTCATCAGGATGTCCTTCCCTTCCACCCTCACCTCTCTGAAGCCGAATCGGTCAATCAAATCGTCTTCCGCCTTGCCGCTTTCATCCTCAAGCAGGGCCGTTGCCGTATAAAGCCACGGCGTATCCGGATTCCATTCCTTTACATTGGGGCAGACAATCTCCGCCCGGATTTTCTGTGTCCCGCCTCCGGTCAAAGATACCCCACAGCCTGCGCCTATCGGCTCCGGCGTCATGCTTTGTGAATCCGCCCCGCGCAGCACAAAGCAAAGCTTTCCCGCAAAGGGCTGCTCTGTGAGATTCGCAACCTCCGCCTCCAGCAGTGCGGACCATCCTTTTTCCGTCTTCTTTGGCGTCACATGAAGGCTGGTGATATAGGCCCTCCCCAGCTCCTCCAAGGCGGCTCCCCTGGTAATTCCGCCGTAGGACTGGTAATCATTTTCTACATGGAGAGCCGACCGGGGACCAAAGGAATTGTCCACAATCACCTTAAGCCTGTGTTCCTTCTCCGGCACATCCTTAATCACCGCCGAAAAAGGGGTATAGGCATTATAGTGGAAGGCAATCTCTTCCCCGTCCAGATACACCTGTGCCGTGTGGCTGACCCCCTTGAATTCCAGGCGCAGATTTCCTCCGGCATAAAATGTCCTCTCATAGCACGCCCTGCCCCGGTAGATACGCGTCTCAGGGTCATTCTGCCAGCACCCCGGCACTGCCATCTTCTTTTTTACCGGCTCCGCGCCATCCCTTGGCAAAGTGGAAAAATCCCAGAGACAGTAAGAAAGCTCCGTCTGCTTCCTGACCCGGTGAGTCTCAAACATTCGTAACATAATATGAAATCCTCCTTCGCTTATGTGGTTTTCATTTTAATCGAGCAGGGGGAACGTTTTTCTCCACTACTCGCCGCGCGGCCCGCATGCTGTGTCAGCAGCAAATTTCCTTATGTAGACCTGCGCATCATAAGAAAGAGAGCTGTACACAACTCTCTTTTAAAAAATCTTTTTCATTTGATCCGGTGACTTTCCCATGCATGCTATTCCTTTTGTATGGAAAACTCCTCCATCAATATACGACGGTATTCCTTATCCTCCGCAACACGCTTTACATCCTCTGTCCTGCCAAGGGCAAACAGCTTTTGAATCAGCTTCGCAAACAGTTCCTCCCCCTGCTGCATTCCCTGCTGCATTCCCTTTTCCATTCCCTTTTCCATTCCACGCTGAATCGCCAATTCCTCAATAGCGTCACTCAAATTACACATTTTGCCCACCTCGCTCTCAAATTCCTCAGTCATTGCTATTTTAAAATCCCTGTCAAGCCTTTCCTCTCTGTCGGGCTGATCCTGATGCACCGCCCTCTGGGATATTTCCGCTTTCCCCTTAAGGCAATGATCCATAATAAACGCAATACTGTACTGCGAAAACTCCTTCGTGCAGGATTTTAAAATCCACGCAATAATGGACTTATAAGACAAAAGCTTCTTCGCGCATTCGTCATATTTAGCTTTGTCCAAGGCCAGATCAATCGTTTGTGCTATGTCAGTCTGTCTCACCACCGCCTGCCCCCTCCGTGTAAAACAACGTTCCTTTGTAGTATCCTAATTTTATCACAAAGGGTGGTTTCTGTCAATGAATCGAATTAAATAATTCGATTTATTGTCTCATTTAGTCTCTTTCCCTCCACACCTGCAATGCCCTTTCCATCCGCCCGATCTCCTGGACGATCACTCCCACCGGCCCGCCAAAGTCTCCAAGGGCTGTGGCTTCCCCGGCCGCCTGTGTGTACACTGCCTTAAGAAGCTCCCCGATTTGCTCTGCATCACTTTTGCTTTCGGCCTGCTGTGCCAGAACTATGGCCGTACCCATCTTCTCACAAATACCATCAAATACAGATTTTTGGTTTTCGTCCAGGTGATCTCCCAGCTTCTGAATCTCCCCTTTCAGATAAAAGAACAGGATATTTCCCTGGAAGGCCAAATCGTTAAAGCGTTTCTCTTCTGCCCGCTCCAAAGACTGCCCCTGTCCCGGCTCCCTGCTTTCCCCGAAAATATCCTCCGACAATCCCTGAAAAAAGGAAAACGCCTCTCTGAGCCCTTCTCTGAAATCCGAAATCCCCCCAAAACGCAGTTTATGGGAAGGCGCCCTCAGCAGATCCACATCGGCTGCAAAGGCGATAATATCCGCACGGAACATCCAATCCTCCAGAAGCCCCGCTTCCACCTCTTCAACAGGCGTTTTTGAAATTTCTCCCACGATTGTAAGAAGCTCATCCCCAAGCCATGAATAAGGAAGAGTATCATCCTCCAGGAGCCTTTTTGCGGCCCTCTCTCCCAGCCAGATGACATTTTGCAGCTTTTCTGCGGCGTTTTCCCTCATATCCTGAAAAATCAATGCTGACAGTTCACCCAAAAAATCGGCTATCTTCCCGGCTTTCATCCGGGCATTTTGAGCCAGATCCTCATATTTCCTGCACAAAGGCTCGAACAAAGCACGATGCTGCGGTTTTGCCCTGGCAATGGTCAGCCTGACCTGAAAATCCGTGATACTGGTCCAAAAGGCAGCATCCTCGATGGCTTTGATAATCAAAAAACGGGCGGAAATCTGATCAGGGCACCTGGCAATATTGGTAATGCCCTCTAAGCTGCCGGAAAGCCCCCCGGCCATCTGATCTGCCCTGGCTGCAAGAAGCTGAAAAAACTCTCCGAAAAATGCAGCCGCCTCCTTCTGCTTTTCCCCGATCTTTCTGGTAAACCCTGCCGCCTGTCTGAGCTCCACAATCAGACTGTTCAGTTCCCGGATGATCTCATCCGTAGTTTTGGAATACAACATAACGCACCTCTCCTTTTCTGTCTCGGGGGTTCCAATGGAAGCATGGTATTTCCGATACTCTTTTGGCGTCACACCTACATAAGCCTTAAAGCTGCGGCTAAAGCCTTCATGGGAGTCATACCCATACTTAAGAGCAATCTCCAGAATAGATAAATCCGTACTCGCAAGCTCCTTTGCCGCCAGGAATATTCTGCGTCTTGCCACATAGCGCATAACGCTCTCCCCTACCGCCTCCCGGAAGAGGCGCTGATAGTGATACCTGGAAAAATGCAGGCTCCCTGCAAGACTTTCCACTGTCAGCTTTTCCTGGATCTTTTCCTCGATCACGGCAAGGGATTTCAATATCGGTTCCTGTCTGTTCATTGTTATACCTCCTGCATACCGCAAGCTGTGGCTGCGATATTGCCGCACTTAGAGCGTTTGGAAACTACCTCCAAGCTTTCCCCTTCTTTTTTGTAAAGCACCGCCCAAGCCCTGTCTTTGGCAATGCTTCTGTGATATTAACACCATACAACAGATTCGGAACCTTTTCTTGACCAAAAGTGCTGTTCTTCCCAGGGCATCCAAACTTCCGTACCTAAATCCGGCCACAGGCACAGTTTTCTGTGAGGAAAACAATGGCCTCCTCCGGAAAATTCCGAAAGAGGCCACGCTTTTGCCTTGCTATTTTGTTGGCCTACCAAATCAGTTCTTGGCAGGGATAACCGCTCCGTTGTAATGCTCAGTGATGAAGCTCTTTACATCGTCAGACTGCAGCACCTTTACCAGAGTCTTGATGGACTCGTTGTCCTTGTTTGCCTCTGTCACCGTAATGATATTGGCGTACTCGGAATCCTCGCCCTCCCTCATCAGGTAAGAGGTGGTATCAATGTCGGCCTCAAGCGCCCTGTTTACGTTTACGAAGTAAGCGTCAAAATCAGCGGCGGAAGGGATGATGTTTGCCTGATCCATCTCAACGATCTCGATGGGGATCAGATATTCCTCGATCTCGTTTACGGAGGCGTCTATGGCTGTCATCTCAGGATTTAATTTGATAAAGCCTTCCTTTTCAAGAACCTTAAGGGCTCTGTACTCATTGGAAGAATCGTTGGGAATTGCGATTACCGCATTTTCAGGAAGCTCGTCCTTGGATGCATATTTGTCTGAAAAACATGCATAAGGCTCTACATGAACGCCGCCCATGCTGTAAAGAGTTGCGCCCATCTCCTCCTCGATGCTTTCCATGGCAGGCACGTGCATGAAGTATGCAAAGTCGATTTCTCCGTCGATCAGCATGTCATTCCAGGTAGCGTCCCATGTGGTGGATACAATATCCAGCTCAATGCCTTCTGCTGCCAGGGCATCCTTTGCGGATTCCAGGATCTCGCTGTGAGGGGTAAGGTCACATACGCATTTAAGAACCACCTTCTCAGCGGAAGCCTGCTGCGCATCTGCTTCTGCACCGGCTGCTTCTTCCGTATCGGAACCGGAATCTGCCGCAGCATCCTCATTTGCCGTATCTTCTGCAGCGCCTGTATCAGCATCAGCCGTATCCTCGGTATTTGCTGCTTCCTGTGCGGCCCCGCCGTTGCCGCAGCCTGCCAGAAGGGCAGAGACTGCCAGTGCTGCTGCCATGATAAGGGCAAGTTTCTTTTTCATAATTTTCTCCTCCTTACGAAATTATGTATTTGGTAGAACAGTGTCATTTTAACACAATCAGCCTCAAAGGGGTATCTGCATGAAAGGAAAATTAAAGTCCTTGTCCGGTTAAAAATTGTACATTTTGCCATTTCATCCCTCTTTCTTTCGGGGACTTTTTCCGTCATAATAGACAACAGGCAGCGGCTCCCGTCCGCTGCCTCTCTGCTCTAAATCAGATGCCTTCTTTTCAAAATAATCTTTGAAATCGTGTCGCCCAGGATCTGCACCGCCTGGACGATCACAATCAACACAATAATCGTGGCAAACAAAAGATCATGCTCAAACCTTGTATAGCCATAGGTAACGGCAATATATCCGATTCCCCCGGCTCCGAAACTTCCGGCCAGGGCCGTCATGGAAATGATGATCACCACTGCATTGGTGAAAGCGCGCACCAGGGAAGGCATGGTTTCCGGCACCATGATCTGAAATAAGATCCGCATATTCCCGCTTCCCATGGCCTTGGCGGCCTCAATCTTTCCCTTATCCAGCTCTAACAGGCTGCTCTCCACCAGCCTTGCAAAAAGGGGCACACAGCTTGCTACAAGGGAAATAATACAGGCGTTGGAACCGTAGGATTTGCCCACCAGGGCTCTCGCCACCGGCAGCATTACAATGATGATGATCACCTGGGGGAGGGAACGGAAGCAATTGATCACGGCGCTCAAAACCGTATGTACGCTCTTGCAGGGCACCAGCCCTTCCTTGCTGGTCATCACCAGCACCAGTCCCAACAGTACGCCAAAGACCAGGACAAACACTGCAGACACTGCGACCATGTACATGGTTTCGCTGATGGCGGGCACCACCCTCTCCCACACTTCGGCGCTGAAAGCATGCTTAAGTACTTCCCAAAAAGAATATTTATATAAACTCATTTTGCTTCCTCCTGCCAGTAATCGCTCCTGAATTTGTTGTAAACGCCGATAAAGTTCCTGGCGGTATCACACTGGGGATGCTGGAAAATATCCTTTACCAGTCCCTGCTCCAGGAGCTTTCCGCCCTCCATAACCGCCATCCTGTGGCAGGTATATTTGATGACCTCCAGTTCATGGGTGATCAGGATAATGGTCAGCCCCAGCTTTTGGTTGATTTCCTTGAGCAGATCCAGCACGGAAAGGGTCGTCTGGGGATCCAACGCACTGGTAGCCTCGTCCGACAAAAGCACGTCCGGCTGATTCGCCAATGCCCTGGCAATCCCCACTCTCTGCTTCTGCCCGCCGGAGAGCTCCCCGGGATAGGCGTCCCTTTTTTCGGTCAATCCCACCAGCGCCAGCATCTCATCTACCCTGGCGCCTATTTCCTTTGCGGACGCCCCTGCCATTTTAAGAGGATAGGCGATGTTCTGAGCCACGGTCATGGAATCAAAGAGGTTGAACTGCTGGAAGATCATGCCGATCTTTCTTCTCTGCCTGTTTAACTGCGCTTTTCCAAGGGAGGTGATCTCCTGATCCCCGATCCTGACGCTTCCGCTGTCAGGCTCCTCCAGACGGTTGATACACCTGACCAGAGTAGATTTCCCGGCGCCGCTGAAGCCCACGATGCCGTAGATGTCTCCCTTTCCCACAGAAAGATCAATCCCCTTTAAAACCTCTATGTCCTGTTTTTTGGTGTGAAAGGTTTTGTAGAGCTGTTTCACTTCAATAAATTTCTCGTCCATGCTGTTTCCTTTCAGACAGCCTGTTTTTGGCTGCCCCTGTTTGACTGGCGCATTTTCCGCTTCCAGCGTTTCGTCTTTTGACATGGTCTCATTATACTAAAAAGGGGACAGGTTTTCAAGCATGAGCAAAAATGCACGTATTTTCGAAATCACAGGAGCGGCAAAAGTCTTTGCAAGAGGGGGGACTTATGGTATAAATAGATGGGAGGATTGAAATCCATGCGGAAAATATTGAAATTACTGACTTTCATTCTGGCCGCCATCGGCGTATGTACGGCGGCGCTTGTTTGTTTTATACTCATATATCCCGTTTTCTATGGGGATTTTTCCTCCAAAGAGGCCAGGGTGCCGAAAGCCTTATCCGACACGCAAGAGGAAAATCTCCTGCCCGCCGAGACGACGCCTTCTCCCTCTGCGGCTTCCCCTGCGGTTTCCCCTGCAAGCGTTTCCACTGC
>Ga0224748_10341_pt1 | contig 14084 bp, 16 predicted proteins | sample LIM_F_Water_Neg_FD_182074 | JGI IMG/M metagenome (GOLD analysis project Ga0224748, IMG submission 182074) | Enriched cells from gastrointestinal tract of the lab mouse from Pacific Northwest National Laboratory (PNNL), Richland, Washington... | ecosystem: Host-associated > Mammals > Digestive...
TGGATATGTTTCGATTATGGGGAAAAGAATTCAAAGACAACAGAATGGTCCGGGATACCGTCGTCTGTGATGATAACGACGATACCCGGACACATAAGATCTTCCGCGCTCTGGACGCCATATGCTATGAATTTGACCTGAGCAAACCAATATGGCTGGACGCGAACATCGAAGAATTCCGGCGTCATGACAAGACACGTTTTACCCAGGATAATTTCGTAGACTCCATTGATTTTGATTATCTGGAGATCCATATTATAGAAGAGTAATTTCTATTCATTGCGGATAGCCGCCAACGGACTTAACTTCATCGCGCGCAATGCAGGAAAGTATCCGGCCACTATACCTACCAGCATGGCGAATCCCATCGACAGGAGTACCAGCCACATAGGGATATACGAGATATCTCCGTCGAATCCCATGGCCGCTCCATGACCCGTCACTAAGTTAATCGCCCCTGACATCAGGAAGCTCAGTATATTTCCTGCCGCGCCTCCGATCAGGCCGATGAACGCCGCTTCTAAGAGAAACATCTGCTTAATATTCTTAAGACTGCAGCCTAACACCTTGATCACACCGATCTCTTTGGTCCGCTCGTAGATAGACATCATCATCGTGTTGGCAATCCCTATCGCCGCCACAAAGAGAGATACCGCGCCGATTCCTCCAAGCACAGCCTGAATAATATTGAACTGGCTCTGCATACTGTTCAAATATTCCACGTTCGTCTCTACATTATATCCCATCTCACGGATAGCCGCCGCCACTGTTTCCACATTATCAATGTCATCCACATTCACCTGTGCGTAAGAATAACAAAACTCCTTATACGGCTTTCCTGACTTCGTCGAGGGCTGCCCCGGGATTACCCTGCCTGAAAACTCCTTCTTAAGAACTTGTTTCAGTGTATTCAGATCGCAGTAGATATTATAATAATTCGCAGTATACTCATCCGGCCCTCCTTCTACGATTCCGCTCGCCTTTACCACGTGTTTCTGCACCGTCTTTGGAGCCGAAGGCTGACCGTCGGATCCGTCCGCCCCCATCATCGGAGTATTCCCCATACTGTTATAATACCCCTCCTGATCAAGGATCAAAAAGACAGAATCCTTAGTAAAATCAATATCCGGAAGCTCCCCGGTCTCATAGTAACCGCTTCCTGTTCCTCTCTCATAGAACATTGTAGAAACTCCGTTTCCATACACAAGCTCCAGATTACCGCTGTTCGGTGTCGGGAGAGTTCCCTCCGCCAACGGGATGTTCCTTGCGGCAAGCGCCTCCGGCGTCATCGCCACCAACTGACCGGAGCCTTCGTATCTGCCTTTCAGCATATTAATCCACATCTCATATACCGGAGAAGCCAAAGTTACATGCCCTACCTGCGCAAGCTCACGAATCGCCTGATCGTTAATATATTTCTTCGACTCCTCCTCTCCCCCACTGGAAGATGAGTAAAAATTAGAATCTCCGGCAGACGCCCCGGTCACTTTAACACTGGTCAGACCGCCGGATTGTTCCACTTCACGGTACAAAGACTCCTGAAGCCCCAACCCCAAAGAGATCATGACGACGATAGACGCCGTACCGATGATAACGCCAAGAACCGTCAGAAAAGTCCGAAGCTTCCGTCTCTTCAGATTGCTAACGCTCATCCTCAGAAGGTCTATCCAGCTCATCCAGCAATCCCTCCTCTTCATTCATCCTCTGTTTCTTCTTTCTTCTCTTAATAACAGCCACGATGATGATAACAATAAGAATTACCGCCCCAAGCGCTGCGGCCGGGAGCACCGGAAATCCTTTCTGTTCTTCTTCTATCATCTCCATGCCGCCTGTCATCATATCTCCTTCCATAGACTCTGTTACTTCCAGCTCCAATTCTTTCTCGGTCACGGCAATCTTACCTGCCTCGTCTTCATAGCTTACCGTCATCTTAATCTTCGCCGGACCCTCTGTCGCCTCAACCCCTTCTAGCATTGCGTCGATCGACGCGCTCGCGCCGGACTCCACATTGCCGAGAAATACTTCTTCCTTCTTAATGCAGGAACCCTCAAAGGCCGCTTTCACATTGTACAGCTTGATTCTGCCCAGATTATACAGATTGCACATCACATTCGCTTCGTCTCCCACGGATATGCTCTCAGGGCTGATCTCAAAATCACTGAACTCAAATCTGGCGTCCTGTTTGATTGGAATCGAGATACTGGACGACGCCTCTATCTGAGTACCTTCCGTATCTTCATACTTCATACTAAGATCAACACTGTAAGGCTTCTGCAGCAGATCTGCCTTAGCGTTCAGCTGTATGGAAATATCCGCGGTTCCATTTGCCTTGATCCCGTCCAGATAGATCGAACTTGAACCGGACGCAGGCAGAAATGCCGGAGCTACCGACTGTTCGTCACTGCCTTCCGCCGGAGCGTTCAGATCAAACAGCATATTTTTCACTGCCGTCGCCTTCGATGTATTCTTCAAGTGAACAATCAGGGCAAAATTACTTCCCGCACGCACTTCCGCCGGGTCCGTGGAAAATCCTGTAACAATTACCCTGGGAACAGAAGTAGAACCTGAATCAGATCCTCCGCTCGAGACAGCGCCGCCATTACTGAAACCACCCGCTAAAGATGTAAAATCCACATTATCCTCCGGGATAACCTCCGGCTCGTTCGGCTGCTGATTATCATTATTGTCTGGATTCGGTTCTTCTTCCGGCTTTTCTTCGACGGTGGTATTGACATAAAATTTCTGTGAGGCCACAGTTTCGTCTCCCACGAATACATCGAATTGTATCGTATGTCTTGCAGTAGGCACATCCGCTCTTTGTTCAAATGTAAATGGAAATGTATAGGATTCCCCTGCGGCAATTCCCTCTATTGTCTGCGCATAATCCTGCCACTCCGTCTTAAACGGCCACTCGTCGTTCGTATCTCCGAGCCTTGGCGCTATCACGACATTCTCCAGCGCCACCTCCGTATTATTATGTACAATCAGATTCCATCCTTTCGCTTCTCCCGCTTTGAACGTAGGCGCCTCATTATTCTCAGACGTAATCAGAACGCTGCCGTACGTCAGGATCTTCTCTTTCTGCTCTTCTTGTCCTTCCTCTGTCGGCCATTCCAGCGTACTCTCTTCCATCTCTCCCGCCCGTACTTTCTCAGGCGCCGCAGTAATCGCCAATGCCGCCATACACATTACTGCCAGGATCCTTTTTAATACCCTCATGATTCCAGTTCCTCCTCAACTATTTTCTTCTGATTCTAAATTATACTCAATCTTCAGAATCTTCCCATCCCGAATATGAAAGACTCTGTCTGCATAAGTTGCCAAATGCGAATCATGGGTTACCATGACTAATGTCTTCCTCTGCTCTCTTACCACCTGCTGCATCAGCCGCATAACTTCCTCTGATGTATGTGAATCCAGATTCCCCGTCGGTTCATCGGCAAATATAATCTTCGGATCAACCACCAGCGCCCGCGCGACTCCGACTCTTTGCTGCTGCCCGCCTGACATCTGGTTCGGCAAATGCTTCTTATGTTTTTTAAGCTTCACCAGCTCCAGCATCTTATCAGCCTTCTTCATCCGAACATCCCTTGGAACTCCCCGGAAACTTAAAGGCAGAGCCACATTCTCCACCGCGTTCATCGTTCCGAGCAGATGAAACGACTGAAAGATAAATCCCACATTCTCCCGCCGGAACTTCACCAGCTGCTCTTCCGTCAATCCCTCAATATGCTTCCCGGCGATCACTACACTTCCTTTAGTCGGCTTCTCCAGACCTGCCAACATATTCAAAAGAGTGGATTTTCCCGAACCTGAAGTCCCTACGATCGCACAAAATTCGCCTTCATAGATATCAAACCCTACGCCGTTCAAGGCACGAACCACTTCGTCCCCCACTCGATATAGCTTATAAAGATCCTTTACTTCTATTACCTTGTTCATAAGCCCCTCCATCCTAACTTAAACTATTATAACGCATAAATCAAAACACTTACGATAGAAAATATGAAGAATTTCTTAAATTTCTTAACATACATATTAATATCAAAATTCAAAGCAAATTGAGGACTTCAAAACACCTTGTTATTTTTTAGAAAATGATTGCATTTTGAGGAAAATAGTATTATAATAACAAAGGACATGCAGATATAGTTCATTGGTAGAATGCTAGCTTCCCAAGCTGGAGAGGCGGGTTCGATTCCCGTTATCTGCTTACGAAAGATTAAGGACACTATAGAATTGGTGTTCTTATTTTTTTGATACTAACATTATGCTTTATAGTATTTATATCCCGCCCGGTCCATGAAAACAAACGCCCCAACTCTGACAGCGTAAGGGCGCCGTCTTTTATTCTTTATCGCGTCGAAAGCGTGCAGATGCGCGCTGTTAAAGATTTTCTTCTTCCGGTTTCCACGCCTTGCCAAATTCGATATCCTTAAACAACGCGGCAAGCCCTGTGATCTGCTTTAACCGCAGGATCTCATCCCGTTCCATTCCCAAATGTCTTGAAATCCACGCATCCGAACGTCCAAGCTCATGAAGATCCTTCACAATATTACCCATCAAGTCTACGTCATGGCTTCCACGCGCACGGTTGTGCCGGATCGTACTTGCCATTCTCTGTTCCAACGGCTTCTCGATCACCGATACCGGAAGCATGCCGTTCTCTCTCTGATAGATGTCCTGATTCTCCAGCATAATCCGATATCTGTGGAACCCGTCCACGATAATATACTGATCCGCCGTCCTATCATGATAACAAACGATAGGCATCGTATATCCGTCATTCTTAATACTGTCATAAAGCAGTCTCATCTCCGGCGGCGCCACAGCGTTAGGATTATATGTATTAGGCACAATCTTCTCAACCGGAACCGCAATCACATTATATGCCGGACTTTTATACTCCATACTCCATCTCCTCCACTCCCTTGTACTTCTTCCGTATCGCATCAATCTGCCGCTGCTGGTCTCTGGTGATTCCAAATCCCATAGTTCTGCAGATATGGTCATTTTTCAGAATGCAGCAGCACATCCTTTTCCAACTTGGAATATCCTTCGTCGATTTGATATCGTCTGTGTCATCTGGTATCTTATCCAGGAATATCACCCGCGACTTCTTACTCAGCGTATAGTTAGACACTCCGTTCCTCTGAATCTGATACCCCTGCTCCTCCAACTCCTGAATCACCTCTTCATCAAGTCCGCCTCCCGTCTCATGCCAGAACTTAATCGAAGTGTTGAATTTCTTGATATAGTTATTACGCAGTCTCGTCGGAAGCGTATCCAGAAGAAACATTGTATACGACTTCCATGTATGCCCCTCGGGCAGCGTAACATTCCTATACCCCATCGCCTTGGTTCTTCCATAAAGCGCTCCAAAATTTGCTCCTCTTACCCTGCCCACCAACTTTACCCAGATCTGGGGATCAATTACACGATACAGGTTCAGAGACTCCTTCGAATAATCATTAAAAGGCGACGCTACTCGCATCTGCGAAACCTTAAGCCCCGCTTTATAGTAAAGATCATACAGATGATTATAATCATAATTAAAAATGTAATTCGCATGCCAGATATCCTCCGTACTCCAGTCGTAAATCGGAGACGCGCACCAGACGTCCTTGAACTGCTTACTGATCCAACATTCTTCTTTATATCCATATCTTTTATTCAGAAAACCACTGTACCTCTGCAACGACTCATCCGCACGCATACCTAAGATGCACACTGTCTTTCCGTTTCCGTGGGACATCTTATACCAGCGTCCGAACTGCTTTGCCAAATCCTCCTGATGCATCCGGTAACGATAAGTTGTTATGGGATTATTTTCCAGATTAATCACGTATTCTTTATCCGGCATCTGCCTGACCCACAACTCTTTCTTTTTATTATCCCATGGATACCAATACATCTCATAATTGCTCATGGCCGTTCGTGTTGCCATAGGAAGACATACCCAATAAGGTTCTACACGGTCTTTGATCTGTTCAAATGTTCTTTCTACATATTCTGTCGTTACAGTATACTGAGCCTCAAAATCCTGATGAAAGACGCCGATCTTCTTAACAGGCGCATATTTCTGCTGATAATCCAACACCATATTCAGCAGCAGACCACTGTCCTTTCCCCCGGAGAATGACAGATAGATATTATCAAATTCTTGAAAAATCAATTTCATTCGCCCTAAAAAAGCTTCATATACATTCTCCTCCAGATAGTCTCGCTTCATAGCATTCTCTCCCGCATTGAATTCTCATTTTCCATAATTTTCCAGAAACTTTATGAGAGATAATTTAACACAGAAAACAATCAAATTCAATAGAATTACATAGATTTTCAGCAATTACTTGATCATTTTGCACAGTTGTGTTAAACTCCCTCATGTACAGAAACATGCCGCTTTCCATTAAGACAATACTTAATCCTAAGGAGCGGCAATTCTTTTTGCGAGGTATCGTTATGATTTCAACTCACGGACTGTCTGTAACAGCATTAAAAAAAGAACCCTTTTCGGGCTCTCACGGAGGGATGCGCTATTATCTGGCGGCATCCGGTGAATCGCTTGCCGCATATATCTATCCAGAACCATGGTGTTTCGAGGCGGCGCCTGATATTCAGAAGGAAAAGAAAGAATTTCCCTTCTCCCAGGAAGGGCTTGACGAAGCCGTAGCCTGGATCGATGAACGTTACCGGACGGATCATGACCATTGGGAACGCATCGACAAAGATAAGATGCGGATATTGCTTGACACACCTGATGAATCTCTACAGTCCGTTCATTGACTCACTTCCACAATCTGCGCGTCCCGCTTAATGCGAAGCGAGACGGCAGATCGCCGGAATGAATTTTCAAACACGTTCCAGAACTTCTTCCGCAATATTCCTTGCATGGTCCGAAATACGCTCCAAACATACCAGCGTATCCAGAAATACGATTCCTGCTTCCGTATTGCATTGGTTGCTTGCCAGCCGCTTGATATGCCGATTTCGCAGAGAAATCTCCAGATCGTCCGCCTGTGTCTCTTTCTCTATAACCTTGAGCGCCTTTTCCCGGCTCTGCTCTGCAAATGCTTCATACGCATATTGATAGCTGTCTACGCAGACTTCGAACATCTCCTTTAGCTGTGCGGTCCCTATTTCGGAAAATGAGACCTTTTTCTCATATAGAGTTTCTGCAAACTCTGATATATTCTCGCAATAATCACTGATACGTTCCATATCAGACACCATCTGCAGCAGATGCGCAACATCCTGATGCTCTTTCTCGCTGATCTGCAGCGCGCCTAACTTGATGGCATAACTTGTAATCCCGGCGCTGAGCCTGTCTATCGCGCTCTCCTCTTCTTTCAGGAACTGTATCTCTTCTTCTTTCAGGGAAAACAATACGCGCTTTGCCACCTGAAGAGATTCTGCGACGATCTCACCCATTCGCGATACTTCCCGGACCGTCGACTGCAGTGCGATAACCGGGGTCTGCAAAATACGGTCGTCCAGAAGTACATTTCCCTTATCCTGCTCATCCTCATCGGAATGTCCGATCTTCTTCGCCAGTTTGATGATCCAGCCAGACAGCGGGAACAAAATGACCGTCGTTCCAATATTGAAAAATGTATGCACCATACTGATCTGTGTCTGCGTGATATATCCGAATCCAATCTCCGGATTCACAAACTCATAATAGATAATCGCAGCCACGCTGAATAATCCCGTTCCGATAATATTAAACAGAAGATGCATCAATGCCGCCGTCTTAGCATTCTTCTTCGCCCCAAGACTAGAGAGGATCGCCGTCACACAGGTACCGATATTCTGTCCCATGATAATATAGACCGCCGCGCTGAAAGGAACCAGCCCCGCCGCCGCAAGGCTCTGAAGGATACCTACGGATGCGGACGAACTCTGGATAACCGCCGTAACGACCGTACCCGCAAGGATACCTAACAACGGATTATCACCGAGAGTCACAAATATGCTGCAGAAGCTCTCCGATTCCTGCAGAGGCGCTACCGCGGACGACATCGTCGTAATACCGATAAAGAGGAGTCCGAAACCGATAATGATACTGGCGATCTCCTTAGACGAGCGCCTCTTCCCCGTCAACATAACAACAACTCCAAGCATTACCGCAACCGGCGCCAGCTTGGACGGACTTAGGAATTTCGCCCACTCCACTGCGGACACCAGCCATCCGGTTACCGTCGTTCCAATATTCGCACCCATAATGACGCCCATCGCCTGGGTGAGGTTCATTATCCCCGCATTAACAAAACCTACCACCATGACGGTCGTCGCAGAAGAGCTTTGAATGACGGCTGTAATCGCCGCGCCTAAAAGCACTCCCATTAGTTTGTTCCTGGTCAAAACTTCCAGCAGAGACTTCATCTTATTCCCCGCCGCATTCTCAAGTCCCTGCGCCATGATCTGCATCCCGTAGATGAACATTCCAAGCCCCCCGGCAAAGGGAATGATGATATCCAAGTAACTCATTATTCTCCTCCTAATTATCATAAGTAACAACATTTCATATCTACACTTTCAAGATATCATCTAACCGCCTCAAACGCAAGCAATTTATTTCATATCTTAACATACCCTAACTCATTTTTCACACAATCTATTTCTTCATCTTCGGGTCGAATATTAACGACGCCAGATAACTGAAGATCAGGGCCGCAGATATCCCCACGGCGCTTGCCTTGAATCCCCCCAGAAAGATTCCGATAAATCCCTCCTTATCTACAGCCTCTTTAACTCCTTTCCACAAGAGATTGCCGAATCCGGTCAGCGGCACGCTGGCGCCGGCGCCGGCGAATTCTTGGAGCGGCTGATATATGTGAAACGCGCCGAGTACCGCCCCGCTGCAAACCAACAGTACCATTACGCGTCCCGGCATAAGCTTGGTTCTGTCAAGAAGTATCTGTACGGCGGCACAGATCAGGCCGCCCACCCAAAATGCATTGATATAATCCATACTACGCCTCCTATCAGCAGTGTTCCAGCACAATCCCGTGTGCAATCCCCGGTACGCTGGAACCTTCGTTAAAACTTACCGTGGACATCAGCGCCCCTGTCGGAACAAAAAGCACCCTCTTCCACTCGCCTCGCTCAATCTTTGGCAGAATATAAGCAGATAACGTCGTCGCCGCACAACCGCAGCCACTTCCGCCGGCATGCGTATCCTGCGTCTGCTGATCGAATATCGTCATGCCGCAGTCCATGTGATTCTTCTTGATATCGTACTCCTTCCCTCTCATCAAATCGAAGAGAATACTCTGCCCGACATATCCAAGATCACCCGTCACGATCCGGTTGTAATCATCCGGCTTCCGCCCGAAGTCTTCCATATTCCGTATGATAGTGTCACACGCGGCGGGCGCCATACACGCCCCCATATTCTGAGAATCTTTCAAACCATAATCTACGATCTTTCCTATCGTTACGCCAGTGATCCTGACATGGCTTCTCCTGGTACCTATAAGAAATGCAGCGCTTCCTGTCACAGTCCACTGTGCGGACAGCGGACGTTGGTTCGCATATCCTAACGGAAAACGGAATTCCTTCTCCGCACTTCCAAAATGACTTGAAGTTACGGCAAGCATGGCGTCGCCATAACCCGCCGCGACGCTCATGGATGCCAGCGCCAAAGCCTCTCCCGATGTGGAGCAGGCTCCGAACAGGCCGAAAAGCGGAATCCCTAATTCCTTTACTCCGCCGGAAGTTGCAATTCCCTGCCGCAAAAGATCGCCTCCAAACATATATCTGACATCCTCCGCCTTTACGCCCGATTTCCCAAGCGCAAGCCGGCATGCTTCCTTCTGCATGGCGCTCTCTGCCTCTTCCCATGTATTTTCACCAAACAGATCCTCTGTTTCCACCATATCGAACATCTTTCCAAGCGGCCCTTCTCCCTCCTTCTTTCCCGCAACAGACGCGCTGCTGATCAGATAAGGAGACGTCTCAAATGCAATACTTTGTAATCCCTTTACCATATCTTCTACTCCATTTTCTTATTTATTAGGACAGAATCCCGCTTATCTTCAACAGCCAGTACGCAAACCCCAGAAGCCAGCTTGTAAAGACCCCGTACAGAATCACCGGCCCCGCGATCGTGAATATCTTACAGCCGATTCCCATAACCTGTCCTTCCTTCTTATACTCAATCGCCGGCGCCGCGACCGAATTCGCAAACCCGGTAATAGGCACCAGCGTGCCTGCCCCTCCCCATTTCGCTATGCGGGGATAAATACCGAATCCTGTCAGCAATACGCTTATCATGACTAATATCATAGACGTCCATCCTCCGCTGATATCCTTGTCCAGACCGGCTTTCTCACAGATGCTTAGTATAACCTGCCCAACCGTACAGATCACACCGCCTGCTGCAAATGCCTTCGCCATATTTACCGGAAGATTATGAACCGGCGTCTTTTGTTTCACATAGTTCTCATATGCCTGCTGCTGTCTTTGCTTATCCATCTAATGTAACCTCCTCAAAATCTGTTAAAGAAAAATACAAACGCGCCAATCCCTTTCCCAAGCGCAACTCCAAGAATCACATATTTGATACCCCTAAGCAGCTTCACACGGCGGGCAAAGATAGGGAAGACGTCGAGGATCTCCGCCAAAGCCATAGACCAGCACCCCACGAAAATCCCTCCGAACAGGCCGAATACGGGTATGATCCAGGCGCCATACGGAATTGCAATATGATAGATAAAGAAAATATTCCCCAGGATACCCCCGAGCGCCACACTGTCTTCATACAACATAATATGCTCGCCCGTATGCGTCCGGTCCGCAAAGTCCGATATAACCCCCAGTCCGCTGATAAAAGAGAATAAGCCGCCCGCCACTACCATCCCGGCGCTAAGTCCGATGACTGCCATCAAGATTTGTGCTGCCCACATCCAGTTCTTTCTCCTTTCTGGAATATGTCTCGATCAGAGTCGTCTGAACATCATTCTCATACAGACGCATCTCGACCTCCATCGGCGTCGGATCCACCGTGAATTTCTTCTTTCCAAAATGATTGAAGAAGGTAAGGATTCCGATAATCAGCCCGATACAATAGGTGAGTTCCAATATGGTGAACCCATCGGATTGTGTGCCTGTCAGCAATTCATAGATCTGAGAAAACAGCTTTGTCGTATCAACATCATTATTAAACGCCATAATAGAAAACGCGGCTCCGAAAAAGCTAATGATAACTACGATCACCGCCTTTATATAGTGGATCGCCCCGCCGGCAGTCTGCTGTTCCTCATAAGTAACGATAAAGTCTGACTCACCCATATTCTGCACTTCTATATTCGGATAACATTCATGGATACATTGGATCACCTTCAGGATCGATACGGCGGTTCGATTCTGATGTTTATCGTCGGTGTTCCGGAATTTTAACAGCTTTATCGTCTTAAGCCTGGATACCACCGCCTGATTTGCACATTCCAACGTAAGAACATCCCCCAGCGTCACATCCGGCTTCGTTACTTCTACATCCCGATCCGCCTTAATATATACGGTCTCGCTGCTGCCTGCCATGCTTATCCCCTGCCTTCCGCCATACCTGCATCCCGCATAGTCTGAATTTCCTCAAATGATATGTCCTGCCGCACCAAAGTTCCTTCTTCCATGTTACTGCCGCCTCTCACATCATTCATATAGTAGACTACACCCATTAACGCCGCGATCATTACGATGCAGAACAGGCAGATCCTGATCTTTCTTCTTGCCTCATCCATATTTTCCACCTTCTTTATTCCTTTTGGCTCTTAGTATGGATGTTTTACCCGAAAATATACATTACATATTATGCTATATACTATATTCATTCTGAAATTGAAGTATCTATATTTCGCGAAGCCAAAGAATCTCTCCTTTGCAATTAAAAAACCGCATGAAAACAACATATTTTTAAGTCATTTTCATACGGCTCTTCAGATCTTTTCCCGGAGGCTTTTCAATATCTTCTTCTCCATCCTCGACACCTGGACCTGCGAAATTCCCAGAGTAACCCCCACCTGCGTCTGCGTCTGGTTCGCAAAATACCGAAGATAGATCAACTTTCGTTCTTCTTTATTCAGATATGTCAGAAGCTGGGAAAGAAGCATATGATTAAGTAGTTGTTCTTCCCCTCCTTCCTTATCCGGCAGCTTATCCATCAGCCGTATCTCCTGTCCCTCATTCTGATAGATCGGCTTGTACAGAGACTCGATATCTCCGCTGGCGTCCAACGCCTGGGTCAATTCTTCATTTGCCACTCCCAGATGTTCGGCAATCTCGGGAATCGTCGGATCCCGCCCCCACTTTTCCTGCAGCTTCTCCTGGCAGAGGTACGCCTTGTAAGCCAGCTCCTTAAGCGACCGGCTTACCTTGATCATCCCATCGTCCCTTAAGAAGCGCTTGATCTCTCCCGAAATCATAGGAACCGCATAAGTAGAAAACTTCACATCGTAAGAGAGGTCGAACTTATCAATCGCTTTCAACAAACCGATACTTCCCACCTGGAACAGATCTTCCGCCTCCACGCCTCTGTTGCAGAACCTCTTTACGATACACCAGACAAGTCCTGTATTCTCCTCCACCAACTGTGCTTTCGCCTCTTCATCCCCTTCGTGAGATCTCTGAATCAAAGCGATTGTGCGGTCCATAATCTACGTCCTTTTCCTATAGTTTTGTCCATCTTTACGACGGTCCCTTTTCCCGGCTCCGAGATCACCGTAAGATGATCCATAAAGGCTTCCATAAAGGAAAACCCCATCCCGGAACGCTCAAGCTCTGGTTTTGTAGTGAAAAGCGGCTCCATAGCCTGTTTCACATCTTCAATCCCTCTTCCCGTATCCTCGATCTCCAGATATAAGGTCTTTCCTTCTGTACGCCCGCGGATACAGATGCTATGTATCTCATTCTCATAACCGTGGATGATGGCGTTCGTTACCGCTTCCGACACCGCGGTCTTCACATCCGACACCTCCTCTACCGTAGGGTTCAGAGACGTCATGAACGCCGCCACCGTTACTCTGGCAAATGATTCGTTGGAAGAGCGGCTGTCAAAGATCAGCTGCATCTCATTGGTATGTTCCATCTATTTCTCCTCCTCATATATCTGCATGATTTTTGTTACTCCCGACATCGTCAATATCTTCTTCATCCTTTCATTCGTATGCACTGCGCACACCTCTCCTCCCAACATATAGATCCGTTTATACCGTCCCATAATCACTCCGATTCCTGAACTATCCATAAAATTAGTCTCCTTAAAATCAAAGACAACATAACGAATATGGTTATGCTCGATCAGATGATCTGCTTCTTTCCGAATCTCCTCTGCATTATGATGATCCAGCTCATTCGGAAGAAATACCGTCAGGCAATTCTCCTGTACCTGATATTTCATACTGCTCCTCCTTCCATATACGGGTACGCCGCTTCATTCCTTCCGGCAGCAAATCCGGAAAATCTGCCTGTATATACGTTCGGCAGCTCCCGCAGATAAAGCGTAAAAAAGGATATGTGTATTCACATATCCTTCTCCTTCGTGTATCAAAATCATGTCGTCTTATGAATCTTCTCCACTGTCTTCGTCCTGTCCCTCTTCTCCCTCTGCATCTTCTCCGCCGCCGTTCTGGGCGTCTAACGCCTCTTTAGCAGACTCTGCGGCATCTGTATCCGGATAACTCTCCACCAACTTCTGATACTTGAGATTGGCCTGATCCTGATCGCCGCTTTTTTCATAAGATTGTGCAAGCAGCAGCAGCGCGCCGCCGTCGCTGTAGCCTTCCTCCATCTGCATCACACGTTCCAGATTCGTTATAGCCGTTTCATAATTCGCCACTTCAAAATTCTGCTGAGAAGTAGAATAAAGCGAGGCGCACAAACGAGGATACAAAATTCCGGTAATATCGTCAAAGCCTTCCCTTCCTTTTGTTCCCAATGAATCCGGCTTCACCTTCAGAAGTTCATCCAGCATCGCTTCGTCACTCATATCATTCGCCAGATAATGCTCTTTTATCACCATCACAGCCTCATAACTTTCCTGAGTGGAGGCGGCCGTCGCCTGTGCATCCTCTGTCTCTTCACTG
>Ga0224748_10342_pt1 | contig 14059 bp, 16 predicted proteins | sample LIM_F_Water_Neg_FD_182074 | JGI IMG/M metagenome (GOLD analysis project Ga0224748, IMG submission 182074) | Enriched cells from gastrointestinal tract of the lab mouse from Pacific Northwest National Laboratory (PNNL), Richland, Washington... | ecosystem: Host-associated > Mammals > Digestive...
TTGATTTTACTAAGGTTTCCCCATTTTTGTTTTTGTATGGCTAGAAATTTCATTTCCTTATACTTCCTACTGGAAAGTTCATACTTTTTAATCACTTTAAGAAACCATTCTTTAATAATGATTACATCAATGCTTGATATGTCCATGTTCACAATTTCTGAATCAGCATAATAAGTATTCCATACCCACTGTAGGTTGGTTGCATTCGCCTTTGAGGTATCGACCGCCTTATATTTTAGCCACTCTGGATATAAGGCTTTCATTGTTCGAGGATTCTCTTTTTGCTCCTGTATGCCTTTATAATATTTAATTATGCACTTTTCAAGGTCCTTTCTGCATGTTTTGGCAATAATCTTTTTACCATTAGGTTTACTTTCATCGGGCAGTTTTGTTTTATACCGTCCGTCTGTTGCATGCCATATCTTACAGAATTGTTCGTGTTGTTCTAAAATTTCTTTATTCTTCATAATTTCATTTTTTCCAACACATCAGCTAAATTTATTATACCATGCTTAACAGCCTCTTCAAAGGCCAGTTTTTCTTGAATACTTAAACTCAAACTTCATAGCAAACTCCTCTCCGCACATGTTGTGCATAAAAAATTGAATAGACTTCTCCATTCGATAATATGCATTTTACTATAATAGAGAGATAGTGCAATAGAAAAACTGCACTACCTCAATAAAAATTGCACTACCTAAAAATTTTTATTTTAGAATGGTACAGGAATAGCAAGTTTACCTCTTAAATTGTCAAATCCTTTTAGATTCCACAGCTGTACATAGGAAACCCACTGCACGGAAGAATCTGTTTCAACAGGCGGTTTTACACCAACAGGTCCTCGTTTCATTGCAATAAATCTTTTACCCGTATGCTGATACACAGGTAAAAGTGCTTCTTCATCGCTCGCAGCACATTGATACATTTCCCAAATTCCGCCTGTAAATCGTCTACAAAATGCGGTATATGTTTCAGGATTGTCTGTTTGATCGTCTACATACTGCTGTTCAAATCGGTTATTACTTATCAAAATAATAGTGTTCGATATGTTAAATTTATTTTCGTACCGGCATGGCAACTTTGTAATCTTGTTATCTAAGAGATTCAACATTTGCTGTATAGAAAGCTGGCTGTAAAACTCATCAAACAGAAGAACACTGTTATTTCTGTAATCATCAAATTTCATATCATATTTTAGATTTGTGATTTGAGATACTCGTTTTTCCTTGTGAGTTGGTATGCTTAACAACAGAATCGCCATTTATAAATTTATTATACCGTTTTTGCTCAAAAGCTGCTAATAATGCTACCTTATGTGTTGTGGCAAAGTGAATATCCCTTGCTATCACTTCTTCCCACGAATCAAAGTGCTCTAAAACATAGTCAAGTTTATCTTGTGAGGACATATTTAATTCAATCTCTTTTCTATACCCTTTTAAATGTTTGAACGGTTCAAAACTGCCCAATTCCTGCATAGGCTTTACTACTAACCAAGCGGCTTTTCTATGTACTGTCTTGCTTCCGCAGGAGAGCCATACCGCCTGTCTATATGAGTCCCTGTCAGTTTCTTTTAAATCGTACGGAAAATGGAACGATCAAACTAAAGCAGTACAAATATATTCTTTCATCAGTTCAAATCTGTTCGCTCCATGTCCTAAATTAACAGAAACCTTTAACATAGCCTCTTTAACACATAAACCGTTCTCACGATACTCTTTATATTTTTGTGTTGCGTATGCCTTTCTGCAAGTGTGGAAAGCACCGTTTTGAATTGGAATATTATTTTTCTTAATTTCTCTTCTGAAAGCCTGTCCTAAAGACTGATGTTAAATGGGGCAGATTCTTCCTTGCTCCTTTTCTTTTATCTGCTCTAAAATCTGTTTTTGCTTTTCTGTTTCCGCTAGAATGAAGCGGCTTCTTTTCCCTTTGCTGTCTACAATGGAAATACCGTTGCTTTTGATATCTTCAAATTTCAGTTTTGCACATTCCTCAGCTCTTAACCCGAAATGATAAGATAGGGTAAGTGCTTTTTTCAGATTTTGGTTACTTGTACTCTTTATAAGTATTTTAAAGTCATTTTGCAATAATATAACTTTTCTTATCTTTCCACCGCCATTTTTAGAACTTGCAGGAACAACCGCACAGCCATACTTAACACCACAATGATATTTTGTATTGACACATTTTTCTAATTTCCGAAACATGGCACCATATTGATTTAAGGATAATTGGCTACATATTTCTGTCTTTAAGTTCAAAAAACATTGTATATGCTCTGCTTGAATGTCGCTTACTTTATGTACTTCTGGATATACCTCTCGCATATAATTTGCAAAATTAGCAGATAAATCTACCAGATTACTTCTTGATGAATAAGAATATATTTTATCGGTATTTTTGATACCGTTTGCTTTATCTGCATGTTTATCCATACTTTCTTTAAAGCTGTTATTGATTGCCTGTAAAAACTGATATTTTAAATTTCTCCTTGCCATTTCCCCCTTTTTGTATAATACCCACAACACCCATTATAAAAAACAGACCGTCCTGTAAAGGATCAGTCTGTCTCTTTATGGGTGTTATACAATTTGAATTGCCTTGTATAACACTTTATTCAATGAAGAAATAAAATGGATTGGCAATTCATAAACCAGACTTCCCTGTTTATCAATTTACCCTTTCTATTGCAGTCACAAATATGTAACTGCCCTTTATATCTTGATGATATATTATATTCTAAACGGAGAATAGAAATATCATTCAAAAAAATGTATGATTCCATATACAAATATGATATAATTAAGTTAACAAATTGGGATTTGTGGGAGGAGAATATGAAAGCTGAAAGGTGTGTAAAGGAGTCTTTTGTTGTGATAGGAAAAGTGGGTTCAACTTTAGACGGAGAGGGTTTTATTCAAAGATTATGGGCTGATGCAAATTCTCACTTTGGAGAAGTTCAACATTTGGCTAAGAAAGATGAGAATGGAAATATCAGCGGTATTTGGGGTGCTATGTCTGATTTTGCGCACTTATTCAATCCGTGGGAAGATTTCAACAAAGGACTCTATCTTGCTGGGGTAGAATGCAGGGATGATGCAGAAGTCCCCAACGGTTGGACAAAATGGATTATTCCTGGCTATGAATATATTTATATAGAATGCGAAAATGATTCTACCTTTTCAGAGGCAATAAAATATCTGGAAGATAATGCTATTCCATTAGTAGGAGCAGTCCACGATTTTACTTGTCCACAGACAGGGAAGAATTATATGTTTTTTCCAATTAGAAAGCTATAAATAAATTCGGATTTGTTGGATAAAAGCATAAATAAGAGGTTGTTAGAAAAAAACTGTCTAACAACCTCTATCACAATTATCTTTCATGAAAACTTGTCAACTGTCTGTTTTTTCTTTCAGAAAAAACAGACAGTTGACAAGCTGGTTACACTTGAATAGCTGGTGCGCGGAAAGTTCCCTTCTATGAGGGTTTGCGGTGTAGGGAAATTCGTTCAAACCCTATCTTCCGCAGTGGTTAAAAATGTGGGAAACCTTGAGAGTTAAAGCAATAAGCTATCAAGGCACAAAATTTATTTTTTTCATTTTTGTATTGCTAATAGCTATACAATAGCATATAATAATATCAAATCAAGAAGAAAGGCGGCATAATCATGGCTACTAAAAGCGCAAATGTACTCGCACGTGTTGAACCAGAAGTAAAGGAACAGGCAGAATCCATCATGTCCAAACTCGGTTTACCTGCTTCTGTAGTTATCAATGCATTGTATAAACAGATTATCATGACTAAGAGCATCCCTTTTTCATTATCACTGCCTAAAGAACCTGCTACCTTAGATTCTATGACCAAAGAAGAATTTGACTCCATTATGAAAACAGGACTGTCTCAAGCCAAATCCGACCAATCACGTCTTGTCGCTGATGTATTTGCTGATTTAAGACGGGAGTTGCAATAATGGATAAAACTTACAATGTTAAAATAACGGCCCAGGCAGAAGAACAAATACAAGAAATCATATTCTATATAACCCATGAACTAAAGGCTCCTGAAGCTGCTCTCCATCTGTTAGACACATTAGAAAATTCTTTTGCATTACTCGCAGATTTTCCGCAACGTGTAGTTTTGGTTGACGAAGAACCATGGCACACAAACGGAGTACATCGTTTATCAGCAAAAAATTTTCTCGTATATTTTTGGATAGATGAAGATAATCTGAAAGTACATGTAATCGCTGTAATCTACGAAAAGCGTAATCAACTACGTCAATTATCACAAATAAATATGGAATAGTAATTTAGCCCTTCCAAAACCCCTCCATTGTTTTATTAAACTCCTGCGGCGCATCCATATTGACACAATGCCCTGCATTTTCAAAAAGAACTACCGTACAATCGGGTTCATTGCTTTTCCATGCCTTTATTGCCTCTAATTCCATTGGAATATCAAATTTTCCGCATCCAATCAACAAAGGATAATTCCTTCGCCCGGTTTTATATTTGTTTACCATACTATTAAGCGTTGCCAGAAACATAAATGACTTTTTGGGAAAGAGTATATTCATAGCAAAAAATTCATTTTGAGCCTGTGGAGTATATGCAGAAATTTTTTTGTTTGCTTTTGCAAACCATTTAACTGAAAACAGTGCTTTCAACATCATCAGCTTCTGCTTCGCACTATTTTCATTTTTCATTTTTGCGTCAAAATTATTAATGTCATATCCTCCAAAGCAAGCCAGCGAGCTTACTGCATATGGATAACGATTAGCAAAATCCTGTGCCAAAACTGCGCCCAACGAAACACCGACAATATGTATTTTATCAATATTTTCCGTTTTTAAGATGTCAAATACCCACTTTGCCATCTTATCTATCATATCACCTTTTTGAGTATCCGTTGACTGCCCGTGGCCAATGATGTCAATAGCCAGAATATTATATTTATCCTCAAAATACTCAAACTGTGCTTTGAACATATTGTGATTGACAAAAGCAGCGTGGATAAAAAGTACCCATTCGGCTTGTCCGGCCCTGCTTACAAAATATGTAATTGGTGAATTGGCTAACTTTATTGGCTTCATTATTTTTCGCAAAATAAATCAATTAACTGCTGTTCCTCAATCATCCCTATTTCTTCTCCACGGACATCCAGATAAAATGCTTTTATTTCACTGGCGAGCTGCTTCTTTTGCTTATCGTTCAACCGGATTACTTCATTTAGCTTTTTTCTCATATTATGGTTCCTCCGAAATCCTAATTTACCAATTTAGCCAAAACCTTTCCTTTCTTTTGCGCATTTAATTCCAACGCCTGAAGACTACAACCTCAGCATCCGAACCATAGCAGCCATATTCTGCTACCATAAGGTATTTTTCATCCGCCACAACCCCATAACATCTATCGCTATTTTTTTTGTGCAATTGGTTCCCTAAATAAATCTTGTTATCATCCCAAAACCTCACTTTTTGCCCGCCCGGCAAAGAATATTCAATATTGATAAAAGAACCTTTCAGGGCATTCAGGCACGTCACCTTCTCCATATCCCGGATATGAAGCCCATTGAACGCCTCAATCAGATTCTCTTTTAATTTCCTCAATGCATCCTCCCCCTTTTGGCAACATAGGGCAACAATACATTCCGCCCCAAAAGGCTGGCCTTTTGTTTCCGAACAGCCAGCGCAATTGTCCTTTAATTCGCATTCCCCGCAATCAATCCCGCAAATAGATTCCATCCCTTTTCCTCCTTTACATTTCACCCAAACCGCCAATACCTTTTTAACTGTTGCTTTTATCTAATTCCCGGCACTACCACTTATTGATTCATTTCCTCTATTACCCTATAATTAAAAATAAGGATTTTTATCAATTATACAACATATGGCAGAAATTACAATTACTTTGTCATAATAAAAATTGGCAGAAAATGAAACCAAGAGCAAAAATATATACCTCTAATTATCCCCCTAGCATACTTCCCCTTTTGATTTATCGGGGATAGCATCACTTTTAGCGCAACCTCTTGGAAGCAGAGAAAAGCGGTCTTTGGGATTGCTTTATTTCATCACAATTATATCACAATGAGGAACCGGGCAGATGACTGAAAAGGAGTTGACCCAACGTCCAACTCCCCAGAGTTACAAATCCCCCCTTATTCGCTTTCACAACACTGTGATGTAGTTTTCCTTCTACGCACAGTGCGCAAGTTTTCATATCAAATCCTCTTTCCCGGGTTTCATTTCTTTTCCTATTAGCTTCCTAATATCTGCTATTGAAACCTCGATACAGCCTCATTTTTACCGTACCTTGCGAAAGCTTTAAAATCCGGCAGATTTCTCTGGCAGAAAACCTTTCCACATAGAACAGGGCAAAAGGAATCGGCTCTTGTCTGAAAAGGTCGTCTCATCTTACTGTATACAGATGCCGAACAAACAGAAAAAGCCACAAAAACTGGCAAATCCCTTCGTCTTAAAATATGATTCGGGTGTCAAAAGGTCTGTTGGGCAGTGCCATCCGGCAGACCTTGTGCCGCCCGAATCCAAACACATAAAAAATTCTTAATTTTTCCCTTTTCTATTGTACTTCCAGCATCTTCCTGATATAATGTAACTAATTATAGGAAATTGTTTATAGGCACGGATGCCGCCCAAACTATATCAAAGGAGTGAGATTACATGAGTTACAACATCAACATGCATTTAAAAAATGACTATTCTTTCCTGTTCTCCGGTATGAGTACGAGTTCCGGTGGAAGCCTTGGCAACCTGAATTTCCTTTCGGATTACCAAAGCATCAAGAACGGAAGCTATGGAAAGCTTTTAAAAGCATACTACAAGAAAGTAGGAAATGAAAACACTTCTACTTCTTCCACAGAAAAAGAAGACAATTCCTCCAAGCTTTCTACCTCGCTTTCCAAAGATTCGGCTAAGACATTGTCCGAAATCAACAAAGCTGCGGGGAAAGTCAAAGAATCGGCAGATGCTTTGACCAGCACAGGAAAAGAATCCGTATTTAACGGAAAAGAAGTCACTACTGAAAACGAAGACGGTACTACCACTACTTCTACACAATATGATATGGATGCCATCTACAATGCAGTATCAGGTTTTGTAAAAGACTACAATTCTTTAGTTGACTCAGTCAACAAATCTGATTCGGCTAATGTCTTGAAAGCAGGCAAAAATATGACAAATATTACCAGCCTCTATTCTAAGACGTTAGAAAAAGTTGGCATTACGATAGGCGAGGACAACAAACTTTCCATAGACGAAGATAAGTTTAAGTCCGCTGATGTTTCCAGAATCAAATCGCTCTTTAACGATTCTCCTTCTTTTGCAAAGAGCATTGCATCACAAGCTTCTTTCGTTGACTATGCTGCAAACCGCGAATCGCTGAAAGCAAATACTTACAACAAGACAGGCGCTTATAGCAATAATTATTCTATGGGTGACATTTTCAACAGTATGTTCTAATATTCCACTGTCCTATGATTGTACTCAGAATGAACCGGCGGATATCTGCCGGTTCCTTTTATGAAATATTTGAATATGGGAAAGTAAAAAATAAAAAGATGAAAAATTTTGCAATTTAGCGTTGACAAAACAAGAAAAAGCATATAAAATATTCATTGCGTGCAGGAATGGCGGAATTGGCAGACGCGCACGGTTCAGGTCCGTGTGATAGCAATATCATGAGGGTTCGACTCCCTTTTCCTGCACTAAAGTAAAAACCCAGCATTTATAAGGGATGGTTAAAAATCCTTGTAAATGCTGGGTTTTCTATCACATACGTACATTTTTGTATATCTGCAATTTCTAGTCAACCACATTCTAAAACCTATTTTTTCAGTCCGAAGATTATCCGTTGGTCTATCCATTTTTTTCTTTTCTACGTTTCATCACCCCTTTATTTTTACCATTTTATCAAATAAATAATATCTTCTTTGTGTAGTGGCAGTCGACCAGAGATAAAGAGACTATCATATAAAAAGAGGACTGTTTCATTTTCTGTATTGACTGACTATCTTCCAAATACCCTTTTTATCTTTCTATTTTTCTAAATCCTACAAATTCCATTACACCAATATCTCCATTTGGGCAAAAATGTCTATTTTCATTTCTTTCCTTCAGCGATTCTATATCTGCAATTATGTCACTTACGTATGCCTTCTTAATCCTTTCTCCACACATTTTACATTTATAAATTTCAACAAACATACTTTTACCTCCTACATAATAAAAAATGTTGTCGATTAGCCATCAACAACAGCTTTTGTATTCCCATTACATTCTATTTCCTCTTTTTCTTCAACCTTCATTTCCGGAAAACGCCTCATATATTCCTCACATGTCCTTAGCTTCATAAACAAAGGCCATTCCTTTAATTCAGCTTCTCCTATGTCCGTTTGACTGTCATAAAATTCAAAAAACCTTTCATAATCTTCACCTAAAGCAAGTACACCTAAAATATATTTAGGTTGATATGCAGATATATCTAACTTTTCCACTTCATCCTTGACTTTATCATATTCCCCTAACCATTTATAACACTGCCAATTATTTATTTTACATAATATTCTATCCGCATCTAAAAGTTTCTGACTCTTTAAACATATTTCATAAAAATATTGTGCCATTTTCCATCTATGCATTTCTAAATATTCTTCATATATTATCCCTAAAATATTGCTTATATCGTCTTGATTGTCTCCACATTCTTTTAGCCACGTTTCGAGAACAAGAGACATCCCTACATATTCTATTATATCTATTGCATTATCTATATACTCCCTATCAATATTTAATCTATCCCCTACAGAATCTTTTTTCATACCATTAACGAGTTTAATATATATATTATTAACAATACCATTATTATGTACATATAAATTTCTTCTAGCAATTATTTCTTGTATAACTTCAAATTCATCTTCCCATGCTTTTAAATTAAGCTTTAAATTTTTTTGAAAGTATTTTTTCCAATCTAGTAATGATTCATACATTTTATTTGTTACTTCTTGATCAATCAGAATATTTTTTATCTCTTCAATATCATTCATTTCTGCTAAAATTTTATAAGAAACAGATTTTTCATCTAAAGATATGCGCTGCGGATATTTTATAAAGCTTTCTCTCATAACTCCTGCAATAAGGTTTTCAAAATAAGTAACTAACAACAGCAATGAACCTCTATATAGAATCTCCTTCTGTTTTTCAATAGCTTCTAATTTCTGATATTCCTCTTTAACACCTTTTGGTAAATACCTATGAAAATATACATTATTACCATCACTCTCAATTTCTTGGACTACTCTTTCAATTTCTTTAATATAACCGACTATTTCTTCAGGCATATCTTCCATCGGCGATGGACTTTCTAATAAGTTAATTCCCCGTTGTTGAGCCTTTGCAACATAGTAAATCATAGACGCAAGGACAGAATCCTTGTTACCAACTAGCTCCCTATGCCAAGGCCTATCCATAGTTTGATCCACACTGCTTATATAAAATCTAATTGCTCTTATATTATTTAAAAAACTATTGATTATATCATTATACATTTTCTAATCCCCTTTGTTCATGATATTTTAATGCTACTATAAAATTATCCTATTATCAATATTAAATTTAACACCCCTTAAATATAACTCCCCGTTCCATAATTTTTCCACTTGTTTCCAATATGGAAGCATAGTATAATATAAAACAAATAACAACTGCTAAATTTCATTGGGCAAACATCCAAATTAAATATACTATAAAAACCGGAGGCATACTATGAACAACACAAATGATATCGTAATTGTGAATTATGACGACGAACAAATTGGCAAAACGTCAAAGCAGGAAGCCCATGAAAAGGGGTTGCTCCACAGGGCATTTTCCATTTATATAGTTAATGAAAAAAATGAAATCCTGCTGCAGAAACGCAACATCAACAAATATCATTCCGGAGGCTTATGGACAAATACCTGTTGCAGCCATCCGGCCAGCGATTGCAACCTATTAGAATTTGCTTCGGAGCGGTTACAAGAGGAATTTGGCATAAAATCGGATTTGGAGGAAATCGGCCAATTTGTTTACAGAAATCAATTTGATAATAATTTAACGGAATACGAATACGACCATATACTGTTTGGTCAGGTTAAAAATATAAGTGTATTTCCTAATCCGGAAGAAATTGATGATTTTTCTTGGTGTTCCATTGATGCTGTTGAAAACCTGTTGTTAAAAGAACCGGAAGTATTTACCGCATGGTTTTTGCCTTCCTTTTTCATCTTTAAGAAATTTATGAATTATAGACCTTAATCATCCAGACAAGTCACCTAACCTAGCCAACATGCTTATTCTAAGCCACCCAACCTAACCAGCCTGCCTGCTTATTCTAAGCGGGCTGGTTATATTTCCTCCCCTCCAGCGATCCAACCCCAGCTTCATAATAAACCAAATCAGCCAAGCTGTTGCACAAAATCGGACCAGTTATATTCCAGGCATTTGCACATATCGTCCAACGGTTTTGAACAGTCTTTTGCCCGTTCCCCAATGAGGAGGATAAAATGCTGTCCAAACATTGCCCGATGTATTTTTCCGCACTATATACGGAGATAATTACACTCAATTTTACCGACATTTCCTTCCCCTTTCCGACCTCCCCCTATGTGCCATCATCCGTATCAAAAATTCCTTTTGGAATATAAGGAACATAATGGCTGCTGCCGCCACATGCAGCCATTTAAAAAGCATATTACCTTGGCATATGTAAACAGTAAATACGAAATACAGATAAAAAGCGGCCGCAAACCATGTCTTTTTTTCATACTTAAATTGAACGACTTTCCTCAACCTCATTTTCCTTAACCAGGCAACCGACAAATTAGCAATCAAAGTGGAAAACGACGCGGCAGACAGCCCCCAGTATCGTATCATCGTTATGTTCACCGCTAAGTTTATGACTGCCCCGGCGATTGTTGTCATCCCATTTTCATACGTCTTTTTCAGCCCGATTTGTATCCCCCCGCAAAACTGCATCTGGGAAGCAAAAATAGCTGCGCTCAAAAGAATTGGCACATATAGATACCCTTCGTGATACCTGCTGTCAAATATAAAGGAAAATAAAAGAAAGACTACGCTTAATATCCCGCTGCATAATGTAAATAAAAAAACCATCACCCGGTTATAGATTTCATTAAAATAAACCCCTCTATCCGGGTCTTCCATTTTTTCCACTACCTCCTGCTGCCAGGACACATTAAAAGTTGTATAAACAGAACTATATAAAGCCGGGATTTTATTGGCTATGGCATAAATCCCATTGGCAGCGGCCCCCATAAAATGATGGATAATCTGCCTGTCCGATACGCTCAAAATCCACCATGAAATATTATTCGGAACAAGAGGCAGCGAATATTTTACAATCTCTTTTGCTATCCTGCCGTTTATCGCTTTCCTGTCCAGGTACAGCCATATCTTCGTATAAAACACAACAAAAAAATCGCCGGCCAAATACCCAAGGAAATGCGCCAGCAGCAACCCCTGTAAGCCCAATCCCATCCCATAGACAAGCGCTATGGAAAAAAAGATAATCATACAAGTGGATATGATTAAATTCCAGGTATATACTTTGAGCTGCTTAATAGCTCTTACATATTCCTGAAAATAATAATTGTATAGCTGGGATACCAACAACAAGGCAAACGGCATTCTCAATCCCGTCACTCCCGCTTTCTGCAGCCCAAACAAAACCAATAGGCATAACACTAAAAGGCCGCTGGTAATGCACAATCCGTTTGTAATATATTTTGCCTTCTCCTCTATGCTTTCGGCTGAAGCACAAAACCGGAAAACCGCCTCTCCCGTTGCCAGCGATAAAAGCGGCAGCAATAAAGTAATGTACGTGTTTAAAACATCAAACAAGCCGTATTGCTCCGTTGTCAGCCAATAACTGACTAAGAGGACCAGTAAAAACTGCATCCCCTTTGCAAACAGCGTTCCTATGGAAAGCAATACTGTATTTTTCAATAATGTATTACCTTTCATCCCTTTTCCCTCTTTCCAAAATAGCAGCAAAAAACTTTGAAGAAGGCAAACTCCCTTTTTCTTCCCCCAGTTTCCCGTACAACATCTGTGCAAATGCAAGAAGGTACACATTATGGAAAGCGGAAAACATACAATTTTCCATTACCCCATATAAAGCAAACATAAAGAGTACAGTAACCATAAAATACTGTTCTTTCTTCCTAAAATAATCCATTAAAAGCAAATATGCAATCGAAAAAATCAAATAAGATATCACGCCATATTTTATCAGAAGAGTCATATACGAATTATCCAAATACAATCTGCCTGCCCCGTCTACCATCCCTGTCTGGATTCTTTCTTCCTCATATAAAAACACTTGCTGCCCCCACAGCTTTATCCCATAAATTTGAAGTGTATTATAGCTGGCGGCAAACCGGTTGGATATCAGGGTATCCATTTTCCATAAAAGAGGAAACCGGCGAATATCCATAACCGATAAAAAAATGCTTACGGCATTCAGCAAAAAGGAAAACAAGAGTATCATTTTCCCATAGATATCCGTTATTTTTAATGAATGCTTCTGACATTCCCCGCAAAATATTGATAGTATTAGAAAAGCGAATATGGACAAATATGCGGACTGCGAATTTGGAGCTATGTATATGAACAGTATGACAGCTACAATGAGAAGGTAATCGGTTATTTTCAGCTTATTTCTACGTAAATAACAGTGGCAAACCACAAATTGAAACATCACAATCCCAAGCTGGTTCGGATGGGAAAACCCCAAAGAGTACCTCACCGCTTCCCCCCTCGGTTTTGTAAATTCTTCCATTACCCCCGCAAAACGCAATATGATTGTCAAAGGAATCATCACAAATAATATCCGGTATACTGCTTTTACAACCTTATCAAAATCCACATCCTTGGCAGCGATGACAAACATCCATGCCGACAGCAAAGAATAGTTCCCCGATACCGCTGCCGTAATAATAAACGGAACGGATATCATACCAATCCCGATAAATTCCTTCTTTTTATATGTTTGCCCAAAAGCGATTTGGATAAGCAGCAAACCAAGCGTCAAATACTTTACCATACCGTTTATCCAGCCGGTCGGAATACCGAAAACCGCTTTCAAAGTAGTGCCGCAAATGAATTCATTCACATACCATAAAACGAAAATAGCTAAAAAAATATTTCGGCATTTGATTTTCAATTTTTTACTCCTTCAAAATTTTTTTATATTCCTCATATATCTTCCACGCGTTAATGGATGCCGTATATTTCGTTACCGCACATGCATAGGCATTACATCCAAGCATTTCCATACAAGACGTATGGCTTAACAAATACATTATCTTGTCTGCCAAATCTTCTATGTTCTCATATCGGTACAACATTCCATTGTACCTATCCTGTATCAATTCCGGGTTAGCCCCTGTATCCGAAGCAATAACCGGAAGCCCTGCCATCATATATTCTACAGTGACCCTTCCGAACCCTTCACACTTTGAACACATGATACCGCAGTCATACTGGCATAATTCCCGGTAAAAATCCTTTTGGTAACCCAACAACCGGACTTGTCCGTCCAAATGGTTTTCCTTTATCAATTGTTTTAACGTGTTCGTATATGCTGCCGTTCCATCCCCTACGATATCCAACCGCACCCTTTTTTGTTCCTCTTTTGGCAAAAGAGCGATTGCCTTTATGATTTGGTGCTGGCCTTTTGCCCAATTCAGCAAACCCAGCATTACCAATCGTATCGTCTCCTTCCCTTTCGGATATCTTTGCTTTCGCTGCTCATTCTCTTTTACCCCATTGTCAATATGGACAATCTTCGGCTCCTGAATCCCCTTATGTACCCAATGTTCTTTTAACACATTGGATACTGCAATCATTTCCGTTGCTGTCTTATTCATATAATCAATATAATTTCTCCGATAACTAAAGCAGCGGTAATGCAAATCACTAAACTCCCTGATATGCCATACCAGCGGTATCCCGTATTTTTCGGCGACCCTTGCCCCA
>Ga0224748_10343_pt1 | contig 14049 bp, 12 predicted proteins | sample LIM_F_Water_Neg_FD_182074 | JGI IMG/M metagenome (GOLD analysis project Ga0224748, IMG submission 182074) | Enriched cells from gastrointestinal tract of the lab mouse from Pacific Northwest National Laboratory (PNNL), Richland, Washington... | ecosystem: Host-associated > Mammals > Digestive...
AAATTAAGAAAAAGAAAATATATTGATTTGGGAATGGAATATGTGCGTGCGCTGATAAAATCTCCGGATAATGCGTTATGGGTTATACAACCCGGAAAAACTGCTTCGTCTTCATTAGACGTTAGACTTAAAAAAAATAATATTCCATTTTATATAGGGCATTATCTGGAGTATCCAAGTCATATTCTTGGGGAGGAATACAGATATATATGGGAGAGAGAGATTCAAAAGAAAAGAACGATAAAATTGATAGTAGCGGTACGCGAACCATTAAGCAGAGATTATTCGGCTTTTTGGCAGTCGTTTACCGAACATGTACAGCAGATTATGAGGATGCCGATATTGCAGAATGATTTTCAAAAAATGTTTGAAGAATTTGTTGATTTCATTCTGAAAGGGAGCTGGTATACAAAAGAAAGACTGGGGGATTCCATGCCGTATACCTGGAATGATGAATTTGAATGGTTTGACGAACAGATAAAAAGGCATTTAGGAATTGATATATTTCAATATCCTTTTAATAAGGACAAGGAATATACAATTATAAAGGAAAAGAACGTTGAAATATTTTTGTTTAAAGTAGAAAAAATGGAAGATTTAATAGATGATATCAGTCTGTTTACAGGCACTGAGAGATTACCAGTGTTAAATACAAATATAGCAGAACAAAAGTGGTACAATTTAGCATATATACAATTCCGAAAAGAAGTCAGATTACCGAAGAAGTATGTAGATCATTATTATCAGGGAAACCCCAAAATGGATTACTTTTATACACAGGAAGAGAAAAACAGGTTTCTAAGTCAATGGCAAACGAACATAGAGGCCGGGGACCAGGCAGTCGACTAAAAAGGCGTCGAAACGGAGATTACCATGAAAAATTATTTAGATATTCTTGAAGCGGAAGCCATCTACATTATGCGGGAGGTGGCTGCGGAATGTGAAAAACCGGTCATGCTTTATTCTATCGGCAAAGACAGTTCAGTTATGCTGCATCTGGCGATGAAGGCTTTTTATCCAGAAAAGCCCCCGTTTCCTTTTCTGCATATTGACACCACATGGAAGTTTAGAGAAATGATTGAATTCCGTGACCGTATTGCAAAAGAAAAAGGGATTGAGATGTTGGTTTATACCAATGAGGAGGGGGTCAGACAGGGGATAAATCCTTTTGATCACGGCGCTGCGTATACTGATATTATGAAGACGCAGGCGTTGAGACAGGCATTGTCAAATTATGGGTTTACGGCTGCGTTCGGGGGCGGAAGGCGCGATGAAGAAAAATCAAGAGCGAAAGAACGTATCTTTTCATTTCGGAACGAGGCGCATGCATGGAATCCGAAAAGCCAGAGACCGGAGATGTGGAATCTATATAACGCGTAGATACATAAAGGGGAAAGCATAAGAGTATTTCCTCTCTCCAACTGGACTGAGAAAGATATCTGGCAGTATATCGAAAGAGAAAATATCGAAATTGTTCCTTTATATTTTGCAAAAGAACGTCCGGTTGTGTATCGGGATGGGAATATCATCATGATTGACGACGACAGGATGCGTCTATTAGAAGGAGAAAAGGCGGAATACAAAAGCGTACGGTTTCGGACGCTGGGATGTTATCCGCTGACAGGCGGTATAGAGTCCTCTGCAGATACGTTGAAAGATATTGTGAAGGAGACGTTGGGCGCGGTAACTTCAGAGAGGACAAGCCGCGTGATAGATCATGAGGCGGCGGGGAGTATGGAACGACGCAAGAGGGAGGGCTACTTTTAGGATGAATGGATTGTTAAAATTTATCACCTGCGGCAGTGTGGATGATGGAAAGTCTACCTTGATTGGTCATATGTTATACGACGCGAAGCTGCTGTTTGCAGATCAGAAGAGGGCTTTAGAACTGGAGAGCAGGGTAGGAAGCCGGGAAGGAGAGATAGACTATTCGCTGCTTCTGGACGGATTGACGGCAGAACGAGAACAGGGAATTACGATTGACGTGGCCTATCGATACTTCACAACTGAGAAACGAAGCTTTATTGTCGCAGATACGCCGGGACATGAGGAATATACCAGAAACATGGCGGTAGGAGCGTCTTTTGCAGATCTGGCGGTTATTCTGGTGGATGCTTCCCAGGGGATTTTGCTACAGACCAGGCGCCACGCAAGTATATGCGGGCTGATGGGTATTAGACATTTTGTCTTTGCGGTAAATAAGATGGATCTGGTACGCTACAGCCAGAAGGAATTCCGAAAGATAGAAAAGGAGATTAAGAAACTGGCGGTGGATCTGGAGCTTAGTAATGTAAGTGTGATACCGGTTTCCGCTACAGAAGGAGATAACGTATCATTGAGATATTCTCATATGCCCTGGTATGAGGGAGAAACTTTGCTGAATTATCTGGAAACGGTGAATATAGAAGAGGGAATAGAAGAACAGGGGTTTATTATGCCGGTCCAGCGGGTCTGTCGGCCGAATCATGCTTTTCGGGGATTTCAGGGACAGATAGAATCAGGAACCATACAAGTCGGGGATAAGATTACCGTGTTGCCCAGCAAGGAAGAAGCCGAGGTAGCCTCCGTCCTGGTCATGGATCAAAAAGCAGAAAAGGCGAAAAAAGGACAGGCTGTCACGATTTCTTTAAATAGAGAAGTAGACGTTTCAAGAGGATGCGTGCTGATAAAGGATGCGAAGATCAAAGTCAGCGCAATGTTTAACGCATCCATACTCTGGATGGACGACGTGGAATTAACGCAGGGAAAGAATTTCCTGATTAAGATCGGAACAAGGGTGCTTCCCGCTTCTGTGATGAATATCAAATATAAAATTGACATTCATACAGGAGAACAGATTGCAGTGTCGAAGTTGTACAAAAACGAGCTTGCCGTCTGTGATATAGCGACGGTTTCACCGGTTGTTTATGATATTTTTAAGGGACATAAAAGTTTAGGGAGTTTTATTCTGATCGATCGGGTAAGTAATATGACGTCTGCCTGCGGAGTAGTAGAACATTCTTTGAGACGGTCGGAGAATATCGTGTGGCAGAATTTGGATATTACCCGGGAGATCCGTGCGGGGAAGATGGGTCAGAAGCCGACGACGCTTTGGTTTACCGGATTTTCCGGCGCAGGTAAATCTGTTTTAGCCAATGAAGTAGAGAGACGTCTGAACGTCAAAGGAAGATATACGATGCTTCTTGACGGTGATAATATCCGTATGGGATTAAATAAGAACTTAGGATTTGAACCGGAAGACAGGATTGAAAATATAAGGAGGATCGCGGAAGTGGCAAAACTCTTAAATGACGCAGGACTGATTGTTCTTGTTTCATTTATTTCTCCATACAGGAGCGACAGGAGGAACGCGAGGAATATTATCGGAGAGGATAGTTTTATTGAGATTTATGTGAGTACTCCCCTGGAGGAATGCGAAAAGAGAGATGTCAAAGGCTTGTATCAGAAAGCAAGAGAAGGGAAGATACCAAACTTTACGGGGATTTCCAGTTCATATGAGGCGCCGGAGAATGCGGAACTTACGATAGATACCAGTATACATTCTCTGGAAGAGTCGGCGGAAATGGTACTTAAAATCTTAGCTGAAAAGAATGATTAAGCGAGTTGATTCGAGGAGGAAGTTTATGAAGAAAAGAGATTTTATCTATATTCTTATTCTGACGGCGGCGATATCTTATTTCGTCGTCGGCTGTGGGATAAGTCAAGATTCTTCATCCAAAAGTGATTCGAACGAGGAACTTTTGAACGTGTCTTATGATCCGACCAGAGAATTCTATGCAGAGTATAATGAATTGTTTTCCGAGTATTGGAAAGAGAAGCACGGCGAGGATATATCTGTAACCCAGTCTCATGGCGGTTCTGGTTCGCAGGCTCGCTCTGTTATTGAGGGAAATGAAGCAGACGTGGTAACATTGGCGCTTGCGCATGATATTACTGCAATAGAGGAAGCAGGTTTGATCGACGCAGGGTGGATAGACGAATTTGAGTGTAGTAGTTCGCCTTACACTTCTGCGATTGTGTTTCTGGTACGGAAAGGAAATGAAAAGAATATAAAGGACTGGGACGACCTGATAAAAGACGGCGTAGAAGTGATCACACCGAATCCCAGAACATCGGGCGGAGCTTGTTGGAACTTTCTTGCAGCCTGGGCATATTGGCAGGAAAAGGACGGGAATGACGAGGAGAAAACTCGGGAATATCTGAAAAAGCTATATGAAAATGTATTGGTGTTAGATTCCGGAGCCAGAGGGGCGACAAATACTTTTGTAGAAAATGGTCAGGGCGACGTATTGGTCGCGTGGGAAAATGAAGCATATTTGTCCATAGAGGAGTATCCGGATCAATATGAGATAGTAACGCCGAGTATTAGTATACTGGCGCAGCCGTCTGTAGCCGTAGTAGACCAGAACGCCGACGAACACAACACCACGGAGCTTGCAGAAGAATATCTGGAATATTTGTACAGCGACGAGGCGCAAAGGCTGGCCGGAGAAAATTATTACCGTCCGTCAAACAAAGAAATCTTACAGAAGTTTTCAACCCGGTTTGATCTGGATATGAATCTGGTTACGATTGACGATTTCGGGGGATGGAACGAGGCATATGAGAAATTCTTTTATGACGGCGGGATTTTTGATCAAATATATTCGGAATGAATGCAGGCTGCCGTGGAATACAGGATATTTAGCGTAATGCGCGGGAAGAAGGGCGACGGGATATGCAGCAGATCGTAAAAGTAAAGAATAAGAAAGGTATCCGTGTGATTCCGGGATTTGGACTGTCTATTGGTATAACGGTGACAATGTTAAGCGCTATTGTTCTGATTCCGTTAGCTTCTGTTTTTATCGGCGCCGGTCGGCTGAGCTTCCAGGAGTTTATGAAGGTTGTTGTATCGCCGCAGGTTGCGGCGGGCTATTTTGTCAGCTTTTCTTGCGCATTTTTTGCCGCTTTGGTGAACGCAGTGTTTGGGTTGGTTCTTGCGTGGGTTCTTGTACGCTATGATTTTCCGGGACGGAGGGTGATGGATGGATTGATTGAACTCCCGTTTGCGCTTCCTACAGCCGTAGCAGGCATATCTCTTACATATCTCTATTCAGATCAGGGATGGATCGGGATGGTTTTGGATAAAGCAGGAATTAAAGTTGCCTATACCCGTATCGGTATTACAATCGCAATGATTTTTGTAGGGATTCCATTTGTAGTAAGAGCCGTACAGCCGGTATTGGAGAAATTGGACATACAGTATGAAGAGGCGGCGATGATGCTTGGAGCAGGCAGAGTATATACTTTTTTTCGCGTAATTTTGCCGGAATTGTTTCCGGCGCTGCTTGCCGGTTTCGGACTTGCATTTGCGAGAGGGATCGGAGAATATGGAAGTGTTGTATTCATTGCAGGCAATATTCCCTATAAGACACAGATTGCACCGTTATTGATTATGATAAAGTTAGAACAATATAAGTATGCAGATGCCACGGCAATAGCGCTAGTATTACTGCTGATTTCTTTTTTATTGATGTTTCTGATAAATTCTGTGCAGATTTATATGCAGAAATTTGCGGATTGATGAGGAATGAATGGAGATGTAAGTTCGCTATGTCAAAGAGTAAGCAAAAAGTGACGAAGTATATGTTAATAGCCGTAAGCGCCTTGTTTCTGACAGTAATGTTGGTTTTACCTATGATTGTAGTTATTGTCAATGCCTTAAAAGAGGGGTGGAGCGTATATCAGAGTAATGTACTGGACGAATATACGATAAAAGCATTGGGTCTTACGTTGTTGGCAACTGTATCCGCAACGACGGTAAATACGATATTTGGGATATTTGCTTCCTATCTTTTATCCAAATTTTATTTTGAAGGACGGCAATTTCTGGCAACGCTGATTGACATTCCGTTTTCTATATCCCCGGTTATTGCGGGGCTGGTATTCATCTTAACCTTTGGAAATGTAGGATGGATGGGCGATTTGTTAAAGGAACAAGGCATTAAAATTGTATTTGCCGTGCCAGGAGTTATACTTGCCACTATATTTGTAACTTTTCCTTTTGTTTTTCGGGAATTGTTTCCGGTCATGAATGCGCAGGGAAAGGATGAAGAAGAAGCGGCGGGATTGATGGGAGCAAAGGGATTTACTGTTTTTCGCAGGATTACATTTCCGCATATTAAATGGGCGCTTTTATACGGGATCATATTGTGTGCGGCAAGGGCTATGGGAGAATTCGGAGCAGTATCTGTGATATCCGGCCATTTGAGGGGAAAGACAAATACGCTGCCGCTTCATGTAGAGATTCTCTATAATGAATTCAACACTACGGCGGCGTTTGCAGTTTCCTCTATATTGCTGATACTTGCAGTGCTGATACTGATAGCGAGAAATATCGTAGAGTGGAAACGAAAGTGAAGGGAGAAAAGAGGCCATGTATGTAGAGATGAAACATATTAACAAAACATTTGACGGCTTCCTTGCTTCCGATAACGTGAGCTTTGGAGTAGAGAAAGGACATCTGGCGGCGCTGTTAGGTCCAAGCGGAAGCGGAAAGACTACGATATTAAGGATGATTGCGGGATTAGACAAGCCTGATTCCGGCGATATCCTGATTAATGGAGTTCTGGTAAACCATTTGCCGGGAAGTAAGAGGGGGATTGGATTTGTTTTTCAAAACTATGCTTTATTTCGCTATATGACGGTTGAAGAGAATATCGCATTCGGACTGGAAGTTCAGAAGAGACATAAAGCAGAAATCAGAAACCGGGTAAAAGAGCTCTTGGAGCTGGTCTCTATGGAAGAGCTGGGAAGACGATATCCCCATCAGCTATCTGGAGGACAGAGGCAGCGGGTGGCTTTTGCACGGGCTCTGGCGCCGAATCCACAACTGCTTTTGTTGGATGAACCATTTGCGGCGATTGACGCAAAGGTGCGCAGAGAGCTTCGTACATGGCTTAAGGAGATGATTGAAAGGGTAGGGATTACCAGCATTTTTGTCACGCATGATCAGGAAGAGGCCATGGAAGTAGCAGATACGATTATCATTACGAATCAGGGAAGAATCGAACAGATTGGTACTCCGGAAGATATATGCAAGAATCCAGGGACAGACTTTGTGAAAGATTTTGTTGATATCAAACGGTATGAGGCGTTGAAGCAGATAGCAAAAATTTGCTGATCAACAAATATCTATACCAGAGGATACACAGCAGAAGGCAGTGAGAGGGAGTATTTATTCAGAATGAAAGAAAAAGATAACCAGGATAACATTATTTTGCAGAAAAAGATAACAATATCGGCTATCGTGCCCGTTTATAATACAGAAAAATATTTGGATCAATGTATAACCAGTCTGGTTTCTCAGACAGAGATTTTTGATGAAATTATATTAGTTAATGATGGTTCAACGGATCATAGTAAGGAGATATGTAACAGATATTGCAGATCCTATCCTAATATTAATTTGATTTCCCAGAGAAATCAAGGGCAGGGAGCTGCAAGGAATGTAGGAATAGCCAATGCGGCAGGGGATTATATTATTTTTATCGATTCGGATGATTATATAGCTCTTGATACTTGTAAGAAAATAAAGGAATATTTGCGTTTATATAATGTGGATGTGTTGTATTATAATGCATCCATGCAATATGATATCCCGGCTGCTGAGAAAGCTATGATACATTCGGCGGAACTGGATTATTGCAAAATGACAGGAAAAGATTATTTGTATAGAGCGTTCCCGGAAAGTTACTCTGCGTCTGCATGTCTGGCGGCTTACAGAACCGTTTTCCTGAAGGGCAGAGGTCTGCAATTCCCGGAGGGAACCTATTTTGAAGACAATCTCTTTAGTCTGAAAGCAGCTTTAGAGGCTCGGGATATTTGTTGTATTCCGGATAAGTTTTATATTAGAAGATGCAGGGCCGAGTCTGTTATGACGGGAAAAGTGAGTGAGAAGAAATGCGCAGATATGGTTCACGTGCAGCATTCTGTGTGGAAGTACCTGAAATATAAAAAGATTAATATAGATAATGTTGATTTTACAAATAAATTTGTTTTTTCTGGATTACTGCATGCTGTCGGGTATTTGAATCAGGCGGTTAACGAGAAGTCGGGGATGGAACAGATAAAGAAGCTGGTTTTTCTTTTTTTGGAAATGTGGACGCCGTTGTTTTATGCGGAAAAAAAGTCTTTCGACAAAATGATAATTTTTTTGAAAATTATGCGTGAAATTGGAAAATGGGATAGAGAAGAGCAATTATATATCATAAATAAATTTTGGGGCTCAAAAGAGAAATACGAGCAAATGCACAAAGAAATTGAAAAGCAGTTCAGATTAGAAACTACAGGCAGGATAACGAAGCTTCCGTTTCGCAAGAAGAACCACAGAGTTGGAGTATATGGAATCGGCAGACATACCCAGGCGGTTTTAAATATTTATAAAAGATTAGTCGACGAGATTTACTGTGACTTATATTTTATCGTCACAACAAAGTCAAATGATGAATTTGAAGGCCGTCCGATTCTCTCTGTTTCAGAAATTCGGGGAGCTATTGATGAGATTATTATTTCGAGCTGGCTGTATCAGCATGAAATGATAGAAAATTTGATGAAAGAAGGTATAGACAAAAATAAGATGATCTTGCTGTATCGAAAGGGAGATATATGCGATTTGGTCACAGTCGATGAAATTCTTAATAAAGAGATTCAGGATTGCTTTGGACAGGGGGCAGGTTTATGAGCCGGCGTCTAGGGGAGGTTCTTAGAGATTATACAAGAATTGTTGTCTGGGGAACAGGGAATTTTTATGCAGAATATAGAAATCTGTTGGATGAGAGAGTCGTATATTTTGTAGATAATGATGCGAAAAAGTGGGGAACGTTAATAGATCAAAAGGAGGTTTTTTCTCCCGAAAAGCTAAGGGGAGAGGATAAAGATGAGACGTTGGTGATTATCTGTAACCACTTTTTTGAAGAAATATCTGCCCAGATTAAGCAGTATGGAGATCTGGATATCATTGATATAGTAACAGTTGGACTTGTAAGGCAAAAAGAAAGAGTATTTTCAGATGTAAAACGGCCGGAAGCAGACAGAGCCATTATTGTATGCGGCGGCATTCATGCATTGTGGCAGATAAATGGCTCGCGGAAATTTATAGACGGGCAGTTAAAGCTGCTTCATCAGTCAGGATATCATACGATAGAAATTGTTCCCTTATTGTATTACCGGACGGGAAAAAGAGAAAGCTCTTTATTGGCCGTGAGTGCGGACGGAGCATATCAGGGACTGTTTTCTCCGGGCGAGCTGGCGGAAATGTATCCAAAAGTCAGGGGTATGGTAATACATAGCCTGTATTACAGTCAAACCACGATGAAAACTTTATTGGAGTCTGTCAATGTGAAGACCAGAGTTTTGTATTATATCCACGATTATTCCTGTCTTTGTTCCTACAGATTTTTATATAAGGAGAAAAAACTGTGTATCGGATCTGATGGAAATATGATCTGTGACGTCTGCAGCGAAGATAGGGAGCGGAGGAAACTTCTGCAGTTTTATCGGTTTTTATTTAAGAAGTACAAGGTTCTTATGATAGCTCCTTCTGCGGATACCAAGGCAAGGGTTGAGCCGTTTTACGGCGATATTGATATGGTCGAGATGGCGCATTTGGAATTTGAGAGGGAGGTTTTCAGGAAACAGGTCAATAACCGTCTCCGGATTGCTTACCTTGGCGCTGCCGTATGGAACAAAGGCTGGGAGCGGTTTGCCGGTCTGGCAGACAGGTTTCAGAGGGATTATGATTTTTATTGTCTGGGAAATTGCCCGGAACATCTGAAGATACAGAATGTGGCATATGTATCTGTAGGACTTGAAGGTGCTGGCGGTGATCTTACGATGACGGAGGCGTTGCTTCAATATGGTATAGACATAGCGTATATCGGTTCCATATTGCCCGAGACATACGGCTATACATATTATGAAGCCTATGAAGCCGGACTCTTTATTCTTACTGATATAAGGAGTGGAAATGTATGCCGCCAGGTAAATGAGAATCAAAATGGTTTGTCTTTTTCCTGTGATGATGAGATGGCGGCATGGCTTGCAAGGGGAAATGTAAAAAGGGATGTGCAGAACGTGAATCAGAGAATTATAAATGTGAGGAACAACAAAGCATTCTTAAAGTATTTTGAATAGAATTTTGTGAAAATATGAGGTCGGAATGAAAAGAGAGCAGGAAGAAGTCGTACGGGTATTCAGAGACACCTATGATCCTAATGGAAAAGAAGCAATTGTAATATATGGGACAGGAATCAATGCGGAAGCTGTGCTTACGAATTGTAAAGACTATCCTGTCGCCGGGGTTATGGACGTTGCCAGAACCGGAGAGTTGTTCTGCGGATTTCGGATTATGTCGTTAGACGAGGTTTCGGAAAGAAAAATTAGTAAGATCGTGGTAGTTGCAAGACCTTCGGTCCACAGCATTATCTATAAACGAATCCGGAGATGGTGTGAAGACAATGATATTACGGTTCTGGATATCTATGGGAATCATATTGCCGAAAAGATGAAAAGCAGAGAAGAGGATTTGCCTTATTTTCAGGTGTCGTACGATGATTTAAAGAAGGAGATTGATTGCCATGACGTTATTTCTTTTGATGTCTTTGACACACTGCTTATGCGCAAAGTCTATGAACCGGCTGACGTATTTGTCTTAATCGACAGGCAATTATCAGATAGATTTCCCTTTGTATTTTCTGAAGAAAGAAGGGCGGCGGAACATGAGTTAAGAAAAACGTGCGAGCCGACTATTGATCAGATATATGACTGTCTTGCAGAGAAGAATTGTCTGTCAGAATCAGAAAAGCAATATCTTTTTGCATTGGAGCTGGAACAGGAGAAGCGTGTTCTCTGTGTAAGAGAACAGATGAAGTTATGCATGGAGTATTGTATCAGGCAGGAGAAAAAAGTATATCTGGTATCGGATATGTATCTTCCGAAGGAATTAATGGAAGGATTACTAGGGGAGTTTGATTTAACAGGATATACGGAATTGTTGGTTTCTTGTGATTATTTTACGTCTAAGCCGAAAGGATTGTTCGATATATTAAGAGAAAAGGCAGGGAGGGAGCGATATCTGCATATTGGAGATCACAAAGAAGCGGATTATGATTCGCCAAGAAGATATGGTATGGACGCATTCTTGATCATGCCGTCTGTCCGGATGATGGAATGTTCTGCTTACAGGGATGTGCTCGTCTATTTAAAATCAATTTCAAGCAGAGTTATGCTTGGTATGCTTGCAGCCGATGTGTTTCGGAATCCATTTTCACTTGTCGGGACAAAGGGGATTCCGATGATCATGAACGCCGAACAGTTCGGCTATGCGTTTATCGCGCCGTTGGTTCTGTCATTTACAGTTTGGTTGATTCATCGAGTAAATACAAAAAAAGATGCAGTGATTCTGTTTTCTGCGCGGGATGGGTGGCTCGTCCAGAAAGTTTTCCGTCGGCTTGCAGACGCATGGGAGCTGACAGAGCTTCCGAAAGACATCTATCTTATGGTTTCACGAAAAGCGCTGGAGATTGTAGAAAATGGAAAAGATGAGACGGCAAGGAAGGGTTACTTAAACTATGTGAAAGCACTTGGGATTGATAAATATGATCAGATTTATTATTTTGATTTTATGTCCAGGGGAACCTGTCAGTCGCTGTTGGAAAAAATTATCGGGCATAAAATGAAAGGAATCTATTTTCAGAAAAGCGTCAGTGGTATCGCAGCTAAGGATGCGATTGAGGTAGAGGCGTATTTTGAAGAAAGCTCTGCGCTTGAAAAGGATTTAAGAATATTTGCTTTGTGTGATTTCCTGGAATGTATATTTACTTCTTATCATCCGTCTTTTTGTAAGATAGATGGAGAAGGACGTTATATCTATGAATCGGAAAAGAGGACGGATAGTCAGATGAAGATCTTAAAGGAGATACATTCCGGGGTTTTGAATTATTGCAGCGATTTTGTCAGAATCGTATCAAAGTTGCCGGAAGATATGCCTTTGAATCAATATAGTGACGATGTGCTGAGATATACTGCTTCCGAATATAGCCGGATTATAATTCCGGGATTGGATGAATTCATGCTGGATGATTGGCTGGGCGGTGATAAAAACACAGGCAGGGATGCATTAATGTGAAATAAGGGAGGAGACGGGACGTCGGATGAATGAAAACCAAATCAAAATATTACATATGACTCCTCCGGATATTAATAATGGGGTGTATCGTTATATTTTCAATCATATACAGCATATGGATATGCAGAAATATTCGTTTGCGTTTCTGACAAAAGGAGCGGCGGAGCTTAAAAGAACCCAAGAGTACCGGCAATATGGATTTATGGTACATTCATTACAAAATACACAAAGAGACAGCGAGGAAGGTCTGAGAGAAGAGGTCGTTCGTATTCTTGGTCAGGGTTATGATGTGTTGCATCTGCATACCAGTTCATGGAGAGGTTTTTTGATCGAACAGATCGCCATGGAAATGGGGCTAAAGAAAGTAATTGTCCACGCACATAGTACGGGAATTGACGTGACAGATTGTGTGGAACGAGAAAAACAGATAAGAGAACATGAAAATTACAAGGATCAATTTTCCATGGAATATGCCACGGATGTCTGCGCCTGTTCTGTTTTGGCGGCGGATTGGCTTTTTGGTTCTAAGATTCCGAGGGATAGGATTCGGATATTACCCAATGCTGTAGATGCAGGGAAGTACCGATTTGATCCGATTAGAAGACAGATAATCCGTGAATCTTTGAACCTTGAAGGTCGGATTGTGATTGGGAATGTGGGAAGATACAGCTATCAGAAAAACCAGGAGTTTTTAATCAAGGCTTTTGTACAAGCTTACGAAAATAATCCGTCTCTTTTTTACTGTGTCTTGGGGAAGGCGAAATGCTAAAGTCTTTAAAGAAACTGATCAATCAGTTCCATATAGAAGATAGTACATTGTGTATAGAGTGGCAGACGAATGTGGAGGATTATTTACAGGCCATGGATACGTTCTGTCTGCCGTCGAAGTTTGAGGGATTGCCGATTTCGGCAATTGAAGCACAGGCGTCAGGATTAAGGTGTCTGATTTCTGACTGTGTAACAAAGGAGGTCAGGATTACAAAGTTGGTGAAATTCCTTCCTTTGGATGAGGAATATTGGGCAAGGGAGCTTGAAGAGTGTAAGATAGATTTGGACAGGGGCAGCCAGGATGATAAAATAGCCAGGGCAGGATATGATATACGAATTGCGGCCGAACAATTAGGATATCTTTATAGCCGCTAAAAAGGACTTTGTTCAAAACGACATAAAGTATAAGAGAAGTATGGAAGGACGGATGGTGTGTATAAATGAGCATGATACGAAAAATATATATTTTTGGCGCCCATTCCCGGGCGCAGACATTAGCCGCATATCTGCAGTACTTGTACCCCGATATAAGAGTAAAAGCATACCTGTTTGATAATGAAGAGACAAACCCTGACAAGATCGGGGAGATACCCGTTCTTCGATTGAACGGCGATATGCCGAAGGATACAGACTGTCCGGTATACATATGTACAAGGGGAGTTTATCATTCTCAGATCATAGAACGTCTTAAGCAGATTGGTTTTGAAAAGATATATCCGGTAACCGCGGAACTGGACCGGCAGTTTCGGAATGCGTATTTGAAAAAATATTTTATCAGTATCGGGAAGAAATTTCCCAAAATTGACAGTTTGGAAGATGAGACGGAAAAATCTGCGGCAGTGTATGTGGTACGGTCAATATTTGACGCTCCTTTGCGGCAGCCCTATCGGCTGGCGTCTTATGAAAAGGAGATTCAGGCGGGCGCCGCACTCACAGAGAAACGTATTACAAAGAGAATGATCACGGACGATATAGAGGATAATATTTCAGCCAGGAATAAGCAATTCTGTGAGCTGACGGTGCTCTATTGGATCTGGAAGAATGCGAGGGAAGATATCGTAGGATTAGCGCACTATCGCAGACATTTTATCCTGCCGGAAGACTGGGTAGAACGT
>Ga0224748_10346_pt1 | contig 14020 bp, 16 predicted proteins | sample LIM_F_Water_Neg_FD_182074 | JGI IMG/M metagenome (GOLD analysis project Ga0224748, IMG submission 182074) | Enriched cells from gastrointestinal tract of the lab mouse from Pacific Northwest National Laboratory (PNNL), Richland, Washington... | ecosystem: Host-associated > Mammals > Digestive...
AGCAAGCCGGAAGCTGCGCCCGCAGCGGCGCAGCCCCAGGAGCTGCTGTCGATTGATACGCTCCGGGAGAAGCACAAGGTTACGCGGCCCATCTTCGCTGGCGTATGTGCCGCGAATGACTGGAAGCCCGGCAGGGCTATGACCGAGGAGGCGTTCCTCCAGGCGGTTGCCGATTTTCCCGGGGCCCCCATGGGCGCACCCCAAGGAAAGCGAGGCTAAGAAGCAATGCTTAGAGACGTTAAGACAATCATTTCTGACGGTCTGCTCGGCTTTGCGACCGCCACCGGCGACGGGCTGAGCGTCAAGATCGGGGCCTCGCCCGTGGTGTCCGACCCGCCGATCATCATCACCGGCGACATGGACGCCGCCAAGATCAGGGGTCGGCTGGGCCTGTCCCCACTGGCGGACGCCACCATGGACGCCGTCCAGGGCGGCGCGGCCCGCATCTTCTGCCTCCCGGTCGCCGCAACTACGGCGGGCACTCTGGCCCCCGTGGTGCAGGAGGGGGATGGCGGCGGCAGCTTGACCGTGGACGGCTCCCCCACCAACGCCTTCCAGGTGGTTATCCAGATCACCGCCCAGGGCGGGCTGAACACCGCAGCCTTCAAAGCCTCCATCAATGGAGGCCACAGCTTCACCGACGAGATCACCGTCCCTGTGACCGGCTCCTACGCCCTGGAGGGGACGGGCCTGACCGTCCAGTTCGCCGAGGCAGCGGAGGTCGACCAGAAGCCCAGCTCCTTCCTGGTGGGTGACACCTTCACCTTCAGCTCCACGGCCCCGGCTATGACCAACGGCGACGTACTGGCAGCAGTAGACAGGCTGAAGGAGTTCACGCAGGAGTTTGAGTTCATCCACATTGTTGGGGAGAGCACCCTCCCCCTCTGGCAAGCTATGAGCGAAGCCCAGAAGGAGCTCATGAACGTCTACCACAAGCCTGCCTTTATTCTGCTGGAGGCGGCGTTCCCCCAGGCGGACGTGGACGGCGACCTCCACGACTGGGCGTTTCAGATGGAAGCGAACCGGAAGAAGATCAAGAACACCGACATCCAGGTCTGTGCGGCCTGGGGCAAGCTCGTCCGGCTGGACGGCACCACGCAGAATGTCAACCTCGCCGGGCTGGTGTCGGGCCGCTACGCCAAGGCCCCCGTCCAGGTCTCCATCGGCAAGACCCAGCCCGAGGCGGGCTACGGCTTCCCGGAGACGCAGCTCCTGGAGCTTATCCCGACTGGCTACGATAATACCATCATCGAGTTCCTGGACGTGGCTGGGTACCTGACCTTCCGGGAGTACGACGGTCTGGACGACCTCTACGTCTACCACACCAAGATGATGTGCCCGGACGGGAGCGACTACCGCTACGCCGAGGACGTGCGCGTCAGGAACAAGATCGTCCGGGAGACCCGGAAGAAGGCTCTGTTGTTCAAGAATGACGACATTGACCTGACGGACATCCAGGGCGAGCTGGAGGCCCGGGCGAAGTTCATCGCCACCCCTCTCGACCGCATGGTGAAGAACAAGGAGATCAGCTCCTATGAGATCATCGTTAAGGAGGGGCACGAGGAGACGTTCCTGGAGGACGAGACCATGCGGGTCAAAATCCGCTACCTCTCCAGGGGCTACATCCGCGAGGTGGAGATCGACCTGGGCCGCGCCCCGATCACTGCGTGACAGAAGGGAGGATAAGAGACTATGAGCCTCAAAGTAAACGGCAAAGCCTACGACTGGGGCGACGTCGACGTCAAGTTCCCCGGTCTGGCTCTCGTTGTGCAGGAGATCAGCTACGACGACGAGATGGAGATGGAGGAATCCTACGGATACGGCCACCGGCCTCGCGGCTATGGCACCGGAAACTATAAGTCCTCCGGGAAAATCTCCTTGCTCCGGGACGACTACGAGGAGTTCCTGAAATGGTGTAAATCCCAGGGCATCCCCTTCTACAAACTGACCATCCCCTCCATCGTCGTTTCCTACGCCAACGAGGGGGAGAAGACCCACATGGACGAGCTGAAGATCGTCAAGCTCACCAAGCGAAGCCACAAAGCCGCCCAGGGCGACAAGGGCCTGACCGTGGACATCGACATGATGATCGTCGGCGGCATCGTCACGGACGGCCTGGAGCCCGCCTGAGCGTTATTCCCAGAATAATTGAGAAATGGAGGACACCCCCATGGAAAACATGAAAGATAACCCCATTTCCTCCGCTGCGCCCAAGCTGGCCAGCGACGAGGAGCTGAAGGCGAAGTACGGCAAGGTCTACCGCATCGGCATGACGGTCTCCGAGGACGACGAGAACGAGGTCGAGCTCGTTTACCGCTTCAAGCGGCCCAGCGTGGCCAGCTATGACCGCTACGTCAAAAACGCTGGCCCAGATCGGCGCATCCAAGGCCAGCAAACGGTTCATGCTGGACGCCGTGGTGGAAGAGGATGAAGCCAGGCTCACCGCCGACGCCGAGACCTATCCCGGCGTGGCCATTGCGATCGGCGGCAAGCTCACGGACATCCTGGGCCTGACTAACGCGGTAAATTTGAAGAAACTCTAAGGGAGAAGGTCGCGGGGGTCAGGGAGAACGCTATAGAAACAGGGCTCCTGGAGATATATCGCTTCCTTCCCCTGCCTCTCTTAGAGCAATTTGACCCTGAAGCAATCAGCGACATCGGCGTATTTCTGGACTATGTGGCAAAGGCTCGCGTCGTCCAAGAGATGGAGAAGGACATCCTCGCTCGAGCGATCAGCGAAGTGTTCTCCTCGTAAATGGAGGTGAGAGCAGTGTGAGCTTAGAATCCATCTTCAAATTGTCGCTTGTCATGAACATGGTCGACCACCTCTCTGGCCCGCTGGCTGGCATCGCCTCCCGCGTGGGGGCGGACGTGTCCAAGCTGGACGCGCTGGGGCAGACCTTCGGCGGATTCATCAAGGCGGGCACTGCGATGCAGGGGGCTGGCTCCCAGATCACCAGCGCAGTGCTCGCCCCCGTAGAAGCCACGTTTGAAACACGCCGGGCCTTGGGCGAGCTGGCCTCCCTGGGCGTGGAAGACCTGGACGCGCTGGAGAGTGCGGCCCGAAACTTCTCCGACCAGTGGAGCGGCACCACAAAGGCCGACTTCATCAGCGCGGCCTATGACATCAAGAGCGGCATATCGTCCCTGTCGGACGAGGGCGTCGCCGAGTTTACCGCTCTCGCAGCCCTGACCGCCAAGGCCACCAAGTCGACGGCCTCGGAAATGACCTCCCTGTTCGCCACCGGCTACGGCATCTATAAGGGCTACTACGACGATCTCACCGACATCCAGTTCGGGGAAATGTTCTCGGCTGGAATAGCGGAAAGCGTCCGGGCGTTCAAGACGTCCGGCACCGGCATGGCCCAAGGCATCCAGAGCCTGGGCGCGTCGGCCACCACCGCCAACGTCCCTCTGGAGGAACAGCTTGCAATCCTCGGTATGCTGCAAGCCACCATGGGAGGGGCGGAAGCCGGTACAAAGTACAAAGCCTTCCTCCGCTCGGCGGCGAAAGGCGGCGAGGCATTGGGCCTCTCCTTCCTTGACGCCAACAATCAGCTCCTGTCTATGCCTGAAATCCTCGAACAGCTTCGGGGCAAGTTCGGCGAGACAATGGACGCCGCTGAGAAGATGGAGCTGCAAAAGGCTTTCGGGGACACCGAAGCCGTCGCCCTCATCGACCTGTTGTATTCCAAGACCGGGGACTTGCAGGATAATATCCTCAACCTCTACGACGCGATGGGTCAGGGCACCGGAGTCGCCCAGGATATGGCGTCTGCTATCCAGGAGACCGAACCGGAGCGGTTCGCTCGCTTGCAGCAGCGCATCCACAACGTGACGGAGTCCATAGGCAACAGCCTCCTCCCCACGGTCAACGACCTCATGGGGAAGGGGGAGCAAGTGCTCACCAAGGTCGCCTCATGGATAGAGGAGAACAAGGAGCTCGTCAAGATCATCATGCTCATCGTGCTGGCGATCGGCGGCTTCCTCACCGTGGCGGGCACCGTGATCGCGGTCGTCGGCGGCGTCGGCCTCGTCATTACCAAGGCGGTCTCCGCCTTCAAGATACTCAAGGCGGGGTTCCTATTGGCGAAGGGCGCACTGGCACCGCTTATAGGCTCCGTGTGGAGCTTTACAGCGGCCCTGCTCGCCAACCCCGTGACCTGGATAGTCATAGGCATCGTGGCCCTCATAGCGGCCCTGGTGCTGCTCTACAACAAGTGCGAGTGGTTCCGCAACGGCGTCAACGCAATTCTGGGCTTCTTCAAGGAGAAGCTGGGCGCAGCCCTGGAGGTCGCCAGGAATATCTTCGGCGCGATCGGCGGCGTGATCGGGCGCGTCCTGGGGGCGGCGAAAGCCACCGTCCAGGAGAAGCTGGACAACATGAAGCGAGCCTACGAGGAACACGGCGGCGGTATCCGAGGCGCGGCAGCGGCTGCGATGGAGGGCGTCCGGGGCATCACCGAGGCTGGATTCAACACCCTGAACAGCCTGCCCGGGGGGAAGCGGGGCGGCCCGGAAGCCGCCTACGAGGAGAACGGCAACGGCATCCGAGGCGCGGCAGCGGCCACGGTCGAGGGGGTCAAGGGCGTCTTCGGCGCGGGTTACAATTTCCTGGACAACCTCACAGGCGGCAAATTGACCGCAATCAAGGACAAGTTTTCTGAGAAATTATCTCCCATCACTGGCACAGTCGGCAGCATTCTGGACGCAGCAGGAGCCACGGTCAGCGAGAAGCTGGGGAATATGCGGACGGCCTACGAGCAACATGGCGGCGGAGTCCAAGGCATCGCCGCCGCTGCGATGGAGGGCGTTAAGGGCTACTACACGGCGGGCTTCACCTTCCTGGACAATCTCACCGGAGGAAAGCTCTCCGAGATCGGCGGCAAGTTCACGTCCACCATGAGCGGCATCGTTCAGGGCATCGGCCAGAAATTCACCGAGGCTGGGTCGGCCTTTATGACCGGCCTGGGCAATATCAAGAACACGGTCACGGGGGCCGTGACGTGGTTCTTCGACTCCGGCAAGAAGATCGTCAGCACTTTCGCCAACGGTATCCGTTCAGCCTTCTCCGGCGCAGTGGACGCGGTCAAGGGCGGGCTCCAGAAAATCCGCAACCTCCTCCCGTTCTCCGACGCGAAGGAGGGCCCGCTCTCCACCCTGACCCTATCGGGCCAGCGTACCATGACCACCTACGCCCACGGGCTGACCTTGGCCCAGGACGCCCCCGCCGACGCAATGGAGCAGGGGCTCCAGAAAGCAAAGGTGGCCTTGCAGCGCGAGCCGGTCGCCAAGGTCAACATCGGCGGCGACCGCAGCAGCGAGGACACCGACACCGCCGAAGGCGATGGCTCCAGCAGCGGCGGCAAGCAGGTCATCATTCAAAAGCTCATCATGCAGGTCGATCTGAAGAAGATTAAGGACTTGCAGACGCTGCTCTCGCTGCTGAAGGAAGTCGAGGACTACAGCAACGGCAACGGCGACGACGACCCGGACGCCGTACCGAGCCCGGCATAAGGAAAGGGGGGACGACCATGATCTTCATTGAAGACGAACGTATCAAGCTCAACGGGGTCGTCCTCCCTGGCCTTATCAAAAGCATTGAGGTCACGGAGACGGCAAAGGTAGACGAGCAGGAGGTTGAAGGCAGCGCGACCAAGCCCAAACAGGCCACCGGCTATGAGGACGCCAAGGTTATCATCGAGCTCATCATCGACGACACCGAGAGCCAGACCAAATACGAGCGGTACGCCGTCCTGCGTGAGATATTCCGAAAGCCGGGTCAGAATGTCCCGCAGCCCATTCCCATCGTCAGCGAGGACACAGCAGCCCACGGCATTGAGAAGGTCATCTTCAAGAAGCTCACCCATAAGGGGGAGAACAAGAAGTCGCAGCTTACGGCAAGCCTGGAGCTGTGGGAATACATTCCCCAGACCATTACAGCAACCAGCAGCTCGGGTGGTTCCGGGGGCTCGTCCGCCAGCAGCAAAGCCAAGGCTGCGACAGCGGCAGCGAGCAACCTTAACCCGGACTATCAGCAATACCTGGGAACCAAGCGGGGCAAGTCGCCCGCCAGTGACATGGTCACCGGCGCGGCGACCGCCGCCTTAAACAAGGTTATGTCGCAAATGCCATATTGAGGAGGCGCACCGTGGAAACAACAGAGCTCTATTATCCGCAGATCGCGGCCCAAGCCGGAGGCTACTCTTTCGACAAGGGCATCGAGGTCGAAATATACTCCGCCAAGTCATCCTATTTTGACTGGGCAAAAATCCGCTTCACGGAGCAGTTCCGTCCGAAGGTCGCCCTTCCGCGCAAGGCCCCCGGCTCCATCCAGATGGGCTACAACGGTTCTCTGGATGAGGTTTTCTCCGGCTTTGTCGCCAAGGAGTACGACGGCGGGGCCTACATCAACGAGGTCAACTTGAAGGACGAGATGCTGCTCCTGGAGGAGACCATCATCAACGACACCTTCCTGAACACTACGCCCCAGGAGATGATCTCCTTCTTCCTCTCTAAGGCTGGGCTCTCCAAGATGAAGCTCGCCTCGAAGGGGTACCCGAAGCGGAAGATGCTCCCCATCCGGGAGCAGAGCGTCGTCCAGGCGATCAACACCGTCAATGCGGCCTGGGGGCTCAAGGTGCCCTTTTTCTTCTCTGGCGGCACGTTCTATTGGGACGAGAAGCCGGAGCAGAGCAAGGTCTACACCTTCGAGCATGGGGTCAATATTATCAACCTGACCCGGGCGGGCGGCGTGTGGGAGCTGGAGACAGTCTCCGCGCCCTTCGTCAAACACTCCCATAAAATCAACCTTATCCACCCCCAGATTAGCGGGGAGCAGGAGGTGCTGAAGGTGGTGTCCACCACCAACGACTCCGGCTTCATCCGCACCTATATCTACTTCTAACCGCAGAAAGGAGGGGCGCGTCAATGCTTGAGGAAATGGTCAAGTCAATCGTCAAGAAATCCATCGCCGTGGACTATCCGCATCTGAAGCTCCCCACCGTCGTTTTCGCAAAGGTGGACTCGGTAAAGAAGCTCGATACCTACGAGATCAAGGAGCTGGTCATCTTCAACGATGACACCGGGGGCAGCTTCCGGGGCCATATCGTGGCTCATTGGTATGAGTACAAGCTCACTGTCCTCGACCGCTTCGGGAGCCCTGACAAGGCGTTCCCGGCCCTCCCCCAGATCAAGTCCAAGAAGCAGTTCCAGCAGGGGGCGATGGTGGCGATCGCGCTGCCCTATGGTGAGCTGGCCCCGGCGATTATCGGGGAGGTGCGGTTGTGACGGGCTTGAAAGATACCGACATCCGCCTGGATGACTCCTGGCAGCTCACCCAGGCGGCGGACGGGGACGCACCCCTGTGCTCCAGGCTGGACTGCCTCTATCAGAATATCGTTCTGGAGGCCCTCACGCAGCCGGGTGATCTGTTCTACGACGCCGAGTTCGGCTGGGGCCTCTACGACTTCATACAGTCAGAGGACACTGAGCTCACCCGCCTGGAAATGACGCAGCGCGTCAAAAGCAAGCTACAGAGGCGGGAGGTCATTCTCCCGGAAACTATCGGCATAACAATCACCCGCGCCGACGATACCGCCCGGCTCCGCTGCACCTTCCGCTTCGCGGGAGAGGATGAAGCCAGAACGCTCAATATCGTTATCGACGCGGTCAGCGTGGAGGTGATCGCAGAATGATCGACAAGAAAACCCTTGACGCTGTTCTCCCGGTTCCCAGCCTGGAGGAACTGCGGGACGCTAAGGTGGAGGAGCTGAAGAACGAGGGCTTCGTCATCACCAACTTTCACTCGGGCGGCGTCTTTCACACCATGCTCATGATTGCGCTCCGTATCAAGATCGAGGTCATTGAGCTGCTCCGGCTGGTTTTAAATAATATGTTCGTTTCCCATGCCACCGGGATATGGCTTGACCTGAAGATGGCGGACTACTCCAAGAAGCGCAAGCGGGCGCAGAAGGCCCAGGGCCTTGTAACCGTCACCCGCCTGGATATGGAGGGCGAGGCGGTCAAGATCGCCAAGGGTCAGGTATTTAAGACCGCCCTGGACATTAACGGCGAGGAGCTGCGCTTCTTTTCCTTGGAGCCCGCCGTCCTCCAGAAAGGGGCCCGGACGGTTGACATTCTGGTGGAGGCCGAGAACGAGGGCACCCGCTACAATGTCCCCCAAGGCCAGATCACCACGTCCCTCACCTATATCGGCGAGGTGGAAATCAGCAACGGCGAGGACTGGATAACCCGGGAGGGCAGCGATACCGAGGATGACGAGAGCGCAAGGACGCGCACCCTCCGCTCCTGGTCGGAGCTGGCGCAGCGGGCGATCGAGGACGCATTTATCAACACAGCGGAGGGCGTCCCCGGCGTCCTGTTCGCCCAGGCGGACTGCGACCACCCCCGGGGCCAGGGCACCGTGGACGTCATCGTCACGGGGACGGCGGGCGAGGCGACGGAAGGTTTGTTGAAACTTGTCCGGGAAGCTGTTGACAAGATCGCCGGGCCGTATGATAATATCCTGGTGAAGTCATCCGTCACCGTGGCCCAGGACATCAGCGTTACCGTCACCACCGCTGACGCGGCGACTGACGAGGAGATCAAGGGCCGTGTCCACTCCATCCTCGCGGAGCTCCTGGCCGTCCGCAAGGGCCGCAAGCTCTACGAGCTTACCCTCTCAGACATCAACCACGCAATCCGCAGTGGCTACCGCGACATTACCAACGTCAGAATCGCGGCCCCGGAGCAGGACGTCAAGCTGGACAAGGACAAGGTCATCATCCTGGGGGCCGTTTCCGTGACGGTCAGAAGGGAGTGACCGGATGAAACGGTTTGACACCTTCGGCGACTATATGTTCGACCTTCTGTTTGCTCCGCTGAAAAAAGGACGCCGGGCAGTCAACCAGTTCGCTATCTTCTTCCGGGTCATCGGGCGGGAGTTCGATGATCTGAAGACGGCGATCCTCCGGGTCAGGGACGAGGCCAACGTCGCCAGCGCGTCGGAGGTCATGCTCCCTGTCCACGGCCAAGACCGCGATATGCCCAGGCTGGAGGGGGAGGATGCAGAGGCGTACCGCACCCGGCTCTCCATGAAGGGTATTATTTCTCGATGGAGCGGTACCCGCCAGGGCATCCTTTACGTCCTCGCAGCTCTGGGCTATGAGCAGAGCCACATTGAGCCGGTCTATGAACAAGACCCGGAGCACTGGGCGGAGTTTATCATCTTTCTGAAGGGCAGCAAGCAGAGCGGCGTCAACAACCTCGCCGTCATTGACGCTGAGGTTCGCAAGGTCAAGGAGGGCAGCAGCAGACCGTTCTATGGGACGGAAAGCGGCAACACCATCCTGCTGCTCTCCCGGCTGGAGCGGGGCGTTTCCGACTATCCCCGCTGCAACCAGCTCGTCTGCGGCGTGTGGCCCCATGTGGCCAGCATCGGCTATCTCCTGAAGTCGGACATCGTGATCGGCGACCGGGCGGAGTCCGGCGACGTCAATATCCCGAGAGCCGGTACCATCGCGGCCTCGGAGGAGTTCTATCATTACGGCGAATATACCCTATATGCTGGGCTGGGCTCTATCCTTGCAGCGGCATCCCAGGAGCAGCGCGGCATCAAGGTATATCTCAGGTGCGCTGAGCTGACCCGTTGCTCCCCCACCACTGACATTAACGGCGGCGTGGGCAGCATCATCGCCTCGACCATCAACCCCCAGGGCCGGGCAGAGTCCAGCGACGTCACCTTCCCGCAGATCGGCACCTTTGCGGCCTCTCCGCAGTGCTACTGCTTCGGGGAGAACACCATCTACAAGGGGCTGGCCTCCGGGCTCACGACGGGCTCCAAGGCGCAGCAGGGCGTCAAGGAATACTTGAGGTGCTCCAGATCGGCCCGCTGCTCAACCACAACACATTCCAGAGGAGGCGGACGCTAAATGGCAAAAACACTCACTGACCTCGGCATCCAGAAGATCGGGCGGCGTTTTGTCGACTCCATCGACCACGCCAACTATACCCTGAACGGAGAGCCGAAAACCGTCCCCCCGTTCCGCACCATGGTCAACGGCTCCGACGTGCGGGTCTATATCTACTTCAACGACACCGTCATCGGGGACGTGGCCAACGTGGAGCTGGTGGATAAGGACGGCGACATCGTCGCCAAGGCCGACGACCGGGTCTTCACGAAAACACCGGGCAAGGGGCTCTATGTAGCCTTCAAATATAACGTCAAGGAAATGGAGGTAGAAAGCAGCGATGGAGTCTTATGAGCGCATCGGATGGCTCGACCATGTGGTCGACATCATCACCGAGGAGGTCATCCAGGAAGGGACGCCCGTAAGCCAGACAAACATGAACCACATGGACGACGGTATCTGGCAGAACCGGGAAACCATTATCCTGCATGACAGCCAGATCGCGGACGCGCAGCGTGAGATCAAGGTACTGAAAGACGCAACCCTGAATAACATGGTCAACAATGTCTTTCTCATCAATTTTGTCTCCGTAACGTCCGTGGCAATCGCGTCCGGCATCTATGACCCCGTGGCGCGGAAAATCTATGTATAGGGTCGCTTGTACCCGTAAAGAAGCGAGCTGCATCCTCGGGAATTTCTTCAGTGGGCTCTCCCAGGTATGCGAAAGCTGCCAGCGGCGTCCCCGGGACGAACTGGCCCTCATCACCAGGGATGGCCTGAAGCTCACCGGCGAGGCCAGCCTGACCATAGAGGGCCGTAGCTCCATCACGGGCGAACCGGCAACGGTCAAGCTCACTGACTACGGCTTCGAGTTTTACGGGGACATCGCCGAGATCGAACGCATCAGGAAAGCGAGGTGCGTCGGCTATGGCGGATCCGTCTACCCTGCAGAAGAAGGCTGAGATATTCCTGGAAAGGGACGTCTACCCCTTGCTCAAAAACTTCCCCGTCGCGGAAAAGTTCTCCCTCAATCAAGAGATCAAGCAGTCGTGCTACAAGCTCATCCGGGCCACCGTTATGGCGAACAACCTCACCGTCGTCAAGAAGCGGCTGGAGTGGCTGGACGAGGCGGACGCAGAAAAGACCCTGCTCCTCGTCCTGTTTGGCATAGCGAAGAACCAGAAGTATATCACGCAGAAGAAGCTCTTTGAATTGCAAGGGAGGCTCAACGAGATCGGGCGCATCATCGGAGGCTTGCAGAAGTATTTCATCAACAACGGCAACGCTCCGCAAGCCAAAAAGTAAAAGCACCTACTTAGGGTTATCTCTGTTTGGCGTCGAATCGTGCGGTTCGCGGCTGGGTGTCGGCCCGCAACTGGAACAACAACAATGCAACGAATCGGAACGTGAACGTCGGTTTTCGCCCCGCCTTGTAGGTTTATTTCGTCTGGTACGGCTACGGCTTTACTGGCGAGTCCTTGTTATACTTCAAGGGAGAGGTAATCCTTCGCCTTGTCTTTGACGGCGTAAAAACAGTGACCAAGCTCTGCCCGGCCCTCTCGTATTGGGAAGGTGGGGGGAGGTCTACAATGTGGGTAACAACCCGCGTCATAGGTGCCAAGCCGTTCTCAAAAGGAAAGGATGCCACAATGACGAAATTCCCCATTTTAGTAAAGACAGCGCAGAAGGTCAAGCACCCTATAATTCCGCCAATTATGCCGCTCAGACCATACGAGGAGATGGTTGGGTGGGATACTATCGGGGCCAGCTATAAAAACGCGCTCCGAGGGCAGCGGAAATACACTCGGGAGGCGGTCTTATACGACCTCTTCTCCGAAGTGAATAATGTCCAACTATGGCGTGAGCTCACGGCGATCAAAGCGCGGCCAGACCCAGATCAACGAAAGAAGGAGTATATCCCTGGCTCCTATCGTCACAGGACGATCACGGAGCCAAAGGAGCGCAGCCTCCACATTCCGAAGCTCCGGGACAAGATCGTGCAGACTACCGTCCATGAAGCCTTGCAGGACATCTACCGGCCCGTATTTGTAGACCGCTCCTATGCGTGTCTTTACGGGAAAGGGCCCATCCGGGCCGCGCTGGATGTGCAGCACGACATGAGGGTCGCCCGGATGAAGTGGGGCGACGAAGCTGCCGTCATAAAGATCGACGTGAAAAAGTTTTTCTATTCTATCGACCGCCAAGTCTTGAAAAGGCTCCTGGCGAAGCGGTTCAAGAAGCTACGAAAGAAGCACCCGGAGCGTTACGAAGACCTCCTCCGCTTTTATCGCCTTCTTTGCAAAGTGATCGACTCCAGCCCTGAAGGAGAAAAGGGCGTCCCCCTGGGGAATGTCAGCTCCCAGGACTTCGCAAATATTACCCTCAATGAGCTCGATCAGTTCTGCATCCGCTTCCTCGGGGCAAAGCTCTATAGGCGATACGCCGACGACGCCGTCATCATTGCGCCGAACAAAGAGACCGCGAGGGAGTGGCTTGCGAAGATCAAGCAGTTCGTCAAAGACAAGCTGCATCTTGATCTCAACAGCAAGACGAAAATATTCTATTTGCGGCAGGGCGTGAACGCCTACGGCTACAAAATTAAAGCCACGCACCTGGAGCTTCGGACGCAATCCAAGCGGAAGCAGAAGCGACGGGTCAAGGCTATGATTGCGAAGCTGAGGGAGGGCAAGAAGACGTGCAAGGAGATACAGCAAGAAGTCAACTCCTGGCTCGGCTTTGCCCGCTGGGCAAGTGCCTACAATTTGGCGACGAAGATATTCGCGCCCTACCGCTTCATCAAAGTGGAAGGAGAGCTACCTTATGGCGCAATATCTCGGCCTCGTCAAGCTCGGCGGATTTTACAACAACGGTACGATACTGAAAAGGCCCACAAAGCCCTGGCGTCCTGACTCAGAGCCGTATAGCGGCTGCGGCGTCGGCGACATCCCGCAAATGAGAGGGAGCATGGCAAACTACACACTCGGCAGCACCCCGGCAGCGGACGCCAACAAGCTCCAGTGGCACAAGATCAAGGACGGCAGCAAGACCCTCCTGATCTGCGACCGGAACATCCTGGTCTCTGTTTCCTGGAACGATCTGAACGAACAGGGCTACATCACCGGCAAGACCGTCACCATCGACGGGGCGACCTATAAGTGCCGCGTTCTGACGGGTGGCAGCACTTATAGGGGAAGCGACGCATATGCGGGAGGCTCGCCCACCAATAACGAGTGGGACAGGTTCATCACCCGCGAGGAGGTTATCACCGGCCTCCCGGCCCCCACATCGTCCGACCTGGACACCTCCCTCGCCGCCGCCGACAAGACGAGTGCCCACAATCAGTTCTGGAATTGGATGGGCTGCTACTCTTGGTGTCAAGAGGTATATTCTGGAAATTCGTCGTATCGTGCGGTTCGCGGCTGGGTGTCGGCCCGCCACTGGAGCCACTACAATGCCACGTTTCGGTACGTGTACGTCGGTTTTCGCCCCGTCCTTGAAATCCTGAACACTGACCCTCTGATCTCTGACAGTGACCGCAATCTGGGTGATAAGAACACCAACTTCACGATACAGTACAGCGTCGACGACCCCGACTCCGGCGACGTGCTAACGGCGACGGAGTCGATCGATGGCCGAACGACGAAGTCGTTCGGCCCGACGCGAAATTTTGTATATACCATTTCCGTCCCGGTCGATGAATTGTCCCTTGGGACGCATACCGTGAAGGTCGTGGTCACCGACGGCAAGGGCGGGACGGCCACCAGGACGTGGACATTTACCAGAACCAACAGCGCACCCACCATCAGCGGCGTCGATGGCAACCTGGGAGATAAAAACCTGGGCTTCACCTACGATTATACCGTCAACGACGCGGACGGCGACACCCTCACCGTGACGGAGCAGCTCAACGATGAGACCATCCGCACGATCAACAACGCCCCCAAGGGCGAGCCCCTTGGCGTGGCGATCACCTCTGAGAAGCTCTACACCCTCGACCTCAACTCCGTCAACACCATCACCATCATGGTCACGGACGGCAAGGGTGGCACCAGCTACCGGAGGCTCACCTTCAAACGCACCAACAGCGCCCCGGCAATCTCCGGCCAGGA
>Ga0224748_10347_pt1 | contig 13997 bp, 14 predicted proteins | sample LIM_F_Water_Neg_FD_182074 | JGI IMG/M metagenome (GOLD analysis project Ga0224748, IMG submission 182074) | Enriched cells from gastrointestinal tract of the lab mouse from Pacific Northwest National Laboratory (PNNL), Richland, Washington... | ecosystem: Host-associated > Mammals > Digestive...
TGCTGCAGAATTATGGACACTGGCTGCGTTGCACAGACATATACAGGCATATGCTGAAGAAGCCGGCTATCCACGCTTAAAGACAGTTACCAAACCATGGCTCCAAAAATATCTCAAAAAGATGGATATAAAACCATTCAGGATCAAGTATTATCTTGAACGGAAAGACCCTGATTTTGAGAATAAGATGCATGACGTCCTCCTGGTCTATAAGCAGGTCGAGATGCAGTTTGGCATTGATGGGAATATCATCATACCGGAAAACGGGCATTTGACACATACTGTTTCATATGATGAAAAACCCGGCATCCAGGCTGTTGCCAACAAATATCCCGACCATACCCCGACAGAGGAAAAAGGTTATGTCCGCCGGGATTATGAGTATGTGCGGCTTGGGACGCTGTCACTGCTTGCAGGTATTGACCTTTTGACAGGGGAGGCAATTCCATTGGTCAGCCAGACACACAAAAGTTCTGATTTTATCGAGTTTCTAAAGATTCTTGATGTAAAATACCCGGAGGGTGACACAATACGGCTGATACTGGACAACCACTCAGCCCATACTTCAAAGGAAACCCAACAGTTTCTTGCAACGTTACCCGAAGGCCGTTTTTTGTTTGTATTTACCCCGACACACACTTCATGGCTGAATATGATTGAAAGCTTTTTCAGCAAAATGACAAAGCAGATGTTAAAAGGCATCCGCGTCAATTCAAAGGAGGAACTGTCGGAGCGGATATACCGCTACTTCGATGAGATCAATGCCGATCCAATCGTTTATCATTGGACATATAAAATGGATGAAATTAATCCCGATGAAGCAGCAACTATTTAAACTATCAACAATTTAATATTCGCTATAGTAGTAACAATACAGTATCAAGGACGAAATCTATAAAACAAGCGCCAACTGACACTATAAATCATTTGGTACTTGTTTTGACTTAAGAATTATCTACCATAGTTCCAACGAATCCTCTGCATCCATCCACATCTGCATATATCAAGCGGTTCGTCTATCACCAAAGCATTTAAGGCACATTCAGAGCAGGGAGTAGTTTTCAATTCTTCTTCTGCTTTATTGCAGTCTATCCGTAAGAAATAACCTGCGTGGGTGTATACGTCAATGCTGTTATGGTGGATATTGTATGTTGCATAAATCATATTCATTATTTATCTGTCCCTCTTTTCATTATTTTTTTGAAAGCATTCAACAGTTCACAATTCCCGTATGTTTTGTGTTATAATATTTCGAAGTCACCCACAAAGAAATCATGCTCCCACCCCATGAGCCGCCGGAGTTTGCAGACCGCAATACCTTATGGAACTCTGCCGAAGCGCAGGAAAAACAATGGAACTCCCAGCTTGCCCGGAGGTTGGATAGTTCTGCAACATTATCCTCTCAGCTAAGAATAACCTCTTCCGATGCTGAACAATTAACAGCAGCGACTTGGAATGCACAATGGGACTGTATCTTGTTGGGGGCACTTTTTAATTGTGAAGTTATGAGCAATCTTCAATACTTATAGGACAGCTGTTCATGCTATGGCAAGCTATCGATGGCACTCAATGCCGCGTATTCAACTGGCGATTCTGTGGTCTGGAATTGAATCTTTATTTAATGTTAGTACTGAGGTCAGTTTTAGAGTAACCCTCTATATAGCTCGGTTTTTAGCTGGTCGTGACGATATAAAGGCAAATGAAATATTCAAAAAGGTCAAAAAATTATATAATATGCGTTCATCTGCAGTTCATGGAAATAAAATGAAAGAAGATATTTCCTCATTTGTCGATGACTCTGCTGCACTACTTAATCAGTTGATTTTAAGTTCTGCAGAAATAGGTGAATTACCCACAGCTATTGCTGACCTTATACTTTGGGACATTTTGTCCCAAAATTACGATAGATGGCCAAAGGAAAAAGTAATACGCTTTCCAATGAATAAAAGAGGTGTATAGCATGGCAGAAAATACTTCAACAATCACTTATCAAATGTTCGAGCACGCATGTGCTTTTGTTGATTGTGCGAGATATTGCCAAATAGAGCCTAACAATATAAAATGCAGAACAAAATCCCATTCTGTATCGGGAATTGTAAAGTCCGCTTTTGTTTGCGAAGTATTTATCAAGACATTATTAGTTTTTCATGGCATCCCGGTGGAGGAATTTGAAAAGATTGTGTGGAAAATTCAAAATAAAGGACGCAAATACTGCATTATCTGTTGAACGTGGAATGCGTGAATGGTTCAAGTCCCAAAATGAAAATATGTTTGAGGAAATGCTAAATGACATTTCCAATGTATTTGAATATTGGCGATATATTTATGAGAAACAAGGTGGACGCATCAATAATAATTTTTTAGTGGGTTTTAGAGATTTGTTAAGGGGAGTATGCTGCAATCAATTGTTCGGAAAATCGTGGAGCGAATACGAAAAAGGAGAATGAAATACAGTTGCTCACGGAATTTAAGCTATTCCCGTATAGTGTACTTGCTGCTTCTCATAAAATTTAGGGAAACCGTCAAAGGAGAAAGTTTATGTCAAAAACTAATAACTCTCCCACACCCGATACCCAGATACGCAAAGATAAAATGAGGCTGACCGTTACCAACATCTACCCCGCCTTTCAAAAAAAATCAGAACAGGAAACCCGGCAGGAAATCGGGGCAAGGCTCTATCAGATTTTCAAAAAATATGCGTAAGTCCCTTGCAAAACATTTCATGAAACGATATGATCTGTTTAATGTCAAATTCCTATGGAATTTGACATTGGGTATTGCGTCTTACGTTTTAGGAGGTAGATAGAATGTACGACGCATTATATGCAAGACAGTCAATCGAAAAAAAGGACAGCATATCCGTGGAAAGTCAGCTTGCGTATTGCAGATACGAAACCCACGGGGAAGCCTGCATTGAATATACGGACAAAGGTTTTTCGGGCAAGGACACCAACCGTCCCGGCTTTACAAAAATGATGAACGATATTCGCGCAGGAAAAATCAAACGGGTTATTGTCTACAAACTCGACCGTATCAGCCGTTCTATTTTGGATTTTGCAAACATGATGGAGATATTTCAGAAATATCATGTGGAGTTTGTTTCTTCCACGGAAAAATTTGACACGTCCACACCGATCGGCAGGGCAATGTTAAATATCTGTATCGTGTTCGCCCAACTGGAACGGGAAACCATACAAAAGCGCGTAACGGATGCTTATTATGCACGGTGCAAGCGTGGTTTTTACATGGGCGGGCGTATTCCCTACGGCTACCGTCTGACGAACACGGTCATTGACAATATCCGTACGTCCATGTACGAGGAAGTCCCGGAGGAAAGCGAACAGCTAAAGCTGATTTACTCCATGTATGCGGACACGGACAATTCACTTGGGGACATTGTACGGTACTTGAACGAACACCAGATTAAAAATCTGCGTGGCGCAAACTGGAATACCGCCCGTATCAGTGAAATGCTCCGCAATCCCGTGTATGTGCAAGCCGATATTGACGTGTACCAGTTTTTCCAAAGTCAAGGTGCAAACATCTATAACCCGGCAAGTGACTTCACGGGTTACAATGCCTGCTATCTCTACAAAGGTACGGTTTCCACTTCAAGAAAGCAGAGCGACTTATCCGACAAAGAGATTGTGCTTGCACCGCATAAGGGTTTTATCCTCTCAAAGACGTGGTTAGCCTGCCGCATACGGTGTCTGAACAACCGGCAGTCCACAAAGACCTGTAAACCGAAAAACTCATGGCTCGTTGGCAAAGTAAAATGCGGTAAATGCGGTTATGCGCTGACAATACGCAAAGCAAAAACAAGGTGGGGACGTTACTTTGTTTGCAGCCAATCGGGAAGCCGGGGAAACAACTGTACCGGGGCAGGCTGTACGGTTTATGCAGACGTTTTGGAAGAATATATGCTTGGCGCAATCAAAGAAAGACTGTCAGAGTTTCAAAAACTCTCCTGTCTATCTGACACAGGAAAAGAACAAACAAACATGACGAAAAAAATCCGTCTGACACAGATTGAGGAAGAAATCGAAGAACTTCTCTCCAAAGTGTCCGGGGCAAGCAGCGTTCTGATGAAGTACATAGACGAAAAAGTAGCAGAACTGGACGCAGAGCGAAAAACCTTGCAGGAAGAAATCGTTACGGCAAATGTCACCGATACAGAGGACAAATTGAAGCAGATAACCAATCATGTGAAAACATGGGAAACGCTCTCTTTCGAGGACAGACAGGCGGTAGTTGATACACTTATCAAAGTTATCCGCATTGCAGATGGAAACATTGAAATCACTTGGAACATTTAACCATGAACCATGAAAGATTAAAGCACAGTATTTTGAGGGAGATATTTTTACTTCAATCCTCCCGTTTCGGTGAAGGACTTCGCCTTATCCAGGATAATCTGAATAAGAAGAACTTCTACGCCTACAACCCGGATTTTGATAAACAATTTTGTAAATAATCAGTTGTAGGCGGTGCCTACTAACCCGGACTTCGATAAACAATTCTGTAAATAGTGATGATGTGCCCATGCACAGTCAGAGGGAGCTGTCCAAAGCAGCTCCCTCTGACCATGTCCCATATAAAATCTACACTTCCCTTATTATGTTCCCCCATTTTCGCAACGCAAATGTAGAAACCAGACACACCCCAAGGATCATCAGCCCATACCGGATATGCAGCAGCTTCCTTTCCATCTCATACGCTTCTTTAATAATCATTTCTTCATTTGTGATCACATACCCAAGTTTTCTTAAACGCTCCACCTGAAGCCCATCCAGATCATGACCACTATATTTTGCCCTTACACTGCTTGCTCCCTTCAACAGCTCGCTCTCCGTTCCCGCCAGGCATATCAAACCTTCCACTCCCAGACCTTCCGCCTCATCCACAATCAATCGCCCCGGCTGATCTTGCTGCACCGTCTCTTCCCCATCTTCTTTCTGATCCGATGGCATCTCCCCAATGGCATATCGGATCTCCAGCCCCCCACCGCTTTCCGCCTGGTCTATATCAATCTCCGCACTTCCATCCATATCCCCGGACCACTCCTGCTGCAAACCATTAAAAGCCGTTTTATCCAATATAATCCGCTTTGCTCCCATGGGAAGTTTCGTATGAAACATTTCCTCAATATATTCCTGCGATAATAGAACGGCATCCACCACAGCTTCTTTTCCTCTATATTTTATCGTAAGCGAGGTATTCAGCTGACGGCTCACCCTGACAGCATTTTTCGTTTGTAGCAGTGTCTTTATCTGAGTTCCTGTGATTATCTGATCCGATGACAATTCATATTCTGCCGGATTTTTGACATAATGGTAAATCCCCCAGGTATGATAAAGGATACTGAGTGCTGATACGATACCAGCAACGATGAGAATGCCCATTATTTTCACTGCATCATTTTGTTTCCTCAACCTCATCAGATATTTTATTCTGTTTATCATTGTTTTCCCTTTCCCCTTTTCCCACTGGAAAATCCCTGGTTTTATCCTTACCTGGCTGCCAGATATTTTCTGCGATAAACAAACAATACTGCTGCCTGCACCAGACAAAAGGCGATCACTCCCATAATAATCCACCATTGACGGGTATCGTCTGTCGGTGTATTATTTTCCTCTGATTTCAGCGGAGATAAGATTGATGTCTCAAAATCCTGCTCTTGTGTCATTTGTTTTCCTTGTTCATCTTCATAATAGAAAATGATTTTGCCCTGGGTCGTACCATACAGAGAATCCCCGGACAGCCCCTCCGCAGTCAATTCCACACTTCCGTTCATCGAAGTGCCGGCTTCCATATCTCCGATAAATGCCAGGCCGGATGAGGTCAGGCCGTCCGCCTCCAGGGAAGCGCGGACATTATATAATTTCCCCTTCCCTAAATTCATCGCCTGGGCCTGTAATTGCAGCGTCTCCCCTATTTCAATTTCTCTTGGAATTCCAATGGGTGCAATTTCCAATTGGGGCTTCTGTTCCGCAGATATCTTTACCATTTCCTCCATGGTATAGGGGTTTCCTTTCTGGTCGGCATAGTCCATCGTCACCCCGATATCATACTGTCCGCTGGGAGCTGCTGCCTTGACCCTGAGTGCGATAGAAATCGTACAGGTTTTGCCGCTATCCAGATAATCCACATAACTGCTGCCCGTTGCATCCGCCAGCTCCACATTTTCACTGGGGACAATTTTTACAAGCATGTTTTTTACCGGGCTGGTTTTGCTGGCATTGAGTAATGTAAGCTTTGCCTTATATTCCTTACCGCACAAAATAGTCTTTTCTGGAAACTGACAGGATGCTACTCTGACCTTCGGTGCAAACTGGGGCTGATTTTCCCCGGCTGCTCTCACTGTATCTCCCTCCGGCTGCTTTCCCCCCGTCAGTGATACATACACGGTAAACTCCTGACTGAGCTCCGCTCCCGACCCATCCTGTGCCGTTACAGCCACGGTGACGGGATAGCTGCCATTATAATAATCACGTTTCAGGGTTAGATCAAAGCTCACCAGATAACAGCCGGCCTTCTTCCCCCTTTTTCCTGTCTTATGTTTTCCATAGCGGATAACCTTGTCATAATTCTTGTGTACAAAAGGAAGATTTTGGGTTTCCCCAAACCGAACGCTGGCAGTCAGCTGTTTTTTAGGCAGTGGACGCTTTGCCTGCAGTGGAAGGAGCAGCAACACTTTACCTGCTCTCACCTTCGGCACATAGCCCTTGGAATAACATTTATTCATGCCAGAATACACGTTCTGGTTGTCAATGGAAAAATAGGCTGCACTGCCAGAATCCACGGTTCCTTGTGATTCATCCCCACCCTGCTGTTTTCCATTGGTAAGCGTTACATACACAGTAAACTCCTGACTGATTTCATCGCCAGCTTCATCTTCTGCGGATACAGTTAAATTTATCGGATAATTGCCATTATAATATTCCTTCTTCAGCTCCAGGTCAAAAGAAATTAGGTAACAGCCCGATAATTTCTCTGGGTTTCCTGTTTTATGATATGCATACGAAAATGCTTTCTCATAGTTTTTTTGAATAAAGGGAAGATTCTCTGACTCCCCGAACCGGAGCGAAACATTTACCCGATTTTGGGACAGCTTTCGTTTTGCCAGCAGCGGCAGCACTACCTCCACTCTTTTCCCCTCTATCCGGGGAAGGTACCCCCCCGAATACGATTTGTCCATTCCTTCATAACGGTTCTGGTTATCAATCGCAAACCATGCCATGCTTCCATTATCCGATACCCCCTGGTTTCCCTCCCCCTCTGCCAAAGCTCCCTGTATTCCCTCTTCTCCTTTCTTCCCCATGGCTTCTGTCTGGCTCTGGTTCGCTTTACAGATTAAAAGACCGCGCTGTCCCCCCTCCAAAGCCAGGCAGCCCGCCAGACATAATATCAATATACAATACTTCCGTTTCCATCTCTTCATGAAAACCATTCTCCTTCCTATCTCCTCTCTGAAATGCTCTGCCACAGAATGACTCCCGCTAGGTTGCCATTAAATCCTTTACCTGGTCACAAAGCTCTTCAATATCCTGGGCGTTGTGACTGGCAAGCAGAATTGATTTCCCCTCCGCTTTCAGTTCCTTGAGCAGTGTGCGGATTTCCACCACCCCATAGCGGTCCAGTCCATTAAAGGGCTCATCCAGGACAAGCACCGCCGGATCCTCCATGATCGCCTGGGCAATTCCCAGTCTCTGCCTCATACCCAGGGAATATTTTGCCACCGGTTTTTTCATATCCGGCGCAAGCCCTACCTTCTCCAATGTCTCCCTGATCTCCCTTTTGCCAATCCTCCCTTTCAGCGAGGCAAGTATCTTCAAATTTTTATATCCCGTTAAATTCGGAATAAAGCCCGGTGTCTCGATAATGACGCCAAGACGGTCCGGAAAATCTACCTCTCTGCCAACCTGCTTTCCATTTACCAGAATCTTACCCTTATCACATTTCATAAAACCACAGATGCATTTCATCAATACCGTTTTTACGCTTCCATTATTTCCTACCACCCCGTAAATACAGCCAGAAGGAATAGAAAAACTAATGTCATTTAACACCTGCTCTTTTCCGAAAGACTTAAATACATGTTCTACAACTATGCCGTCCCCTTTCTCCATTTCCATCCTCCATTTCTTGTAATCAGTTTCATATCACGCACCACATCAGAAAGTCAGGTTCCAGTAAACCGAAACTGATAATTCCTAATTTTGTAGAGTGAGCCGGCAAAAAGCAGCGCACTGGCTATCAAATAAAATAGATAGGACTGCCAGAACTTGGGCAGATTATCATAACCAAAACTATGCATATAATAGGTGGCATGGTTCAGCGGAGAAATCCAGCCGCTTAGTATATTGGCAATCTGTATGCGCTCCATGGAAATCCCAAACCATTCTGCCACAATGTCCGGATTCATCATTAAGCCATATACACTGTATATAATGCCGCCAACCATACCCCCGTTGTTTCTGCAGAGGTTTAAGAACAAAATAACACCTGCCATAGTAACCGTATACCCCGTCATCAGTAAAAAAATATGAATGCTGCATTGATACGGGGTTGTTAATTCCAGTACTTTCACAAAGGCGGGCACCGCCAGACCTTCTCCCATTTTAGAATACCCCAGGATGGCAGCGGTATCGCTCCACAGATTAGCCGGAAAGGCCCGGCTTGCTGACAAGAACACTGTTGAAGCCAGGATAAACAGCATAAAACAAAAAGTAGCCAATATAAGATAGGCAATCTGCCCCAGCATCCATACGCTCCGGTCCGTTCGGATCATTAAATATGGCACCTCATTGGAGAGATTCGGCACCCCGGAAAATAGCAGAAGCAGCAGGATAGAGATGGCAAGTACTGACTGGGAATCGCCAAAGGTCCAGATAAAAGCCTCCGTCCCCTGCAAATACGTCCCATGCTCCTGAGCAAACTGCATCACCTTATCAGACAACAGATAGCAGAAAATAAAAGCAAGCAGGAAGCATAAAATAATCTGTGGATTTTTGTGCCACTTCCGAAAATTTGAACAGACAATATAGAAGATCTGCCGCACCTTAAACATTTTCCACGCACCTCCTTACCATCCCATAATAGAAAATACCAACGACGAGAATCAATCCGCACACCATCATCAGAATCCCTGTGTCCCCAAAAACCCAGGTATGTTCCGGCGCATACCACTCCACAGGATACAGACAGTACAATGCTTGAAAATACCGCTGATATAAGATTACCAAGAGGTAACATAAAACAAACGATCCGCCATATGCCACATATCGGCTGTTTGCTGCCACAGCCAGCGCGGCAGACACAACGGCCCAGAACATCCCGGAAAAGAACAGGAGAAATAGATTTCCTTTTGGCTCGATCCCAGTGCACTGGGCAAAGAAACCGGCCAGAACAAGGAGTACTCCCCCGCTGATTCCACAAGCAAGCAGTTTCCCCCATATATAAGACCTTCTCCCGCACCGGACAACGTATTCCTTCACAAAACCACTCTGATACTCATTGAGCCATGCTGTCGAATAGGGAAAGGAAGACAGGACAGGCACACTGACCCGAAACAGCTCTGATTCCCAGCCGGCACAACACAGAATCCCGCACTCCACAACGAGCGCAATGATAAAATTCACATTGCAGATGGCCCGCTTCATATCGCTTTCAAAGCTATTCATTTTCAATACCCCAGCCTGTAATCAATCACCGTTCCGTCAATGGCATTGATGGACAGCACCGTACCCTTCGTCTCTTCTCCATAAGCGTCCACAATACTTCCTTCAAAATTCCAGACAGGAACGATCAATCCAGTATCAAAACTATCTTTTTCACTAATTCTGGTATAGACGAGTCGGACATCGCTTACTTTAACCAAAACTTTTGCTCCCTCAATCTCATCGACTTCTTTCGCCGTGTTTTTAATAACCACCATCTGTTCAAATGTTTCTTTGATTTCCTGGAAGGATTTGATCCGGCTCTGCCCCACCAGGGTTTCTTTGATCTGCAGCGGCGAGAGATAATGGAAACCCACGATGCCGCTGTCATTGACTGCTACGACAACCGCCTCACTCCCCCACATCTTTTTTACATAGTTTTTTCCCTGCCATCCGTCTGTCATTTTGAATCCTGCCCGGTTATCTACCAGGACGCCATCCAGTTGCCGCAAATATAAAAACCGATATATTTTCCGGTAACGGACTGCCGTATCAGCCATGTCTTTCTCTGTTTCCAGCGTTTGGGCATACATCCCCTTATCAAAAATTGCATAATCCAGCAGTCCAGTCTGCTCCATAACCGCATCCGCTTTTCTCTGTGCCTCCTCTTCCGATATCGTCAGAGGCTCATTGTCTACGCACTGGGCCGCAGTACCATCATCTATTACCTGCCCTGCTTTCTTTTGAGAAAAATCGGGTTCCTTCCCATCCTTTATGGGCAAAATGTTGTCAAGATCATCCTCCACACTTGCATGATACATTCTGGCTTCGTACCCATTGCGATTGCTGGAATACCGTATACAATTGCCGTAATCCGCGGAATTCTGCATAAATAGGCAATGATAATTCCCATCCTTCCCATCGCTGACACCATAGAAGAATTTTCCGTCGCCGTGCAGCTCATACATCCAGTCAAGAAAAGAATCTCCCGGATTGGCTTCGTGCTGTTTTCGAATCTCCTGAATCTTATTGTCTGTGGGAAAATCTGTCAGAGTAACCTTATCCGGCGCTTTTTTATATTCCTTCTTTAAATCGGCAAGTATTTCCTCATATTCCGATTCCTCATATTCCGTCTCTCCGCTCTGATCTTTTACACCTGCCTTTAGTCTTTCCATCTCTTTTATTTCTTTTCCAATTTCTGATTTGGTCCTGATATCATGTTTACTTCCATTGTAATAGACCAAACCCGGTGTCAGTGCATTCCGGACCGTATCCAGGAACTTTTGACCTATTTCCTGCTGACCCACTCGATAAATTGAAAGCTGAGCCACATCCGGAATCTCTACTTTTGCATCTACATCCACCGTGACCTTAAGATTCTTATCCTGAATCTTTGTCTTGTAGCTCTCATACTGTTTCACTTCCTCCTTCACCTGTTTAAAAGATTTTGTGTCCTCCTCTTTCTCCGCTTCCTCCAGCATTTTGTCCATATTCTTTTCCCGGACTACAGATTTTTCCGGACTGCCCGCACAGCCTGTCAGAGAAAGAACCAGGATTCCGGCGAAAATCCCTATCGCCTTCGCCTTACATCTTCTCATAAACAACTCCTCCTCTCCAATCTTCATTATAAAATTTACACAGACAAAACATCCATGTCAGAATCATTCTAACATGGATGTTTGCAACAAGTATTCATCATTATTTAAACGAATTGTAAAATCATTCGGGTTCCCTCACCTAAACCGCTCTCCATATGGATACTACAATTGTGGCGTTTCAGGATCATTGCCGTAATCGCCAGTCCCAAACCGGCTCCCCCGCTCGCCCGGCTCCTGGACTTATCAATACGGTAAAATGGCTCCAATATTTTTTCCTGTTCCTCTTTCGGAATACCCCGGCCGAAATCCTGTACCTCAATCACATTCTCCCTGGCAGACAAAATAATGCGATCCCCCTTGCTGCTGGCCTTTCGGGCATTATCAATTAAATTGATCAATACCTCTGTCATCAAATCGGCGTCCACCAGATAGCTCTCGCCGGCCGAATGACATTCCAGGAAAATTCCAGACTCCTGCAGGCTTTGGCTGCATGCCTCCTCCGCATTGTGAAACAATCGTTCCGCTGATACTTCCGCCAGGCTAATGGAATCATCTTCCTCCAGAAGCAGCAGATGCATCATCTTTTTGGACAGCCGCTCTAATCGGCAGCTCTCCTGGTAGATATAGCACAGCGCATCCTCCCTGTCTTCCTCTGGCAGCTTCACCGTCAAGAGGGTTTTGGCATAACCAGAAATTGCCGTCATGGGCGTTTTCAACTCGTGGGTTAAGTTCCCCATGAACAGCGTCCTCTTATGTTCAATCTCCTTTAGTTTTTGGATTCGGGATTGCACAGCCTCCGCCATCGCATTGAAATTACTGCTTAGTTCTCCAACCTCATCCTTTTGCTCAATGACCACCCGCTCATCATACTGCCCTCTGGCAATCTGTTTTGCCCCCTCGTTTAATCGCTGCAGCGGCCGCAGCATCCTTTTTAATATAAAGAAAAGGATCAGGCTCACTACGGCTGTAATGGCAGCAGTCAATAAAAGCAGTCCAATCCCCAGTATCCTCATACGTGTCAAAACGTAGGTGATCTCTTCTAATTTGTATAAGACGCAGACTCCATTTACCTCCTGCCGAAGCACCAGGAACTGTCTCCCCTCCCATTTCATTTCTGCCACATCGATACTTTGTTCCAGGACTTCCGCTGAATGATAGGACAACCCAGACAGATCCTTCTGCTGAAAAACCGTATCATTATAAATCTCGGTCTCCCTATCGCCAGACGCAAAGCAAAGAAGCATTTCATCCCCCTGCGTTTTCAGGATATAGTCCAGTACCTTGTGTTCCATAGAATCATCCTTGCCCACCACCAGTGATGAAATTTTTTCCTCGATTTCCGAAAATGTCACGTGGGCATTTTGATAACTCTGGCTCTCTGCCGCATCCAGGGAAATCCGTTTTACCAGATCGTAAACTGTCACACTGCAAATGATAGAGGAGCATAAAACACTAAGACAGCAAATCAGAATAATTTTTGTTCTAAACCTCATCCTTATTCCTCCAGCCTGTAACCCATCTTAGATACCGTTTTTATGTTTTCACTCAAGGATAATTTTTTTCGAAGCTGCCCGATATGAACGTCCACCGTTCTTGTCTCGCCAACATAATCTATGCCCCACACCCGTTTGAGAAGTTCTTCCCTGGAAACTGCAATATTTTTATTGCGGGCCAGAACGCACAATAGCTCAAACTCCATGGGCTTGAGCTGGATTTCTATTCCTTTTTTGTGTACGGTTCGTTTCTTTAAGTCTATTTCCACATCCAGTACCCGAATGCTGTCGCTTAATTTCTTTGACCGCTCCAGAACCTTTTCCATCCGCACCATGAGCTCTAATATCTCAAAAGGCTTCACAATATAATCCTCTGCACCACCCTGCAGCCCCTGGATTTTAGAATCAATATCGTCCCTGGCAGTCAAAAAAATAGCTGGAATCCCGTAAGAATCTACCACCTTAAACAACGCAAAGCCATCCATTCCCGGAAGCATCACATCAAGCAGGGCAATTTCATAATCGTGGTTTTCTTCTATTGCTTCTGCTGCTTCTTTCCCATTATGAAAGATGGTCGTATCATATCCTGCAACTCTCAGATTCATGGCAATCATCTTTGCAATAGAAACTTCATCCTCCACGATCAAAACTCTGTTTTTCGCCATTCTCCATTCCCTCCCCTGCAGCTCAACGGCGGGTTTAAATTGGCGCCGCTGAGCTATAATGTGTAATCTGTTTTTCGTATTCCTATCCAATCTGCAGACCGTTTTCTCCCACATCCATCACCAGCTGCTGCCCCATGTGCACCTCATCCGCCAAAAGTTTCTTCGCCAGAAGAGTTTCCACATGCTTCTGCAGATAGCGTTTCAGCGGCCGCGCCCCATAGGCAGGCTCGTAGGCCTGCTCAGTAATATATTTCTTTGCACTGTCTGTAAGCGACAGGAAGATCTCCTTCTCCTGGATCCTCTTATTTACGTCCGCGATCAGGAGGTCAATAATGGCGCCGATATCCGCCCGGGACAGCGGCTTAAACATAATGATCTCATCCAGGCGGTTCAGGAATTCCGGCCGGAAGCTTCCCCTCAGCTGGTTCATTACCGCCTGCTCACTTTCCGGAGAGATATTTCCCTCACTGTCGATCCCATCCAGCAGAAATTCCGCGCCGAGATTGGACGTCATGATCAGTATGGTATTTTTGAAATCCACGGTCCGGCCCTGGGAATCTGTGATGCGCCCGTCATCCAGCA
>Ga0224748_10348_pt1 | contig 13992 bp, 13 predicted proteins | sample LIM_F_Water_Neg_FD_182074 | JGI IMG/M metagenome (GOLD analysis project Ga0224748, IMG submission 182074) | Enriched cells from gastrointestinal tract of the lab mouse from Pacific Northwest National Laboratory (PNNL), Richland, Washington... | ecosystem: Host-associated > Mammals > Digestive...
ATAAGGGGCTGATCCTTGCCGTGGACGAGCAGGGGAGACCCGCCGGAAGATACCGGGATCAGCACTGCGGTGTGGAGGTGACGGATCCGGGGAGCAATACGGCCAGGTTCTGGTTCCGGGCGGAGGGAGCGAAGACCGTGGAGGCGGATATCTGGGGCATGGGTGTGTTCGCACTGGAAAAAGGCTCCGACGGCTGGTGGAACTGTCAGGTGACGGGAATCGAAAAGGGCTTTCACTATTATGGGATTCGGGTCAACGGCGTCGATGTGCTGGACGGAAATGCGCCGGTGGGTTACGGCGGTTTCCGATGTGTGAATTATCTGGAAATGCCGGAGGAGGACTTTGAGGAATACAGGCTCAGACAGGTGCCTCACGGAACCGTACATCTGAATTATTACCCTTCGGAGCAGACGGGCCGGATCAAGCTTTGCTATGTCTATACCCCGGCTTCCTACGACAGAGAGCCGGAGCGCAGATATCCGGTGCTCTATCTGCAGCATGGCGGCGGGGAAAACGAGTCCGGGTGGCTCTGGCAGGGGAAGCTTGCCAATCTGGCGGACAATCTGATTGCGGCAGGCAGTATGCAGGAGATGATCATTGTCATGAACACGGGTTATTCCTTCCCGGACAGCGGGGCGTATCATCCGGCTCTGGGCGCTTTTCCGGAGGAGGCTGCGGACAGCGCCGTGCCCTTTATCGACAGAACCTACCGGACGATTTCCGACAGAACCCACAGGGCCATGGCCGGGCTTTCCATGGGCGGTATGCAGACTCAGAGGTGTGTCTTTGCCCATCCGGAGCTGTTTGCCTGGGCAGGTATTTTTTCCGGCGGGCTTGTCATCCGGGACGAGGAGGTGGATTACAGCGATGTGCTTTTGAACCCGGAACGATTTGCGGAGCGGTTCCGTCTGCTGTATGTGGCCTGCGGCACACAGGAGGTTCACTTTGTGGGTACAAGGGAGGCGGAGGAGACCGTGCTGGCAGCAGGGACGCCCATCATCACCTTTGAGGATTACGGATATCATGACTGGACCTTCTGGAGACACTGCGCCAATGATTTTCTAAGAAGGCTTTTTGTCGGAGGCGAGGGATGACCAGAGCGTTAAAAAAGCTGTTCTCGGAGGACAGGGCATTTTATGTGAGGGTGCTGACGCTGGCAATGCCCATTGCGCTGCAGAGTCTGATTACAGTGGGCGTCAATATGCTGGATACCATCATGGTGGGGAAGCTTGGGGAGGAGGCGCTTTCGGCTTCCTCCCTGGCCAACCAGTTTATCAATATCTATCATATCTTCTGTATGGGGCTGGGCATGGGAGCGTCGGTGCTGGTGTCGCGGTATTGGGGGATGCGGGAGAGCGAGCCCGAGAAGGCGGAAAAGGCCCTGAAGAAGACAATCTGTATCATGGTGCGGCTGACGCTGGGGCTGGCGCTTCTGTTTGCCGTGGCTACCGCCCTGATCCCGGGGGCCATCATGAGAATGTATACTCCGGAGGAATCCATTGTCTCACTGGGTGTCACCTATTTCAAATATTCCATTGTCACCTACTTTTTCCTGGGCCTGTCCCTTGTCTGCACCATTGTGCTGCGCAGCGTGGGGCAGGTGAGAATGCCCCTGTATGTATCCATGGGAGCTTTCTTTGTGAACCTTGCCGCCAACTATGCCCTTATTTTCGGAAAACTTGGGATGCCGAAGCTGGGCATCGCAGGCGCGGCGCTGGGAACCCTTTTGGCCAGAGTGTTTGAGGCCGGCATGATCTGCGGCTATCTGTTTTTTCGGGACAGGGCTATCGGCTTTCGCATCAGACACCTGGGTATGAAGACCGGGGATTTGATGGGGGAGTATATCCGCATCAGCCTTCCCGTGCTGATCAGCGACGGCATTCTGGCCATTGGGAACAATACCGTGGCTATGGTGATCGGACGTCTGGGCATGGCTTTTGTGGCGGCCAATGCAGTCACCAGCGTGACCCAGCAGATGAGCAATGTGCTTGCCCAGGGGGCGGCCCAGGCCGGAGCTATCGTCACCGGGCAGACCCTGGGGGAGGGAGAGCGGGAAAAGGCCCAGAGTCAGGGCTATGCCTTCCTGGGGCTGGGACTGTGTCTGGGGCTGTTTGCCGGCGCGGTGATTATGCTGATCAGCGGGCCTGTCATTCGGGCCTACAGCATGTCCCGGGAGACTGCGGAGGTGGCGGGACAGCTGATGGACGCCATCGCCTTTATCATGATTTTTCAGTCCGCCAACAGCATCATGACCAAGGGGGTGCTGCGGGGCGGCGGAGACACAAAGATGCTGATGCTTGCGGACAACATTTTCCTGTGGCTGCTGTCGATACCCATGGGACTGCTGGCAGGGTTTGTGCTGGGGCTTCCGGCCTTTTGGATTTATACCTGTCTGAAGGCGGATCAGATCGCAAAGGCGGTGTGGTGTGTCTTCCGGCTGAGAAGCGGAAAATGGATCAAAAAGATCACCACCGGAAAGATCTGAACAGAAGGAAACAGACCGGTGTAAACGGTTTGTGACAGCGGAGGACGGAAAGTCAGAAGGGAGAAAGAGAGACTGCGGATGGAGAAGGATGTACGGATTATCGAGGTGAAGAGGAGTATTTTTGAGGACAATGACAGGGACGCAGCCAGGTTGCGGGAGGAACTGAGGGAGAAAAGGGTCTTTCTTCTGAATCTGATGTCGTCTCCCGGTTCGGGGAAGACCGCGACCCTGCTGGCCCTGGCCAAGGCATTGAAGGGGCGCGTGCGCATGGGGGTGATGGAGGCGGATATCGACTCGGCTGTGGATGCGGAAAAGATGCAGGCAGCAGGAGTGAAATGTATCCAGATCCATACAGGCGGCATGTGCCATCTGGACGCGGATATGACCAGGCAGGGGCTGTATGAGTTCGGGTTGGACGAGGCCGAGCTGATCGTGCTGGAGAATGTGGGAAACCTGGTATGTCCGGCAGAGTTTGACACGGGAGCGGTGAAGAATATGACGATCCTGTCGGTTCCGGAGGGGGACGACAAGCCGTTAAAGTATCCTCTGATGTATGAGAAGTGTGATCTGCTTGTGGTAAACAAGGTGGATGTTCTGCCTTACTTTGATTTTGACATGGAAAAGGTGACAGAGTATGCAAGACGCCGGAATCCCCGGATTGAGATCCTTCAGATTTCCGCAAAGACCGGGGAGGGCATTGCCGGGCTGGCAGACTGGATCGTGGCACAGGTGAGAGAATTTACAGGCGTGGACGGCGAGACGCGCAGAGAGGAGTAAGTATGGCGTTTGATATGGAGCAGTACGACAGATGGCCCGCAAGACATAAGAACGATAAAGAGCCCAGCCAAAAGATTATTGCCCTGGGGAAAAAGATCACGGATGTGGCGGGCCATATGCTGGGCGGGGTGAAGGCAGAGGATCCGGAGTATTGGGGCCTGGCAGAGATTATCACCGAGGAGATGGCGGAGGTGGGGCTGACCATGAAGAGGAGGACGCCCTATACCTTTGCTGAGCTATGCAAACTGAATAAGATCGACAAGGCGGGGGAAGAGAAGTTTCAGAAGCTGCTGGATGAGATGAGCTATATCGGCCTGCTGGAGTATGATTACGGTTATCATTATGATCACAACGGACGCACCGGCCAGCCGTCGGAGCGCAGGTATATTCTGCCCATGTTTGTGCCCGGGTCAGCCGAGCTGTTCAACATGGAGGAGCTTCCCGACGGAAGTAACCCAAGACTGAAGGAGCACCCGGATGTGGCGGCTTTCTTTGAGCGTATGACCTACATACCGCTGGCGGGCATCACCCAGATGGTGCCGCCCGGCGGGGCAGGCATCGGCATGCATGTGATTCCGGTGGAGAAGGCCATTTCCATGGAGAACCAGTCGGTGGATCTGGAGCATATATCCTACTGGCTGAAAAAATATGAAGGCCATATCATCGCGGGCCGCTGCTCCTGCCGGGCGTCCAGGAAGGTTCTGGGAGAGGGCGTGGCCGATGACGACTACGGCTGGTGTATCGGTGTGGGAGATTTTGCGGACTACTGCCGGGAGACGGGAAAGGGGCATGACATTACCCTGGATGAGGCGCTGGCCATTCTGAAGCGGGCGGAGGAAAACGGCTTTGTTCACCAGATCACCAATATCGACGGTGAAAACAAGATCTTCGGCATCTGCAACTGTAATGTGAATATCTGTAACGGCCTCCGCACCTCACAGCTGTTCAATACGCCCAATATGTCCCGTTCCGCCTATGTGGCCCATGTGGATAAGGAAAAGTGTGTGGCCTGCGGGCGCTGCGTGGAATATTGTCCGGCGGGGGCCGTGAAGCTGGGGCAGAAGCTCTGCACGAAGGACGGAAACGAGGTGCGGTATCCGAAGCAGGAACTGCCGGACGAGGTGAAGTGGGGGAAGGAAAAGTGGGATCCGGACTATCGTGACCACAACCGCGTCAACAGTCATGAGACGGGCACCTCACCCTGTAAGACAGCCTGCCCGGCGCATATTGCGGTACAGGGGTATCTGAAGAAGGCATCCCAGGGAAAATACAGGGAGGCTCTGGCGCTGATTAAGAAGCAGAATCCCTTTCCGGCGGTCTGCGGGCGCATCTGCAACAGGCGCTGCGAGGAGGCCTGTACCAGAGGAACCATCGACCAGGCGGTGGCCATCGATGCGGTGAAAAAATTTATTGCGGAACAGGATCTGAAGGCGGAGACAAGGTATATTCCGCCGGTGGTGATCCCGGCAAGCATTCATATGGACCATTTCCCGGAGAAGATCGCAGTCATTGGAGGCGGCCCGGCGGGGTTAAGCGCGGCTTTTTACCTGGCGGAAAAGGGATACCGTCCCACTGTGTTTGAGAAAGACGAGAAGCCAGGCGGCATGCTGCAATACGGAATTCCGTCCTATAAACTGGAGAAGAATGTGATTCAGGCCGAGATCGACATCATGCGGGAGATGGGAGTGGAGATCAGAACCGGGGTTCAGGTTGGCAGGGACATTTCCCTGAAGGAGCTTCGCGCACAGGGCTACCTTGCCTTCTACATTGCCATTGGCTGCGGCGCGGGACGCCGTCCCGGGGTGGACGGAGACGAGGCGGAAGGGACAATGACGGCCATCGAATACCTGCACGGCGCCAATACGGGGGAGGAGTCCTTCCCGGGCAGAGTCGTGGTGGTGGGAGGCGGCAATGTGGCCATAGACGCCGCAAGGGTCAGCGCCAGAAGCGGCGCTTCGGAGGTGACTCTTTTCAGCCTGGAGCAGGAGAAGGAGATGCCTGCGTCTGCGGAGGAGGTTCGCGAGGCGGTGGAGGATGGCGTTTTCGTCCGAAACGGATGGGGGCCTGAGGAGGTTCTGACAAGGGACGGAAAGGTGACGGGAATCCGATTGAAAAAGTGTCTTTCTGTTCTGGATGAAACAGGGAAATTTGCTCCGGTATATGACGAAAAGGAAACTGTAACTTTGGAATGTGACCGGGTAATCTTTGCCATCGGTCAGAAGACGGTCTGGGGAAGCCTGCTGGAAGGAGAAGGGGTGGAGTTCAACGGACCTGCCGTGGCGGCGGATCCCCTTACCTTCCAGACCGGCCAGCCGGATATCTTTGTGGGAGGAGACGTGTACACAGGGCCGGGGTTTGCCATCAACGCCATTGCGGCGGGGCACTGCGCGGCGGAGTCCCTGCACCGCTATGTACAGAACGGTCACATGACCATCGGGCGCAACCGTTGGGAATTCAACGAGTTGGATAAGAATAACATCCGGGTGGAAAGCTATGATAATTCTTCCCGGCAGATGGAGGGAACCGACGCTTCCGTTCCCGGGAAGTCCTTCCGGGACGCGCATCTTACGCTGACGGAGGAGCAGGTGAAGAAGGAGACTGCCCGGTGTCTGGGCTGCGGCGCTACCATTGTGGATGAAAACAAGTGTATTGGCTGCGGTATCTGTACGACCAAGTGCGAGTTTGATGCCATCACGCTGCACCGGGATCATCCGGAGTGTACCAACATGGTGAAGGCGGAGGACAAATTCAAGGAGATCATTCCCTATCAGCTGAAGCGTGCCGTGAAGATCGTGAAGCATAAGAAGAACTGAAAAAGGTGGGAATGGGACATGCATGAGCTGGGCGTGGTGTTTTATGTGGTTCGTGACGTTAAGCAGGTGGCGGAGGAAAACGCCGTGGAGAAGGTATCCGCGGTAAAGCTGCAGATCGGTGAGGTATCGGGAATCGTTCATGAGTACCTGACGGATTGCTGGAACTGGGCGCGGAAAAAGGAGCCTGTCATGGAGGAGGCGGAGCTGAAGATCGAGCAGATTGACGCGGTCTCCTTCTGTGAGGACTGCCAGGGGGAATATCCCACGGTGCAGTATGCGAAGGTATGCCCGCACTGCGGCAGTGAGCGAACTTATCTGAAGAGAGGAAATGAGTTTCTGATCAAGGAGATCGAGGTGCTTTAGCCGTGAAAACGGGAGAAGGAAAAACTTTAAAAATTCCTCTTGCCAAATCCGGGGAAATATGATATCATGACATACGTTGAAGTCGCCAAAATGCACAGATGCAAGGTGAGGCGCTTCAGCGTATGTCCCAGAAAAGCCGGAAGGGCAGACAAGGCTCCATGGTCAAGCGGTTAAGACATCGCCCTTTCACGGCGGTAACACGGGTTCGATTCCCGTTGGAGTCATTTTTGCATCGAGGGATGCATAGATTGAAATATGGTATGGTGCGATAGCCAAGTGGTAAGGCCCCGGTCTGCAACACCGTTATCGCCGGTTCAAATCCGGCTCGCACCTCTCAAAAGCCCCGAGAATCGGGGCTTTTTACTATTCGCATTTCCGTGTACCCGGCACTTTTGTGCAGGAGGTTTCTCTGGTCGGGAGCAGACAGCCTCACTGATATCTCGGGGACATGGAAGGGAAAAGGACACAAGATTACGGGCGGAGGCGGAATACAGAATTGAAAGAGGGTGAGAATATGTTTGGCACGAAAGTGCAAAAAGAAACCTATGACAGGGATGAACTTAGACCTGTGATCCGAAGCAGCATCTGCACCGGAGAAAAGGTTGCGGGTTTTAAAGAGCTCCGCACCGGAAAGTTTACGGAGATAATGCTGATTCGGAATGAAGAGGACAGGAAGCTGTTTCTTGAAAGATATGACATTTCACCGTCAGAGCTGAAGACGGAGTGGTAGACTCCAAAAGCATGAAAAGGGTTGACGAATTTCGTCAACCCTCTTTTTCTATGGTGTCCTTGATATTTTGCATTTTTGTGTCCAGGAGGGCACTCAACTCTGCGCATTCGCTCAGCTCTGCCTCTATTCCGGCCAGGATTTCAGGGGAGAGATCCTTTTTATAGCGAAGCTGGTGCTCCAGGTTGGCCCAGAACTCCATGGCGATGGTGCGCAGCTGCACTTCTACCTTCATAAGTCTTTTTTCATCCTGGAGGAAAATAGGTACTTCAACGATCAGATGAAGGCTGCGGTAGCCGTTTTTCTTGGGATGCCGAATGTAGTCCTTTTTTTCGATCAGGGTGATGTCATCCTGCTGCAGGAGACAGTCTGCCAGCATATAAATGTCGTCAGCGAAGGAGCAGACCACCCGGACGCCGGCGATGTCAAAAAGGTTTTCCTCTATGGCCGACAGGGTAAAGGGCAGATTTTTCCGAATCAGCTTGTCCCGGATACTCTCTGGGGATTTCAGCCTGTTCTGAATGGTGTCAATGGGATTCCGGTCGTGATGCATGGAAAACCGTTCGTTCAGAACACGGAATTTTGTCTCTATTTCCATAATGGCGCAGCGGTAGCAGGACATCAGATCTCTGGAAGAAGCAAAAAAACGCTGAAAGGCCTGAATGGATTCGTTGTCAAAAGCATTTTTCAGCTTATCCTGTAGTATTTGTGCAGATTCGTGATCATCCATGGTAATTTTTCTCCTTTTGTCAGTTCTGCCGCAGTCTGATTTTAACATGAATCCGTATTCCGCGCAAGGAGCAAGCGTTGGCCTGTGAGTCAGTGAAGAGGAGCTTCAAAGCTGAGGGGATATTATCTCTTTTCCAGCAGTACTTCACAGCAGAAGCCGGGAGTGGGTGGTTCAATGGCGCCGGTCTTCTGTGCATGAGCCAGGAGAACGATGCAGAGATCAAGATAGAGATTCCGGGACATGCGATCCGCATCCTCCTGAAGATGCTTTGGAAACAGTTTTTTATAGCCGGCAATAAACTGTTCGGTGAGTCGGGCATACTCGTCTGTCAGCGGAGACAGATATTTTTCCACCAGGGCCTCAAAGGCATTTTTCTGTTCGCAGGTAAAGGCGGGAACCGTCACAAAGAGGCTTCCGTCCTCCCGGCGGAGAATATAGGCGGCCTGGATTGCCCGGGCGGCAGAATCCGTGTCATCGGAGGAACCGGTTCTAAGAATATCAGCACATGTGTCGATGTATTTGCCGTACATGATATCCCGGAAGGAGGTGCCGTCGATTCCGTGGTATACGGTGTGTGTGTAGCGGCTTCTGCCGTCTGCGTTCCCGCAGGAGTTGACGTTGAGACGGCATCTGCTGTGCGCGCCGGTTTCCATGCTGCCTATATAACGCCAGCGCATGCCGTTATAGTTCTCCGGGATGGGGGGCAGGGGAAGCCGGCAATAGTGATGCAGCAGATATTCAAAGGCCATGCTGCTGTAGAGATAAAACAGATCGCTGTCCTTTTTTTCTGCCTTATAGAAGCCCAGGCTCCCGGCCTCTGCGGCGAGGAGCTTCAGTGCCTCGAGAATTTTGTCCTGAATGGGCAGGAGTGCTTTTACAGCGTTTTCCTCACAGTAGATTCCGTATTTGTCGGACCAGATGATGAAGTTGGTCTGATATTTTCCCCTTACCGCTTCCAGGACTGCATTGCGTTTTACCAGGTTATCCACGCGCTCCTCCACATAGTAGGCGGGGACGCCGCAGAGCTTTGCAAGGTCTTCCGCGGATTTTGGATTCTCATAGCAGTAATACAGGATATTCTGGGACAGGGCGTCATTGATGAACGTTGTAGGGAAGGGGATTCTGACGCCGTCAAAGTCACCGCTTCCGTATAGATCAAGGTGCAACTTAACAGGTCTCAATGCGTTTTCGTTCATTTTGATACACTCCTTTTTCAATTTCCGCCTGGCCTCGGATAAACGCCAGGTGACGGTCCCCTCGGGGATCCCAAGCCGGGCGGCGATGATTTTGGTGGATAAGTTGTCGTAGTAGAAGAGAATGATGATGTCCCGGTACATGGCGGACAGTCTGGAAATTTTGATGCGAAGGAGGTCGTAAAGCTCTTCCGTTTCCTCCTCAGCATTTTCCTCTGCGGGAAGGTCTTCCGGTATATCGTAGGTGTACATCGCGCGCTGTTGTCCCTGTCTGCGCCGGAAGGTTTTTGTCACATTGCCCGCAAGGCCCCAGAGCCAGGGCTCAAAGGAGTTTTCCTCCCGCAGTCCGGGAAGCCCTTTTACCGCCTGAAAGAGAATTTCCTGAGATAGTTCGGCCGCTTCTTCCTCGGAAAAGGTTCTCTTTACAGCGTAGGCATAGACCTTGTCGATGTATTGTTCAAGCCTTGTGACGTCCATTTTCATACTCCCCGCCTGCTGGATACACAGGCAAAACCGCTTTCTGCATTTTAACAGGACGGTTTCATTTTCTTCTTACACCTGTAAAGTGCGTCAAAACAGAATTTCATTGGGTATTTTTTAAATTTTTACAATTGAGAGAATACTTCACCGATGGGAGCCTGGATGAGAAGATCTGCATGAGCGTCCCTTGGGGTGGGGGCCTTGTTGATTACGACAAGCTGATCGCCCTTAAAGTAGTCGATGAGTCCGGCAGCCGGGTAGACGGCCAGGGAGGTGCCGCCGATTATGAGAACATCCGCCTCGTGGATATACCTGACCGCGGCATTTATGGTCTTCTGGTCAAGGCCTTCTTCATACAATACAACATCCGGTTTTACCGGGCCGCCGCACTTTTGGCATTTTGGAACGCCCTCGGTTTCCAGAATATAGGAAACATCATGAAACTGTCCGCAGGACTCGCAGTAGTTGCGCAGGACGGAGCCATGAAGCTCCAGAACCGTCTTGCTGCCCGCCGCCTGGTGCAGGCCGTCGATGTTCTGGGTGATGACGGCGCGGAGTTTTCCCGCCTGTTCCAGCTCGGCCAGCTTTTTGTGCGCGGCATTGGGTTTTGCATCTGTAAAAAGCATTTTGTTACGGTAAAACCGATAAAATTCTCCGGTGTTTCTGCGGTAGAAGGTATGACTCAGGATGGTTTCGGGGGGATAATCATATTGTTGATGATACAGACCGTCCACACTCCTGAAATCCGGGATGCCGCTCTCGGTGGAGACGCCTGCGCCGCCGAAAAAAACAATGTTGTCATACCGCTGCACAATCTCGCGTAAAGTGTTGATAGCTTCCGAATAGTTTCCCATGGTTACGCCTCCTTGATTTGTTTCGATTTGACTTTTAATAAGAATATTTTACCAGAAACCCGCAAAATAAAAAGAAAAATCAGAAAATCTTAAGAAAACAGGACGTCTCGCCTATTGAGAACCCGTCCCTTTTGGTGATATAATAGTCCCGGAGACATGGATGGGAAGGCACCCTGCGAAGCAGACAAAAATGATTGTATATGGGATCAGGATGAAGAATAAGAGGAACAGTCTTGTGCCCTTCGAGAAGAGCCGAAGGGTGATATATTTAGAAAATCGGGGCCGAAAGAGAGGAAGATTTTCCGTGGGCAGCGTGATATTTGGAATAGTGGGTGCGCTGTGCATTTTTTATTGTATTGCCATTGGATTTTCCGGATTTGGAACAAAATTTTTCCTGATCTGGGGCGCGGGAGGCGCTGCCTGTATTCTGATCGGCGCAGCGTTGGCGCAAAAAGAATGGATAGCTTCTCTTCCCATGTGGCTGAAGGGAGCCGTCACAGGCCTGTTCTGCATGGGTGTTTTGTTTTTTTGTGCGGTGGAAGGGCTGATCCTGTCGCAGTATGACGCCCAGGCCCGGCCGGGAGCGGACTATTGTATTGTGCTGGGAGCACAGTGGAAGACGGACGGCCCCAGCGAGGTGCTTCGCCGGAGGCTGGATAAGGCAATAGAATATCTGAATGCGAATCCGGAGACGGTGGCGATTGTTTCCGGGGGGCAGGGCAGCAACGAGATCATTTCCGAGGCAGCAGGGATGCGCCAGTATCTTTTGAGCGCAGGGATTGCCGACGAACGCATCCGGGTGGAGGATCAGTCCACCAATACCTGTGAGAATCTGGCCTTCAGCGGGGCATTTGTGGATAAAGCAAACAGTAATGTGGTGGTGGTGACAAATAATTTTCATGTGTTCCGGGCTGTGAAGATTGCACGGAAACAGGGGTATCAGGCGGAAGGGCTGGCTGCGGATTCCGTGCTGTGGATGGCGCCCAACAATCTCCTGCGGGAGTTTCTGGGTGTCCTGAAGGACTATGCGGTGGGAAATATGTAATAAGTGCACAAAACAGGCGGCTTTCATGGGAAACAATGTCCCGGCCTGTTTGTAATTATAGTAATGAAAAGGATATGACGGAAAATGGAAATCAATGTGGGCGACACGTTAAAATTGAAAAAGCAGCATCCCTGCGGCAGCAAGGAGTGGGAGGTGCTCCGAGTGGGTGCGGATTTCAGGATCAAATGCAGGGGCTGCGGGCATCAGGTGATGATTGCCAGAAGGCTGTTGGAAAAGAGTATCAAAGAGATTTTATAAAGGGAAGACCCGGTATCTGAGACCGGTCTGCGGAAAAAATTCTTGCGATCAGACGTCTGGTGTGTTATGATCAGGACAAAGCATAACAATTTCTAATATACATTCGTTCATCTTTTTATTCATTTTAGAATTTCGGAAAATCTATGCTTTTAAATCACACAACTTGAAAGAGCAGGAGATTTTCAATATATGATCTGCCCCAAAACCTCCTGTGCATAAAGGAGGAGAAGAATGGGGATTGTATCGCCAAAGTGCGACTTCAGCTTCAAGCAATTGATGCTGAATGAAAAGGTGAGGAAGTATTTCCTGAGTGATGTTTTGAGGATTCCGGTTGAGCAGATCAGAACCGTGCGGCTGTCAAATCCGTTTTTATGGAAAAGGTATCTCTGGCAGAAGCAGGGTATTCTGGACGTGAAGGTGGAATTGAATGACAACAGTAGAGTGAATGTGGAGCTGCAGATTCGAATGGTGGCAGACTGGGACAGGAGAAGTCTGTTTTATCTGGCGAAGATGTATACGGAGGATCTATTGATCGGGGAGCGGTATCATAAGCTGAAGAAATGTATCTGCATTAATATTCTTGACTTTGTCATAAATGAGAAACCGGAATATCACAGAGTCTATCGACTGAGGGACGAACAGGGAAGTGATTACTCGGATCTGTTTGAGATTCATGTCATTGAGCTACGAAAGCAACTGACGGGTAAAGAGCCGGTGGATGACTGGATCCGGCTGTTCAATGCGGAGACGGAGGCGGAACTGGATATGATAAGGACGAAGAATCCCGGAATTCTGGAGGCAATCAGAGAGGTAAGGATTATGAGCCTGAGAAAGGATATGCGGGCGTTGTATGAAGCGCATATGAAGGAAGTACGGGACAGGTGTGCCAGAGAGGACTATGTCAGGGCAGAAGGAAAAGCAGAAGGAAAGGCAGAAGGAAAAGCGGAATATGTGCTGCAGCTTTTGGATACAAAGGGAACAGTGCCGCCGGAGTTGGAACGGATTGTCTGTGAACAGAGAAACACGGATATGCTCAACAGGTGGCATTTGCTTGCGGCCGGGGCGGAAAGCATCGAAGAGTTTGTGGCGGAAGCCGGAATAAACCTTCCGTAAAAGGGAAAACCTTCCATGAAAACGGGAAATAATACTTGAAATGCCCTGACAAGTATGTTAGTATATATATTTGTGATGAATCAAATTCCTTGCTCGCATTTTGAGTGCGGGCCAGAGACCAAAAGGAGGTAACAGGCATGAACAAGTATGAATTAGCCGTAGTTGTGTCCGCTAATATCGAAGAAGAAGAGAGAACAGCAGTTGTTGACAAGTGCAAGGCTCTGATTGAGAGATTCGGCGGTGCTATTACAGAGGTGGATGATTGGGGCAAGAAGAGACTTGCTTACGAAGTCCGGAAGATGAAGGAAGCTTTCTATTATTTCATCAGATTCGACGCTGAGAGTACTGTGCCCGCTGAGATCGAGAGCCGTGTCCGCATTATGGACAACGTTGTCAGATACTTGGTTGTGAGACAGGACGAGGCTTAATTGGAAAGCGAGAAGTGTAAACTATGAACAAAGTAATTCTTATGGGACGTTTAACAAGGGATCCTGAGGTGAGATATTCTCAGGGGGCCAGCCAGACATCGGTAGCACGTTTTTCGGTGGCAGTAGACAGAAGGTTCAAGCGTGAGGGCGAGCCTGACGCGGACTTTTTTAACTGCACCTGCTTTGGCAAGCAGGCCGAGTTTGTGGAGAGATATCTGCACAAGGGAACAAAGGTGGTTCTGTGCGGAAGAATCCAGAACGACAACTACACAAACAAGGACGGTCAGATGGTCTACAGTGTCCGTGTTATGGTGGACGAGATTGAGTTTGCCGAGAGCAAAAATGCTTCTGCCGGAAATAATGACGGCGGTTATAACAACGGCTACAATAACGGCGGCTTCGGAGGCGGAAATGCCCCTGCAGCTTCCGGCGCAGGCGACGGCTTCATGAACATCCCTGACGGCATCGATGAGGAGTTACCGTTTAATTGAGTATGACTATGCGAGACAGGAGGTATTGAAATGGCTTACAATAGAGCAGAGAAATCTGATGCGCCGATGAGAAAAAAAGGCGGAATGCGCAGAAGGAAGAAGGTTTGTGTATTCTGTGGTAAGGATAATGTAATTGATTATAAGGATACCGGCAAGCTGAAGAGATATGTTTCCGAGAGAGGAAAGATCCTTCCCCGCCGTATTACCGGCAACTATGCGAAGCACCAGAGAGCGC
>Ga0224748_10352_pt1 | contig 13979 bp, 13 predicted proteins | sample LIM_F_Water_Neg_FD_182074 | JGI IMG/M metagenome (GOLD analysis project Ga0224748, IMG submission 182074) | Enriched cells from gastrointestinal tract of the lab mouse from Pacific Northwest National Laboratory (PNNL), Richland, Washington... | ecosystem: Host-associated > Mammals > Digestive...
CAATTTACAAAAAAACAATACAGTTAGAGGAAAAGGGCTTTATTAAAGCAGATATTGTCAAAGAGGGTAAAATGCCTGAAAAAGCAATCTATTCCCTAACAAAAACGGGAGAAAAAGAATTTGAGCGACTTATGTCAGAAATTTCTACTAAACCTATTCATATTTTTTTGGATTTTAATGCTGTAATTGTAAACTTAGATAGTCTACCACCAGACGGTCAAAAATCATGTATTGAAAATATTGAACAAAATATAAGTACATTAAAATCATATTTAAACGAAAATCTCCGCATAAAAGAAAATGTACCAGAAATTCCCGAAACAGGTATTGCAGTTTTACAACAACAAATTGTCCTTGTGGAAGCAATCGAAAAATGGATTGCATCAATTAAAATAAATTTCTGAAAAAACTTAGTGATATTAAGATTTCTTGCTAATCAAGAGGCAACAGTTTCAGATATCACTTCTCTTGCACTCCTTCTATCTTTATCTAAAGGAAATTAACAAATCACTCTATGGAAATGTGCATAACAGTCTATCTCATGGATAACTCCATGAGATAGACTGTTCCTTTTCGAAATCATCGCTTACGAATCTCCTTTGTTTTTTGCATATTTAGACTAAGAAACATTTGAAACATTTTTGTCAAAGATTCATCATCTTGTGTTCCGGCAATCTCTTTCATTTCCTCAATTACTTCATTAACCAAAACTCTGAAATCAGATCTGTTATCCCACAATTTCTCTATTCGTCTTTTGTTTTCAGCCTCTGCATATGATTTAATTTCATCAATAAATAATTGCCTGAATTTATTTTTTATCTCTTTGTTATTTAATCCCTTTTGAAATTCACATATATCAGCAAGATATTTTCTTTTATACTGCTGATCCTCTAAAATAGGATCTTGTTCTTCCTTATACGGATTATGTTCAAAGCAATTCTTATCGTCATACATTTTTATAAATATTGTTCGAAATCTTGATTCTTTTTTGACATAATCCTTGTTATATTTCAGATCTTCATTTACAATAACATCTCTTAATTTGCCAAACATCCTTTCTAATTGGTTTTTAGGAATCCCCTTTTTGTCAAAAACCCGGATTACTTCACTTTTATTTTTCAGAAATGCCTCTTGGAACCCTTCCCTCAACAAATAATCCCAGCGGTCAAAGAACGTTCTGTTATACCCCATATATTTTTCATTTTCCACTTTCCCAAATATTCTTCTAAAATTTGCGTTGACGGTCATATGGTGGCGATATTTCCAATCAAACAACGAGGCCGCCCAAAACATAGTATGAATGTCTTCATCTAATGCATTACTGATTTCTTGATCCTGCAGCATATCAATTATCCGTGTTTGATTGATATATCCGGAATTCCATTCATCAGAAAGAACCGTATTCAAAACTTTTTTCAAATAAAACCGATTAATCTCCGCAAAATTTCTGCTTTTTCTTTTCTCTGTATCCGCAACAAAAGGCATTAAATTATTTCTGATTATTTTATACAAATCATTTTGACGTTCCTTAGAACAAGGGAGTTTTTTTACTATATCTACGTTATCATAAAAATACGCCGCACTCTTTGGGAGGCGCATCCGCTCATCTTTCTTTTCTATATCATATAATTCTTTGTTCCATGGAAAATTAATCAAATATTCTTCTTTTCCCTTATAAAAAATATCTGCACCAGTGAAAATATTAAATATTGGCTGGTCAGGAACAATATTATACAATATTGGAAGAATCCGCTCTAGTTCAGTAGGTTTTCCTGCATCTAATTTTTTCAGATAGAATATGGCATCCAATCTGATTCTGTTCTCTCTATATGTTAAGAATTTTTCTTGCAACAGCCTCTTGATCCCAGTACCCCGATCAATGTGGTCCAGACCACAGGTATCAATCAATTCTAACTTTGTAATACCACATCTCTTAACCATAAGCGCATACTCATTGGAAAGATTGTCTGTGATGTTGATTTCCTTTACCATACCGGTAAGAGATCTTCCCCCTGTCACTTTCAGACACAGGCTTATATTTTCCCGTTCTTTTTCACTGATTTCTGACAGTTCAATTTCCAGAATATTATTGATTTCCAAAAAGGATTGCACTTTATTATAAATAATCTTATACAGATTTTGGTAATATGCATTCAATGTCGAATTTTCTTTATTTGTTCCATCATAATTTGGGTTTATATTTTCATTTACCGCATTGCTACCAAAAAGATTTCTATATTCATCAACAAGACTGTGGATATGTGCGTCAAATCGTTCCTCATCAAAAAGGAAATAAAATTCCCTGATGTCAAAAAAGCCTTTACATATATTCAGTACATCAAATATTTCCTGCTCAATTTCCGCCTCACAACGATATTTTTCAATTTCTCCTTTTTCCAAGTTCAGGATAAATTTGATATACTGTTCTAATGTTATACCATTCTGGTTGTTTGTAATACTACCTTCTTTGCGCATATTCTTCTGATAGCATTCTTGCCAGTCTTCTCTAAATATGGCGCTAAAATGCCCAAAATCAACAGGCAGTGCTTCATAGTCACATATTTTCTCTAACAATACCAGAAGTGCTTCATAGATTTCGATAATTTCTTCTCTTTCTGCATCATCTCCCTTTCTTATGGCGTTATTCACTAGATTCATTTCACGGCTAATCTCATCAAATATATTATCCTTTTCTACTTTATGCTTCTCTGGTGATTCTTTACCTTTCACTATTTCTGACAACAATTCCAAAGGCTGATATATTATTCTTAAATAAGCAAATATATCTTCCTCCAGGTTCTTATATGGAAAACCATATTTGCTCTGAAAAAGGTAAGTAATCCTGTTTATGCTGGTTAATTCAATCATTTTATCTACAAATTCTTTTTGATTATAGAATTTTACTTTCAATTTAGGCTGTTTACAGCAGATTTCCAAATGATATGCAATATCCATTCTGGTAGTCTGCCCGTCGCCGCTGGCATTCACTTCCTCTCCATGCAGCATTAGCTCTTTGACAAAAGAAGATTTACCCGAGCCGCTTCCCCCAAGAAGCAATAAATTAACAGTTCTTTTAGTTTCGATGATTTCTGGTTCTTTTGGTTCCTCAATCCATTCTATCTCAATTTTTCCATCCTTATATTCATATAAAATGATTCCGCTTTCTCTCAATAGTTCAAAAGCCTGCTTTATTCTGATAAAATAAACGAGTTTAAATGGATTGTTGCCATCGCCGGTATTGCATAAAGACTGATTGATTCCAATAAGGCTTTTTTTTCGATCTGTATTCATATAAACAGGACCTCCTGAGAAACCTTCAAAGAGATCCCGGTCTGACATGCATTCATACCAGTGATAATTATCTGTAATTTTATAGATTCCCATCTTTTTCATCGGAGGAAACGTATTTTCTGTTTTCCCTTCAATCATAAGCCTGTGGTTCACATCATCTTCCTGCAATATATTAGGATATCCGACAGAGCAGACATCTTCCTCATCCGGTTCTTCCCATAATATCTCTTCCTCAAAATCCGATGATAAACAGACTGCATTGTCAATTTCCACCAACAATGCCGCTACATCGCTTTCATTGTCGCAGACTGCTCCATATGCAACATAGACTGCACAGATATATTCCTTCTTAATCTTTTTACCAAATTTATCATAAAATTCCAGATTTACATATTCCTTTTTATCTATTCCATCCGCTGTCAAATCGCGGATTACATGATAATTGGTCAATATAAAACAAGTATTTTTATTTCTCCATTTACATGGAAATACCACACCGCTTCCAAAACGGTTAAATGTCTGTATATACGCTAAATTCTTCATTTGTGCTCCTTTTAGACAGCAATCCTATCATTGATTTGTATATGCGATATTACATCAGAACCAGTGTATGTATATTCTGTGCTGGTATAAATGCTGCATCCTGCACTTTCCAACTCCACTATCAAGTCTCTGCTTGGATGCGTCTTTTCATGATCTTGCGCTTTTTTTATCGTCACTGCTGCTTTGTTGCAATGATACATACTGGCAATATCCGCCAATCCTTTATTGCTATCTTTTGCCCCATGATGGGAAATTTTTATGTAATCAATTTTCTCAAGCCCCTTTATCTGCTTCAGGTGCTTTTCCACATCCGCTACCATTGCATCTCCCAACATCAAGATGCTCTTTTCATTAAACTCCATTAAAAATACTATTGAACTTCTATTTTGATACCCCGCACTTTTCTGATTTATACTCCATTTCCGCATAAATTTTTTTAATATGGAAATATCTGGTGAAAGTATTGTAATATACACAGTATCTTTTTCCAAAGATTTTCTCTCTATGAGAGATCTCTGGGTTAAAGATAAAAGCCGGACTGATAAATCTGTCTTTTTGCTTCTTCTTTGTATAACTTCATTTTCTTTATAATAATTTCCTGCATAGCTTTTTATCAACAATTTATTATGGTTATATTGTTTAATCCGTTCGTATAGTTTTCGTCCTCTCTCATAACAGATCAGGCTTTCATCATATTTGTTATATAATAAAAAAGTTTTATTATTGATTATATTATTTTGATTTTTTTCCAGCAGATCTATAATACCGATGATATGATCATCATCCACATGGGTAGCCACTATTCCGTTCAATACTTTGTCACCTAATTCATCCTTAATTGCATCCTGTAAACCGATTTTCCCACAATCTATTAACAAGTTAAAATATTTCTCAGATTCTTCTATTTTAATCAAGAAACAATCCGCTTGTTGGATGGCAAAACTTTTTATCTCCACTCCCATTTTATCTCCTCTCTTTCGTAGCTATTTCGCTTATCATTTCGTATTCTTTCTCACTGAATTCAATATATTATATTTTCCAGCTTGTAATGCGTTAGCTAAGCTATAAGTATATAATACTGCACAAAGCACTAGCTAACGTATAATAGATTTTGCAAATTCCATTTTCGTTTTATGCATCTTTACCATATGTATATGTTCATATAAGTTGTGTAATCCTTTTTATAAGATGACTTGGCATCACACAGTTGTGTATCATGAAGCAATATTCTTAATGAACTATAATTAAAATTTGTTCATCTAAAAATTTGGGTTCTGTTTTCCGTTAAATATTCTACAAAATCAAAATCGTATTCATAAGTATCATCCAAAAGTGCCTTTATTATGATCAAAAAATGTATTATATGACTATATTTATCTTTTAAATCAACTTCTATAAAATTGTTTTCACATATGTAACATTCATCATCTTCTGAATGATGTGGGGAATTCCATATTATAGGTTGAATATTAATGTTCCCACCTTGTTTAAGAAAATTTTCTTTTTGTTTGAAAGGCAGTTGCGCAAAATTTAGTTTATATGTCAAAAGTCCATCTTGTAAACTTAAAACTGCATTGTGCCTATATCCTATTTTGGGGATATATATCATCAAAATCAATTTCTGATACATCAAAAGATAGTTTATTGCATATCAAAAACGAAAAAATTTCATCATTTTCTTTAAAGGTTCTTCTTTCAGACTATTAATTTACCTGTTCTTTCTTCATACATTATTTTTTGCAAGTTTTTTCAATGTTTTTGTAAATTGTGACTTGTTAAGTGTTGACTTCACCTCGCCAATTCCTCTTATAATCTCAATAGGAAAGAATTTTGCAAAACCATCAGAAATACCAATATCCTTACCTGTTGTAAATGACAAAAGCTCCTTGGCGCATTTTTCTTTATACATTCCATATTCTAATGGATGAAATATTTTATTATCACGCGTAAAAATATTACTAGCCATAATATATCCTTTCTTTTTATAGATATTTTCTGTCCAATTCATATTATAACAGAATGCTTCCTTGATCCTTATAATAGTGCTAAAACCAATTTCTATATCTGATTGTCATTTCAAGGCTCTTTCAAAAATGGTGTAATAATGGCGTAGTAAGCGCCTTATTTTTCCATGAAACTATTGGATTTATAGGTATTTTACCATGACCAACAAATCCTCCCATGGCAAATAAAAAGTATTTTGTGTAAATATTCAATATTACGATGATGTCCGCAAAACTCCAAAATACGATTACGATTATCTCTTCTTTTCTCACTCATCGAATCTCTCTTTTCAAAAAAAGAAGAATCAAATTTGCAAGGTTATCATACCACAAATTTGACTCTCCGTGTCGCTTTATCATAGGATATAGACAATCTGCTATGCTCTTTGCGTTTGCGATGGCAATCATCTCCAACATTTCGATTATCCAGTGGTCTTGCAGCTTTTGGTATACATTATCATCGTCCAGCTTCCGTAAAAATTGCAGAAACCACAATCAATCCAACCAAACACAATCAACAATGTCACGGCCAACTTTAACAAATTTTTCGTCTACAAAAACAGCTGCCCAACCATGTTCTTCTTCCCATGGACAATCAAGTAGCAATATTACACATATAGGAACATTTTGCGACTCATACAGGGGATTTCTTGTTTTGCTTCTGGCATATACTGCGTCTTCCAAAGCATAAAGCATAACATCTGTGCCGGTATATTTTACAAGATCTGCCGGTGAACTTATTTTCGGCCAATATTCTTTACTTTCTTCTTCGTCATCAGGTCCCCAATTTTCATACATTTCATCATAATAAAGACGTATAAAAGCCTCCAACATTTCTGTTTCCAGCTGAGGTGTCCATTTCTCGATCAGTCTTTTACAGTAAATGGCACTCTTCTCTCCATCCATCTCATCAATTTGAAATTCTTTTGGATTTAATAACAAATTGTTTTGCATTTTTTCCTCCCCATTTTGGTAAAGTGTATTATCCGTCAAAATCACTCAAGAAATCCCAATTTGTCGCTGGCTCCATTATATGCTATCCTATAAAAAAAGTATAGCTGGATTTCGGAAAAAGTCCTTTCCGAATATCGGCTGGTAGAGAAAGACACTGCTTTAAAGGCATTGGAAGCTATGCAGATACAGCTTATGTGTATACAACTGCAAATTCTTGCCTTTTTGTTCCGTAAATCCGTTTTATAGCCATACTCCCCAATCTCCATAATGATATGTACCGCTGCCATGATGGAGTTTCCCGGCTGCCTTTAGCTGACGGAAAGCATTTGCTATGCGAATCAGGATTTCCGGCTGTATATCTAGCGAATGGTGTGCTGGGAATACCCTTTTTACAGGCAGTGCCGCAACTTTTTCCAGCGAAGAAAGATAAGCTTTAGGGTCAGTGGAAGGGTAATAAGCAAACAGGATATCTTTATAGACCAAATCGCCGGTAAACAAATATCCTTTTTCTTTTTCCCAAAAACATAAATGCCCGGGAGAGTGTCCAGGCGTATGAAGCACCTCAATTTCCCTTCCGCCAATGTCAATCACATCATGGTCATTTAATATTTTAGTTGGTGTACCCTGAAAAAACACATAATCGTCCACGTTAAAACCATCAGGCAAATCACAACGGTCAACTACCATTTCTTTTATGGTTTCGATTGTCAGGGGAAATTTTCCATCCAACCAGTCCAATTCTTCTGCATGTGCATAAAATTCCGGGAAATACTTATGTCCGCCGATATGATCCCAGTGAATATGTGTGGCAACCGCCACAATCGGTTTATTCGTAAAGTTTCGGACTCTATCATATATATTGGAAATCCCCAGTCCAGTATCAATAAGCAGGCTTTTTTCTTTTCCATTCAGCAGATAACAATGAGTTTCTTCCCAATGCCGATATTCACTTATGATTATGGTTTCTCTATCGATCCTGTCTACAGTAAACCAATTATCCATTATTCCAAATCCCTTCCCATTATGATTTTTGTGCTTGTATATATTCCGTTTTCAGATTGTTAATCATTTTACCACCAATTCCAAGTTTTTTATCCGGCAGCTCTTTAATCATAGTCGCAAAAAATTCTTATGGCACATTTATAATTTCAGAAGATACTTCTGTCAGACTCTTTATCAGCAATTCCTTTTACTCGTCAAACAAAATTCTGCTTTCAACTGTAATGTATGGCATTTTGCTCCTCCTTCCATGTTTAATTTATTTCTCTATTCAGCTTTTCAGTGATTTTCAAAATATACTGGTATGAAAATTCAATACCCTTACAAGTCAGATTTTCACACATATGGGGCGGGTCGTTTTCTGAAAAACCTGTAGGGCGTAATTCAAAACATCTTAATGAGCCAAATGTACTGTCAAAAGCAGATGCAAAATCATAACAGACAGATACAATTTCTGTTTCTGTTTTTCCCAGCGCATGAAGATAAATTCCTATGAACATAAGCGTTCCTTCGACTAAACCACATTGCGCCCTATACCCGCCTGCACCATGCAATCCAACCGCAGACCAGATTACCTGTGGTTCAATCATAGTTTCAAATAATTCACTCAAACAAATAATTGCTGTCCTTGCACAATTTATATCATCATCCCAGTACAATTCATGTACCCTGTTCTTTATATATTCCTGCATTATATAACATCTCCTTGATTTTTAATTTTGCAGATAGACAAATACAAATTATCAAACCAATGACATGAGAAAATCAGCTAAGGAAGAGGAGAGAGAAGCAACGGGAAATCATCTGTGATAGTTTGACTTTGCAGAGATTTAGAAGTCCTTAAATCCCTGAATTTGGCGTTGAAACGAAAATATACATTGTTTGAGCGAAGCGAGTTTGTATATTTTCGTTTCGTTTTTAGCAAAAGTCAGGGGTTTTAGGAATTCTTAATCTCGAAACCGGAAAAAGGAGCAGATAATTTCCCGTTGCTTCTCTCTCCTCTTCCTTGGCGTACCTTCTATCACCACTTATCTAAATAACACCGATTATCGCACACCATTTTTTATAAACTCAACCAATTTTTCTACATCATCAAAATTATCATAATCTCCAATCAATCCTTCCCGATGGTAAACAACTCCATTTTTTTCATTCCTTTCAAGACAATCAAGTAATGCTTCAAACCCATATCTTTTAACAAATACTGTGAATCCATATGGTTTCATTTTTGATAAAAGCCCTTTATGGCAGTCATTTTCACATAAAAAACAGTTTGATATTTCTTTTTCAATAGAACACTTTCGATTTTCACACCATTCTTTATCAATGCACTCATCAGAATTACAGCCATTACAAGTAATATTTTCATGACATAAACAACAGGCTAAGCCACATCTTGCAATCCCAAGTTCTCTTTTCATTTGATTTTTCTCCTTAGCTTTTATATTGCTTCTCTTACAATTCCTATCTGTTACCAGCTCCATTATATTGCAATGATTTTCCAAAGGAAAAAAACTTCCCCAAAATTCATTTAGCTGTGATAGACATTATAACGCCCAAATCAGAATGTCCCATTACATATTGCAGATTCTCGGTATCCATATCAGCATTTGCCATACTAGCACAAATGTACGACAAAACACAAGGGGCGTGATAGGGGGAAGTAGTTTATCCCGCCTTGATAAACTTCAGTTTCCAGTGTAAAAAACAAACTAATGATTTGTTCTTCTAATCTAGCGGCCGGCTCATTCATCTTTTTTGCTCCCTGTCCTATTGTATTCAGAAAGAAACAGCCCGGCAACAGCTAATATTGTTCCTGTTATCGAAAGAAACGTAACCGTTTCTTTCAGAACCAGCATAGACGTTATAACAGTTATGACAGGAACCAGGTAAATGTAAATGCTTGTTTTAACTGCCCCTAATATTTTTACAGCATAATTCCATGTTACAAAGCAGAGAGCAGACGCTCCGATTCCCAAATACAAAACATTGAGCAGATTTTTCATAGCTATAAAACGCAACATATCTAACTGAAAGTCAAACAGGAATAGTGTAGGTATCATAAATAAAATGCCATAGAAAAATGTCCTACGTGTAGTAAGAATAACAGGGAGCCCGAAACTGCCTATCCTTTTTGTCAAAATAGAATAGCAAGCCCACACAAAAGCGGCGGCAAACGCTAAAATATCTCCAACAGGATTTAATTTTAGCTGTGAGCCATTAAAGCTAATCAATATGATTCCTGCCATTGCAACAATAAAGCCAACAAAAAAATTTATTCGTAATCTTTCTTCTGACTTTATAAACAGGTGCGCCAATATTGCGGTAATAAACGGGGCTACGGATATAATCACGCCTACATTGGAAGCCATCGTATAAGTCAATGCTACATTTTCCAGTAAATAATACAGACACACTCCACAAAAACCCGCAGCGGCAAAGGTTATTTCCTGTTTCCGACTTAATCGCTTTATATGGTGCGGATATGCTATCAGCAAAACCAAATAGCCCATAATAAAACGAAAAAATAAGATTTCCACGGGCTGAAAGTTTATAAGCAAGATTTTTGTGGAAATAAAAGTAGTTCCCCATATAAGGATTGTGAGCAGAGCCGCCAGATGCCCTGTGCGCTTTTCTGATGCCATTTTATTCACCGTCCTTATCTTTTTCAAAAAAAATTTCACGGTACACTCCCGGCGCAAGTCCGATAAAACTGGTAAAATAATTTGTAAAATGGCTTTGGTCAGAAAAGCCTGTCCTTATTGCTGCGTCAAGTGGAGATACACCGTTTGACAACAATTTCTTTGCTTCATTGATACGGATTGTTTCTAAATAACGATATGGGGTAATCCCCTTTGACTTTGTAAATGCCCTAAGAAGCGTTGACTTGCTTAGTCCTGTTTGGCGGCAAATCTGGTCCAAATAAATACGCTCGGTGAAGTGCTGCTCCATAAACATACAGGCTTTTTCAATTTCCTGCCGGCACTCTGGAATACAGCTTTCAAAAGGCTGGCTGTAATTCTGAATTAGGCTGGACAACAGGAACAACAAATTTTCTTCTTTCCCGAATTCACTGTTTCCATTCATCACCATTTCATGTAGTGGACGCAGATAGCAGATTACTTCATCATCACAAATCACACTCTCTGAAAATCCCGGAAGTTCCCGTTTCCCTGTCACTTCTTCTACCAAATCAAGCATAACTTCTTTGCTGATATTAAAGCCACGGTAGTCCAATGTACCATCATCAGATTGTACACAGGCATGGTTATCACCCGGATTAAATAAAACAACACTTCCCGGTCCTATCGTGTAGTCTATGTTCCTGCAAGACAGACATCGTTCTCCGTTCTCCACAAAACCAATCACATAATGCTCATGGAAATGGTTTGGAAACGGTTGAACGATTCCCTCAAAACGGTAAGCTTCCATCCGTAATGATTCATCATAAACAACGGTTCTGATTTCTTTATTCATTCAAATTCCCTCCTTACCAAAACCATTGTAGATCAAAGATTTTCAAAAGTCTTGTAAAATATCTTCATGTTTCGATAATATGGGCTAATACTTGTAAACCTGCTTGTGTTTTCCATATTTTGTGAATGATAAATATTCAGACTGCCTCCTCTCCAAAGTAAGCATTTGCTATCTCATTTAGTTGCTTTGCTATCTCAGCAAATGGCTTATTCAAGTCCAACGTCTTCACTTGAATCTTGCTGCCATGCATCTTGAAACTATTATCCGGCTGAATTTCCTCATCCGTTTTTGCATAGAGAAGCATACCGGATACCTCATGCGATTCATCTTTAAATGCATAATGCTCATTTTTCACATAGGTAAAAATCTGATATAAGTTACCTGAATGAATAGAATGTTTTTCAAACTGTGTCTGGGTGGTATGACTATAATACTTTGCATCAATAATCAAAACGGTATTTCCCTTCTGCAAATGAATATCTGTCTGCATCACTGGAAGCATAGTACCTGCTCCATCATCTAAATCCCAAGGAATCTGCGATGCATTAACTTGAAGACTAGGAAAATGCTTACTATAATATTCCAGAATAAACTTCTCATACAATCGACACATTCTCTGTTCGTCTACAAAAAATGCTAAGTGATAATCCCCTCTGTCTGTAGTAATGAGCATCCCTTCCACAATCAATTGACATATACTTATTAGCATTCTATATATCTGATTGTTTCTTTGAAAACGAATTGACGACCACCTCACACTTGTAAGTTCCAATGTGTCCACATCTGAAAAATATAGCAATTCCTTTTTGAGGTCATCTTTATATTTAGACTTAACCTTGCCGTGATGTAGCAAAAGTATTACTGTTGATTTCAGTATCTGGTTTAACTGATTATTATTAGATAGCTCATCATAATCACATACCAATACTCGCTGACAAGCTAGTCTCCTTTTGATGGTTCCCGGCATATCAATCTTACCACGCAGCCCTTTTAGTTCTTCGATTTGATTGATGTATTCCCTGTACAATCCTTGCTTAATCTGTAAGCCAATTCCTTTCGATAAAATAGCCGCAAACAAGTCGTATATTTCATCAAAAGATTCTACTGCTACCTCTTCATAGTTTTCCTGATTTAGTGTTTGAAAAGCATAAGATAGCATATGATAAACATTGTTTATTAAAATGTTCTTATCCTTTATCATTGAAACACACCTTTCAAAATATTTTCCCAGCGCTGCAACCTACTCACATCATCGAACCAATACTCACTAAGCATGGGCAAAATATCAAAATCAACAACATCCTGCATCCAGCTATCCGTACACTCCTTGGCATTACAGAAATAACTGTGACCAATACAAAAACCTTTTCCTAAAGACTTATCCTGCTTAATCTCACGATTTAGAGCCTGCACTTTGTCAATAAGCACATTAAAAGTATCATTTGCCAGACCTTCCTGATATTTTTTGAAACCTTCAGAATCAAATCCCGGTTCGATATCAAAGAAACTGAATCTTCGACGAAGGGCGTAGTCAATCATAGCTAAACTTCGGTCTGCTGTATTCATCATACCGATAATATGCAATCTCTTTGGAACCGAAAAGCTTAATCCGTTGTAAGCCAATGTTGCCTTCTTATCACGATAATCAGCCTCAATGAGCATTAGAAGTTCGCCGAAAATCTTACTCATATTTCCTCTATTAATCTCATCAATAATAAAGAAATAGTCCTTATCCGGATGATTTGCTGCCTTCTGACAGAATCGATAAAAAATACCATATTTGAGTTCAAAGCCATCTTTTACCGGTTTGTATCCCATCATAAAATCCTCATATGAATAATTCTGATGGAATTGCACAAATTCTACGCGATCCTCATCTTTTTCCCCCATTATTGAATATGCAAGTCTCTTCGCCGCAAAAGTCTTTCCGACACCAGGCGCACCCTGAAAAATAATATTCTTCTTTTTCTGAAGTACAGCAACCAAACGGTCATATTTTGCCTCAGTCATGTATACTTCACTTAAAAACTTCTCTTTGTCGTACTTATCGTTTCCTTTGGTAGATGGTGCCGGATTTTCATCACGAATCATATCAAGTATAAATTCATATTCGCCCTTCGTAAGCTTGAATAAACTACCTTGCGGATTCATGAAATACTCCATTTTTTCAAGTTCTGAACATTCTTTCAGTGTTGCAAAATCAATCGGCAAAGCTAAACCTTCCAATTTTTCAAAATAAATCTTTTCCCCATCTTGTTCAGCACTAATTCGCATTAAAGCCACCACCTGCTTGACAGGTGTTGACTCATAGCCAATTACCATATCTCCTGCTTTCGCATCCAAGAAATTCTGGAATATGCGACGTTTATTCCCATTATCATTATACAAAGTATAATCCTGTACTTGTCCAACAGGCATACTTGACATACTCCACATTTTAGGATTCGCATTCAAAAACCAATAGCGAATACCAGAAGTATCATTTTTAAGAAGTTCCTCTGTTGTAATATCAAAATATGGTTTCAAAATCAAATCATCAAACTGACTCTTTTCCCCTACTGGCACTGGAATACAGGTGGAATTATTATTTGGAGTCCACCATTTTTTCTCACCTGTATAAGCAGACTTATCCTTTGACTCAGCTATCACTGTATAGCTGCGCTCACACCAGCCGTTCTGTTTCTCTGGATTTTCGTCAACTTCATCAGAGTC
>Ga0224748_10353_pt1 | contig 13976 bp, 10 predicted proteins | sample LIM_F_Water_Neg_FD_182074 | JGI IMG/M metagenome (GOLD analysis project Ga0224748, IMG submission 182074) | Enriched cells from gastrointestinal tract of the lab mouse from Pacific Northwest National Laboratory (PNNL), Richland, Washington... | ecosystem: Host-associated > Mammals > Digestive...
CCTCCCCGCCCCGGAAAGCGGGGAGGCCCTCCAGGGCGTACTTTCCCTCTTCTACCCGGAAGGACTTGTACCGGAGGTCTGCGCCGCGGCTGCCGTTGGGCAGCTCCAGGTCCAGGGCGGGAAGGCGGAAGTCCCCCATGCCGCAGGCGGAGTACTCCTGGGGGAGCACGTCCAGGGAGAAGGTCCGGTCCCGGCCTGCCTCCTCCGGGACGGGGGAGAAGCCCCGGTCCACGTACCGGATGCGGTAGGACAGGTCGCAGCCCTCCACCCGGGGGCCGTAGTAGGTGTGGAGCAGGACGCCGTGCGCGCCCGCCTTCATCTGGTAGGTGGTGTGTTTCGTGTGCAGGGTGAAAAGACCGTTGTCGCAACGTATCATAAGTATGTCCTCACTATGGCCATGTGTTTTCGCGGAATGGAACTGCGGCAATTGTATGCGCGTTTTGCCCGGGAAGCAAGTGCCGGAACTCGACAAATTTTTGCCGCCGTCCCATTTGAAATTTGGTGAAAGGTACAGCCCCGGCGAAATAAACCGCCGGGGCTGTGTGGAAGAAAGGTGGATGATGTATGAAGAAGGCCGTCCACTTCGTGACGCCTTTTTCCAAAATTACTTGCCGCCAGTGGAGGCGATGCCCTCAATGAACTGGCGCTGGAAGATCAGGTACAGGATCACCATGGGCAGCATGGCCAGCAAAGAGCCCGCCATCAGCACCGGGAAGTTGGTGGTGAACTGGCCCCGCAGGGTCGCAAGACCCGAGCTGAGGGTCATCATCTTCAAATCGGAGTTCACCACCAGGGGCCACATCAGGTCGCTGTAGGCGAACACGGCGGTAAAGATGGTCAGGGCCGCCACGCTGGTGCCCGTCAGGGGGAACATGACCTTGGTGAAGGTCTGCCACTGGTTGCAGCCGTCTAAGTAGGCGGCCTCGCCGATTTCATTGGGGATGCCCATGTAGGTCTGGCGCAGGAAGAACACGCCAAAGGCGCTGACCAGGCCCGGGAAGACCAGGGCGAAGATCGTATTGGCCAGGCCCATGTGGGCCACCATCTGGTACTGGGGAATGATGAAAATCTGGCTGGGCAGGGACATCTGGACCAGCACGATGCCGAAGAGGAAGTTCTTGCCCTTGAAGTTCAGCTTGGCGAAGGCGTAGCCCGCCATGGAGCTGAACACGATGGCGCAGAGCACCCGGAAGACGATCATCAACGCCGTGTTCCAGTACAGGTTCAGGAAGGGCAGGCTCTCCATAGCTTCCTGGAAGTTGCTCAGGATTAGCTCCTTGGGGAAAATGGTGGGCGGGATGGCCAGGCTCTCGGGAATGGTCTTGGAGCTGGTGAGGATCATCCACACAAAGGGGAAGATCATAATGACGGAACCCAGAATCAGGGCGGCGTAGGTCAGGAAGGTGGTGATCCGTTTGCTCCGGGTGAGAGAAGCGGTGGTTTTCATGTCGTCCCCTCCTTACACGTCGTAGTTGACCCACTTCTTCTGGCCGAGGAACTGGATGACCGTCACCAGGCCGATGAGAAGCACGGTCCAGATGACAATGGCGCTGCCGCTGCCGCGGCTGCCAGCCACAAAGGACTCGCGGTAGAACAGGTACATGAGGCTCTGCACGCTGGTGACGGCGGGGTTTGTGTCCTCCACCATCATGTAAATGAGGTCGTATACCTTCACGGAGGCCATCAGCCGCATGATCATGACCACGAACAGGGTGGGGGAGACCATGGGAAGGGTGATGTGGAAGAACTGGGTAACCTTGCTGGCCCCGTCGATGCTGGCCGCTTCGTAATAGGATTTGGAGATGTTCTGGAGGCCCGCCAGGAGGAGCACCGCGTCGTAGCCGATGTTGCTCCAGATGGACACCAGGGCGCAGGCGATCATCACAACGCCGGGCTCCGTAATCCAGCCGATGTGGGTCCCCATAGCCTGGTTCAGGATGCCGTACTCGCCGTTGAAGATCCAGCGCCACACCATGGTGACGGCGGCGGGGGCGCAGACCATGGGCAGGAAGAAGATGGTCCGGAAAGCGCCCTTGCCCTTGACCTTCGCGTTCAGCAGCATGGCCACCAGGAGGGACAGGAACAGGCCCAGGGGCACGGTGAGGATGCAGAAGTAAATGGTGTTCCAAGTAGCCCGCCAGAATTCCGGGCGCTGGAAGATATCGATGTAGTTCTGGAAGCCCACGAACTTGTAGTTGCCAAAGCCCAGGTGTTCACAGAAGCTGGTGTACAGCGTCTGGACGAAGGGCCACAGGTTCAGCACCACCAGGCCGAGAATGGTGGGGGCCACCATGATGTAGGCCCAGTTCTGCTCCCGCTTGGCGGCGGCGGATAGTTTCAATCCCTTGTTCACGGCAAACCCTCCCCTCACGCGTCCGCCAGTTTTTTGGCGGTTTCGGTGTTGATGATGCGTTGGATATTGTCCATTCCGGCCTCAAAATCCTGCTGGCCGTTGTAGACTTTGTTCAGCTCATCCAGCACGGGGGCTTTCCACTTGGGACGGGCGGAGTTGTTGACGCTCTGGACGCCGTAAGCAAACTGGTCGTTGAGAACCTCCAGGTCCAGGCTGTAACCCGCGTCCGTGAACGCGTCGAAATAGGGCTGTTCGGTGCCGATGTAGGCGGAGATGGCCGCGCCGTAAGAGCTGGCGATGTTCTGGGCTTCCTCGGTGCCGAAGAACTTGATGACGTCCAGGGCGGTGTCCCGGGTCTTGCCATGGGCGGCGGTGGAGTAGCACAGGCCGTTGGAAATCGTGGCCCGGCCGTCCCCCTGGACGGGGTCGGGGCACTTGGGAAGGCGGGCGATGTCCCACTTGCCCTGCATGTCGGGAAAGCTGGTCATGTCGTTCCAAAGGTTCCAGTTGCCCTCCAGGAACATGGCGCCCATCTCGGAGAAGAAGGCGGTCTGAGGCGTGGTTTCGGCGAAGTAGGTCTGGTCCGGGCACCAGTCGGTCTTCTGCATGCCGATGTAGAAGTCCATGGCCTTTCGGGTGCCCTCACGGTCAAAGCCGCCCTGGGTGTTGTCCTCATTGAGGATGCAGCCTCCCGCCTGGTAGACGAAGTTCCAATAGCCCATCTGGTCGTCGTTATAGGCCATGAAGCCGTATTTGCCCGTGGCGGCGTGGATGTTTTCCGAGGCACTCACCATGTCGTCCCAGGTCCAGTTCTCGTCGGGGTAGGCCACCCCGGCGGCGTCAAACATCTCTTTGTTATAACACAGGACGACGTTGTCCTTGTCCTTGGGCACGCCGTACATCCGGCCATCGAAGCCCTGGGCGTTTCCGATGGAGATATCGGAGAAGTGCGTCTCGTAGTAGTCCGGGTCCACGTCGTCATAGAGGCTGGTCACGTCCGCCAGCTTGCCGAACTCCGTGTAGTAGAGAATCTGGTTCGTGTGCATCCAGAAGATGTCCGGCATGGTGTTGGACTCGGCGGCGGCTTCCAGCTTGGTCCAGTACTCGTTCCAGCTGGTGACCTGCACGTCGATGACCACATCCGGGTTTTTCGCCGTGTAGGCCTGGCAGATGGCGGCCATGCTGTCCCGCTGGTAGACGTCCCAAATTTGGAAGGTCAGGTGGGTCTTGCCGTCGGCGGCGCCGCAGCCGCACAGGCTCAGCAGCAGCGTGAGGGCCAGAGCGATGGCGGCGGCGCGGGGAATTCGTTTCATAACTCCACTCCTCTGCTTCAAATTCATTTGGGGCCGTTTAATCTGACAAAATCATAATACTGCCCCAGGGGCCCTGTAAATGGACTGGATTTTATAAAATATATCTGAATGCTAGAAAATGAGCCGTCGGCGTAAGTTAGGCAACATTTTGGTATATTTTCAAAAAATTCATGAGTTTTGACAGATATGTGGATTTTACTTTGTGCAAAATGGAGGTTAGCGGACAAAAGCCCCTGAAAGGGGCTTTTGCAAAATTCCATATTTTGGCATTATATGCCGAAATGCGGGATATTCCCCGCCGGACGGCGGGGCGCTCCCGCCAGGTATTCGGTGGGGGAGAGGCCGGTTTCCCGGCGGAAGACCTTGGCGAAATAGTTGGCGTTGGCAAAGCCGGAGGCCTCCGCCACGTAAGTGATGGTGGTATCCGGGTCCCGGAGGAGAAGCTTGGCGTATTCCACCCGCACCCGGGTGATATACTTTCCCGGGGAAATGCCGATTTTTTTGGTGAATACCCGGCCCAGGTGGGCGGCGGAGACCTCCAGCCGCTCCGCCAGCTCGTCCACGCCCTCCAGAAAGGGGAATTCCTCTTGAATGATGGCTACCGCGGCCTCGACCAGGGGGGACCCGGCGTCCGTCCGGACGGCGGCGGGCAGGGCCTGGAGCTTCAGAAGCATGGCATAGGCCAGGGCGGAGGCGGTTTCGCCGGGGGCCCCGCCTCCCCCGTCCTCCAGGACGGCCAGGGCCATGGCTGCCTCCCGGACGGCCGCCGCGCCGCCATGGAACAGGAAATTTTCGTTAGCACGGCGGTCCGCCAGGAGCCGGGGCGCCAGGTCTCCCCGGAGCTGGAGGAGAAAGTACAGCCCGTCGGACACGGCCTGGAGGGTGTAGGCGCCAGGTTCCGCCAGCAGGTATGCCTGCCCGGCGTCCAGCAGGGCGTAATGGTCGTAGGCGGAGACGGTCAGGTTTCCCTGGGCCGCCGCCGAGAGGATATAGTCGCCCGTCTGGCCGTAGCCGGTGATCCGGTCTCCGGCGGAGAGGGGCAGGATGCGCAGGCTGGGAAGGGCCAGAAGGCCCTGGACAGCGGCGTTGGGGGCCGCCGGACGGATATCTCGTTTTTCAAGGGTTCGTGGGGACATACGAAACCTCCGTAAATCCGGTTGGCGTTAGTGGGCGATGGCCTGTTCGGTCTCCTTGTCGAACAGGTGGATTTTTTCTTTGTTCAGGGACAGCTTGGCGGCATCGCCCACCCGGCCGGGATAGGTGGAGGGGGCACGGACCACGACCTTGCTGCCCTGGCAGTCCAGGTGGAGGTGGATTTCCGCGCCCATCAGCTCGGCAATTTCAACGGTGGCGTCCAGGTCGTAGTTCGGGCCGACGGCGGCGTCCACGTCTTCGGGCCGGACGCCCAGGACCACGGTTTTGCCCACGTAAGCGCCCAGGGCCTGTTTGTCCATCCGCTCCGGCAGGACGATGGAAGAGCCGCAGGTTCTGGCCAGGAATTTCCCGTCCTCTTCGGCGATGACGGCGTCTAGGAAGTTCATCTGGGGGGAGCCGATGAAGCCCGCCACGAAGAGGTTGCAGGGATAGTCGTAAAGGGTCTGGGGGGTGTCGTTCTGCTGGATGATGCCATTTTTCATAACGACAATGCGGTCGCCCATGGTCATAGCCTCGGTCTGGTCGTGGGTGACGTAGACAAAAGTGGTCTGGAGCCGCTTGTGCAAACGGCTGATCTCCGCCCGCATGGCGGTGCGGAGCTTGGCGTCCAGGTTGGAAAGGGGCTCGTCCAGAAGGAACACGGCGGGATTGCGGACCATGGCCCGGCCCAGGGCCACCCGCTGGCGCTGGCCGCCGGAGAGGGCTTTGGGCTTGCGGTTCAGGAGGTGCTCCAGGTCCAGGGCCCGGGCAGCCTCGTGGACCCGGCGGTCGATCTCGTCCTGGGGAATCTTCTGGAGGGTCAGGCCGAAGGCGATGTTCTTGTAAACGGTCATGTGGGGATACAGGGCGTAGTTCTGGAAGACCATGGCGATGTCCCGGTCCTTGGGGGCCACGTCGTTGACCACCCGGTCGCCGATGTACAGCTCGCCGCTGGTGATGTCCTCCAATCCGGCGATCATCCGCAGGGTGGTGGACTTGCCGCAGCCGGAGGGGCCCACCAGGATAACGAATTCCTTATCCTGGATTTCCAGGTTCAGGTCGGGGACGACGGTGACGTTGCCGGGATAGGTCTTTTCCACGTGCTTGAAAGTAATACTGGCCATGATAGGACTCCTCCTCAGTGATTTTGGGAAAAGCATAGCACCGCCGCCCGGGAAAAGGCAAGGGTAAATTCCGGATCGCGCCAGTAAAAACCCGATGTTTTTCCAGGAAGCAAAAAAATTACCCGGCAGGTCAGTTTCCCGCCCTTGCGCCGGAAATCGGAGTATGGTATAATATAAAACAAATTTAGTATCATCCCCGGGGCCCCTTGTGCTAATTTGATATTGCGTTGAATCAATACGCAATCCTGCTGAATTAAGAATGTCTTTTTCTCAGAGGAGATTTTACGAATGACAGCCTGGACCTGGAACTGGGCTGAGAGATTATTGGCCCGGCAAACCGGAATCCGCGAGAGGGGAGGACCAAAACACGATGAAGGTTTTTACAATCATTGTGTGGGCATTTTATTTTATTGTGTTTGCGGCGTGCTTATTGGAAGCGCTGTTTCCGGAATGGTGCTGGAAGACCTTTGAGAGTTGGAAAGCTGTGGAAAAACCATCAAAAGGATATTTTTTGCGGAAACGAGTGGAAGGCATCATAGGGGCGGTCATTGTAACAGCTATTGCGTTCGCGCCCATTTTGATTGCGTATTTTGACCGGTAGGGAGGCCGGAGAGATTGCGGCTTCCGGGTCATTTCCGGCTTGCCGGGCGGTTGTCTAGGAGAGGGCTCGCTGCCCATTTCGTCATTCCGGCGGTGGGAAAAGTTAGCGGGCGTTCATCAACACGAAAGAGAGACGGGCTTTTTAAGATTAAAGAACGCGGCAGGGAGGAGCGCGGGTATGTTTTTTCGAAAAGACTACGCGAAGCCAGGCCCCGGCGTGGACCGGGACGAGCCGGAGAAGACCGGGCTGTCCCGCTTGGGGGAGATTTTCTCCATTGAGTGCGTGACCCTGGTGAAGCTGAACCTGCTGTTTCTTTTGAGCTGCCTGCCGGTGGTTACCGTTCCGGCGGCGGTGTTTGCCATGAACCGGGTGACGCGGATGATGGTCCTGGACCAGCCCGTGACCCTGCTGTACCACTATAAGATGGCGTTCAAGAGGGAGTGGAGGCGGGCTTACGCCGCCTTTTTCGCCGTGGCGGCGCCCCTGGTTCTCTCCGCCTGCGGCGTGTGGTTTTACCTCAGCCGGGCCATGGCCCAGCCGCTGCTGCTTTTGCCCTTTATGCTGTGTTCCACCGTCCTGCTGACGGTGCTGCTGGCCTCTACGTATTTTTACGCTTTGCTGGCCACGGAGCGGAGCTTCCGGGAGTGCCTGCGGCTGTCCCTGCTTCTGGGGGCGGGGCGGCCCCTCCGGGGAGCGCTGGCGGCGCTGGCGGTGTATGGGTCCCTAGTGTTCGCCGTGCTGGAGTTTCCCATCAGCGGGATTTATCTGCTGCTGATGGGATTTTCCGTGCCCTGCCTTCTGGGGGGGTTCTTTGTACGGACGGAGCTGAAGGGGCTGTAAACGCGCACGGTTATTTTGTGGGAGGAGTTTAGGGAGGAATCTCTTAATGTAAGGGAGGCCGGGCAAATTGCCCGGCCTCCCGCCGCTTTTTTATTTGCCGCAGGCTGGGGATAAGAGGACCACCGCCTCCACATGCCTCGTCCCCGGGAACATGTCTACTGCCGCCGCCCGGACGGCTTGATAGCCCTGTTCTGCGAACCGTTTCACGTCCCGCCCCAGGGTTCCCGGGTCGCAGGAGACGTACACGATCCGGCCCGGCCCCATAGCCGCGGCGGAGGCGATGACCTCCGGGCTGAGCCCCTTCCGGGGCGGGTCCACTGTGATCACGTCCGGCCGCAGGCCCTGGGCCTCCAGCATGGCCGCTGTCTCCGCTGCGTCGCCGCAGAAGAATTCCACATTTCCCACGCCGTTCCGGGCCGCGTTCTCCTCCGCGTCCCGGATGGCGGCGGGGACGATTTCCGCGCCGATGGCCCGCCTGGCCCGGCCCGCCAGGCACAGCGTGATAGTCCCTGCGCCGCAGTAAAGGTCCAGGGCCGTCTCTTTCCCCGTCAGGGAGGCGAACTCCAGGGCCTTGCCGTAGAGGACCTCCGCCTGGTCCCGGTTCACCTGGTAGAAGGAGGGGACCGATAGCCGGAATTCCATGCCGCACAGCGTGTCCATCAAAAAGTCCTGGCCCCAGAGGGTCCGGTACTGGTCCCCCAGGATTACGTTTCCCTTTTTGGTGTTCACGTTCAGCAGTACGCCCAGGGTCTTTGGCGCGGCGGCCAGCACCAGGGCGGCCAGCTCCGCCTCCCGGGGGACCTTCCGCCCGTTGGCGACAACGCAGCAGAGGCTTTCCCCCCGGCGGTTGGTCCGCACGTAGACATGGCGGACCAGTCCCCGGCCCGTGGTTTCGTCATAGGCGGGGATTTTGTAACGCTTCATCCAGCTTCCCACGGCATGCGCCGTCCGGTCGCAGGCCTCCGGCTGGAGGAGGCAGCGGCTTACCGGGACTACTTGGTGGGTCCGGGCCTGGAAGAAGCCGATTTCTCCCCGGGGCCCCACGGGGTACTGGCACTTGTTGCGGTAGTGCTCCGGATTTTTGGCCCCTAGGATTTCCTCCACCGGGACGCTGGAGCCGCCGATGCGGGCCAGGGCGTCCTGGACCCGCTGCCGCTTGGCCCAGAGCTCCTCGGCATAGGAGAGGTGGCGGAAGTCGCAGCCGCCGCACTTGCCGTAATAAGGGCAGTCCGGGAGGGCCCGCTCCGGGGAGGGGGCGTGAATCTTCACGGTTTCCCCTAGGGCGTGGGTCTTCATGACCCGCGTGATTCTCAGGTCAATCCGCTCCCCCCGGACGGCCCGGGGCACGAAGGCCACGGCGCCGTCCAGCCGGACGACGCCATAGCCTTCGCTGGAATAGCCCTCCACCAGGGCGGTGTGGATTTGGCCGTTTTTCAAGTATTCCATAGGTCCGGCGCTTAAGCCTCCCACTTTTCAAGCAGCTGCCGCAGTTCCGCGGCGTACTTCGCCAGGGACTTGTTGTCCCGGCCCTTGCTGCGCTTGATGAACTCGGTGAGCATGCTGCCCACGGACGCCAGGCGCTCGTAGGCCGGCGCGCCCTTGGAGCCGCTGGCAGTTTTGACCTTCCGCTCCGGCAGGTAGCCCCGTTCCAGGATCACGCCCGCTGCCAGGTCATAGACCTCCGTGTACTGGGGGGCGTGGGCGGACAGCCCTAAGTTCTCCAGGGTCTGGGCGAAGTGGGGGGCCACCTCCCGGTCGCCGTGGACCACGAAGACGTGCTGGGGCTTGGGGTTCTGGAAGCCGGAGATCCATTTCAGCAGGTGGTCCCGGTCCGCGTGGGAGCTGAGCCCGGTGAAATTCTCCAGGCGGGCCCGGACGGTGATTTCCTCGCCAAAGAGCTTCACGCTCTCCGCGCCCTCCAGGAGCTGGCGGCCCAGGGTACCCTCGCCCTGGAAGCCCACGAAGAGCACGGTGCACTCCGGCCGCCAGAGGTTGTGCTTCAAATGGTGCCGGATGCGGCCCGCGTCGCACATGCCGGAGGCGGAGATGATGACCTTGGGGGTCCGGTCCTCGTTGAGGGCCTTGGATTCCTCGCTGGATTCCGTGGCGTGGAGGTTGGGGAAGCGGAACATGTTTTTGCCCTTCCGCACCAGCCAAACCGCGTCGTGGTCCATATAGCCGCGGAGATCCCCGTCAAAGATGGACGTGGCCTTTTTCGCCAGGGGAGAGTCGATGTATACTGGGAAGTCCGGGCAGGAGCCTACCATGTGCTGCTCCTTGATTTCCCGGATGAAGTACAGCAGCTCCTGGGTCCGGCCCACGGCGAAGGAGGGGATAATGACGTTGCCCCCCCGGGCCATGGTCTCGTCGATGATGCGGGCCAGCTCGTCGGTATAGCCCCAGCTCTCCGGGTGGTTCCGGTCGCCATAGGTGGACTCCATCACCACGTAGTCCGCCCCGGCCAGCTGCACCGGGTCCCGGATGACGGGCTGGTTGATGTTGCCGATATCCCCGGAGAAGACGATGCTCTTTTTCACGCCGTTCTCCCGCAGGTCCATGGCCACGAAGGCGGAGCCCAGCAGGTGCCCCGCGTCGGTGAACTCGATGTCCACGCCCTCGCAGAGGTTGATGAGCTCGCCGTATTCGCAGATGACCAGGAACTCCTTGACCCGTTCCGCGTCCGCCACAGTGTAGAGGGGCTCGGTCCGGGGGGAGCCGGAGCGCTCGCCCTTGCGGTTTTTCCACTCGGCGTCCTGTTCCTGGATATGGGCGGAGTCCAGCAGCATGATCTCCAGCAGCTGGGCGGTAAGGCGGGTGGTGAGGATGCGGCCCTTGAATCCCTGCTTGATGAGCATGGGAATCCGGCCGGAGTGGTCAATGTGGGCGTGGGTGACCAGGACGTAGTCGATAGTATTGGCGGCGAAGGGAAACTCGCCGTTGGAAACTTCATCCCGGCCCTGCTGGAGGCCGCAGTCAATGAGGATGCGGGTGCCGTTGATCTCCAGGCAGTGGCAGCTTCCGGTGACGCATTGGTCCGCGCCGTAAAAGCTGAGCTTCATAATGGGGCCCTCCTTATCTCTTAGTACAAATCATTGTAACACGTTTTGACGGAATATACAAGGAACAATCCGGTGATTTTGCCCGGTTTAGAAAAAGTGCCCAGCGGTTTCCCCGGCTGGACAGGGAGGCGGGCAGGGAGTATAATGCGCTTACAACGCAGAGGCCCTTTTGTGGTTCTTGAAGAGAAGGAGGAGGCCGCCATGCCCCGTACGCTGCTGATTCCCGCCCTGCTGGACGATTGGTTTCCCCTGCTGCGGCACGCGTTCACTTCCCGGGAGTGGGAGCCGGTTTTGCTGCGGGAGGAACGGGGCCTGGCGGACCGGGGAATGCGGTATTTCCACAATGAACTGTGCTACCCCGTCTTTCTGGTGGCGGGGCAGGTGCTGGCCGCCCTGGAATCCGGGGAGTATGACCCGGCGGAGTGCGGCGTGCTGATGGGGCAGGCGGGGGACGAGTGCCGGGGCTCCTGCGGCATCCGGCTGATGCGGAAGGCCCTGGACAAGGCGGGATACCCGGAGGTGGCGCTGCTGTCCCTGAACGTCCGGGGCATAGACCGGGACGCGGGGTTCCCCATTACCCTGCCAATGATCCGCCGGGCGCTGGCGGCGGCGGTGTGGGGAGACGCGCTGGCGATTGCCCGGAACCAGGTGCGGCCTTACGAGGTCCTCCCCGGCGGCGCGGAGGCGCTTTGGCGGCGCTGGATGGAGACGCTGGGGGAGGACCTGCGCCGGGGGACCGGCCTTTCCAGGCGCCGCATTCTGGAGTGCTGCCGGGAGATCGCGGCCTCCTTCCGCCGGATTGAGACGGCGCCCGGGGATGTGCGGAGGGTTGCCGTTGTGGGGGAAATCTACACAAAGTACTGCCATCTGGGAAACTGGAACCTGGAGCGGTATCTAGCCGCGGAGCGCTGCGAAATCGGAGTGGGCGGCCTTACCTGGTACGCCCTCTATTATATGGATACCCACAGCCTGAAGGGCCCCGCTTACCAGCGGAAGCTGTACCGCTTCCTCTCCGGCCGGCTAGGGGGAATCCAGCGGGAGCTGCTGGCGGTTTTGCGGGAGGCCGGATTTCACACCCTGCCGCCGCTGGCGGAGGTGAAGCGCCGGGCGGAGGGGCTCGCGCCTTTAAACTGCACCGTGGCCGACGGGTGGCTCGTCACCGCCGAGGCGGCGGCCTGGGCCGGGCTCGGGTACCGGAAGATCCTCTGCGTCCAGCCCTTTGGCTGCCTGCCGGGGCATATCTTCGGCAAGGGGCAGTACGCCGCCCTCCAGCGGAAGCTGCCGGGAACCCTGCTGGCCAGCGTGGACTATGACGCCAGCACGGGCGAGGGCACCGTGCAAAGCCGCATACGGATGCTGCTGGACATGGAACTGTGAACGGCCCCGCTTTGTAAACTTTTTTCCGGGCTTCCCATTTTCCTTTGCATTCCAGGGGAAACTGTGGTAAGCTATGCTTGTTTTACTATGAAAACTTTTCGGCGGCCCCTCCGGGCGGCGGAACAATCGAAAGGAAGTTTCAAACAATCATGGGCCTGATACAGAAGATTTTCGGCGACTACAGCTCCCGGGAGCTGAAATCCATTACCCCCATCGCGGACAAAATTGAGGCCATGGCCGACGAGTACAAAGCGATGAGCGACGCCCAGCTCCAGGCGAAAACCCAGGAGTTCAAGGACCGCCTGGCGGGCGGCGAGACCCTGGACGATATCCTGCCCGAGGCATTTGCCACCGCCCGGGAGGCGTCGGACCGGGTGCTGGGCCTCCGGCCCTACCGGGTGCAGCTGGTGGGCGGCGTCGTCCTCCACCAGGGGCGCATCGCCGAGATGAAGACTGGCGAGGGCAAGACCCTGGTGGCCACCCTGCCCGCGTACCTCAACGCCCTGGCGGGGAAGGGGGTCCACATCGTCACGGTCAACGACTACCTGGCCAAGCGCGACAGCGAGTGGATGGGCAAGGTCCACCGCTTCCTGGGGCTCAAGGTGGGCCTGATTGTCCACGGCCTCACCGCCAAGCAGCGGCAGGAGGCCTACGCCGCCGACATCACCTATGGGACCAACAACGAAATGGGCTTCGACTACCTCCGGGACAATATGTGCATTTACTCCCAGGAGCTGGTCCAGCGGGGCCACTCCTTCGCCATCGTGGACGAGGTGGACTCCATCCTCATCGACGAGGCCCGGACCCCCCTGATCATCTCCGGCCAGGGGGAGAAGTCCACCCAAATGTACGACCTGACGGAGATGTTCGTGGCGAAGCTCAAAAAGCAGGTGGTGGTCCAGGTGGACAACAAGGAAGAGGAGGCCGCGGACATCGACGCGGACTATGTGGTGGACGAAAAGGCCAAAACCGCCACCCTCACCGCCCGGGGCATCGCCAAGGCGGAGGAGTACTTCCACGTGGAAAACCTCTCCGACCCCTCCAACTCCACCGTCAGCCACCACATCAACCAGGCTCTCAAGGCCCACGGCACCATGAAACGGGACATCGACTATGTGGTGAAGGACGGGGAAGTCATCATCGTGGACGAGTTCACCGGCCGGTTGATGTTTGGCCGGCGGTACTCCAACGGCCTCCACCAGGCCATCGAGGCCAAGGAGCATGTCAACGTCAACAGCGAAAACCGGACCCTGGCGACGATTACCTTCCAGAACTACTTCCGGCTCTATGACAAGCTCTCCGGCATGACCGGTACGGCCATGACGGAGCAGGAGGAATTCGGGACCATCTACAACCTGGACATCATCGAGATCCCCACCAACCGCCCCAACCAGCGCAGCGACCACCACGATGTGGTCTACAAGACCGAGGCCGGGAAGTTCCGGGCCGTCATCCAGCAGATCAAGGAGTGCCACGAAAAGGGCCAGCCCGTGCTGGTGGGCACCGTGTCCATCGAGAAAAACGAGCTTCTCAGCAAGCTCCTGGCCCGGGAGGGCATCAAGCACAACCTGCTGAACGCCAAGAACCACGAAAAAGAGGCGGAGATTGTCGCCCAGGCGGGCAAGCTGGGGGCCGTCACCGTGGCCACCAACATGGCGGGCCGCGGCACCGATATCATGCTGGGGGGCAATGCCGAATACCTTGCCAGGGCGGACCTGGACAAGGCGGGGTACTCCGAGGAGGTCATTGTGGATGCCACGGGCTACGCCGACACGGACAACCAGGAGATTCTGGACGCCCGGAAGCTCTTTGCCGAAAAGCTGGCCCAGCACAAGGCGGAAATCGCCAGCGAGGCGGACCAGGTCCGGGAGGCCGGAGGGCTGTTCATCATCGGCACGGAGCGCCATGAGTCCCGCCGTATTGACAACCAGCTCCGGGGCCGCGCGGGCCGCCAGGGGGACCCCGGCGAGACGAAGTTTTATATCTCCCTGGAGGACGATTTGATGCGCCTCTTCGGCGGGGACCGGATCACCAACATGATGGAGCGGTTCGACCTGGACGAGGACACCCCCATTGAGAACAAAATGCTGACCAAGGCCATTGAAAACGCCCAGACCACCGTGGAGTCCCGGAACTTCCAGTCCCGGAAATCCGTGCTGGAATACGACGACGTGA